>ODAI012859909.1_pt1 | contig 10272 bp, 13 predicted proteins | sample 1539321 | NCBI WGS metagenome assembly ODAI01 (sample SAMN02144231, study PRJEB22623) | gut metagenome | biome: sheep rumen | host: Ovis aries | place: New Zealand | reverse complement strand
CGTTGGAGATTCGGATGTTCAAGCAGATCAGATTATGGATTTTCTTCCAAGCGTGATTTCATGTTGGATCTTGATAACAGTGATTTTGACAATGATGATTTCAGATCATTGTTGGGGTATCTGAATACTGCAGAAGATAAGCAGAGGAAGGGTAGAAATGGAAGGATCAGATAAGTGGTATAAGGAATCACCGGATGATGAAGTCTGGTGGTTTGATGATCCAGAAACCATTGGTGAATTTATATTTTCATTTGATAAACAAACAACCTTCAATCTTTTCCAAGATTATCCTTGGAAGTTGACACCTGAACAGAAACAGATATTTGATGAAGAAAACCCTGAATGGGCAGAATATTTTCAAGATAGGAACAGCACCTGAAACATGGTGCTGTTTTTATATACAGATCATCAGGGATGATGTAAAACATCTATCCATCAATCAAGACATAACTTGTAAAAATTGTATGAGAGGATGACGAAAAATGAAACTTGATGAACTTTTGAAAACACTTGGTCTGGAAGATGACATGATCAAGAAGATCCTGAATGGAATGAAGGAAAACAAGATCTACACTGCATCTGAAGAAAACCTTGATGTCCGATATGGAAAGCTGAAAGTAGACCATGACAATCTGACAGCGGAACACGAAAAGTCCACTGAACTGATTGCAGAACTGCAGAAGCAGACCAAGGACAATGAAGGAATCCAGAACCAGATCACAGAGTATCAGGCACAGATCCAGACACTGCAGGAAGAAGCACTGAAAGTAAAGACAGAATCTGCACTGAAGATTGGTCTTCTGTCTGCAGGTGCGAAACCTTCTGACATTGATTATCTGATGTTCAAGATGGAACATGATTCAGACTGGAAACCTGAACTGGATGATCAGGGGAAGGTGAAGGGACTGGATGACAAACTGAAGGGACTGAAAATACAGTTTCCTGCACAGTTTGAAGGGACCGGATCAAAGAAGATTGATGAAAAGAAACTGGAAAAATCTGAAGGAAAGACCAGTGTTACAAAAGACGAATTTAGAAAGATGGGATATCAGGACAGACTGGATTTCAAAAAGTCCAATCCTGAACTTTTCAAAGAATTTATGAAAGGATAAAGAATTATGCCGAGAACAGGAAGTTTTGGTGGTTTTGAATTTGATGAAGAAGTTTTTACCGGAATGATGCAGGAAGCAGACTATTGGAGAACACCGATCATTGCATCTGGTGTTGTAAGATCTGATCCTTCTATCATGGATGCTATTGGTGATCATGGCAATGTTGCAACCATTCCCTTTTACATTCCCCTGAATGCAAGGGTTTCTGGTATGGGTGCACTGAACAATGATGGTCTGACAAACAACACACCTGTGGAAATCGGTGGTGGAAAGCAGACCTGCATGCTGATCCAGAGGATGAAAGCATTCAAAGCAAAGGATTTTACACAGGAACTGACTGGTGCTGATCCCCTGACATACATCAGGAACAGGATTGCAGGATATTATGCACAGGTCTGGGAAGATGAGCTGATGAACATTGTGAAAGCAGTCCTTGGAATCACTGGACTTGCTGATCATGTTACTGATCTGACTGCTGAAGCATCTGCAGATGATCAGGTCATTGGAGCAACCACTCTCATTGATGCAGAACAGAAAGCACTTGGAGACATGGCAGAAGGTCTTGGTCTTCTGGTTATGCACAGCAAGATCTTTGCTTCCTACAAGAAGATGGAGATGGTGGACTATGACAAGTACACTGTGAATGGTGTGATCCAGAAGGAAATCACCCTTCCCACCATTGGTGGAAAGCATGTCCTTGTCACTGATTACGGCACTGCAGAAGCAATCACCGGAACATCCAACTACACACAGTACAACACATATCTTCTTGGTGAAGGTGCTTTCCTGTCCTGTGACAAGAACAACTATGAGAATCAGTACACTACTGATTATGATCCCGAAACCAGTGCAGGTGTTGAGAAGTTCTACACCAAACAGGGCAAGGTTCTTCATCCGAATGGTGTTTCCCTTGCTGTTGACAACATCGCTACAGAATCCCCGACATTTGCGGAACTTGGAACCACTGCGAACTACACACTGAAGTTTGATCACCACAATGTGAAGATGGGTGTTATCAAGTCCAAGGGGTAAGAAGATCATGATCATATCTGCTGAAGAACTGATGAACCTTGATGAATTTAAGGATGAAGATCCCGATGTCCTGCAGAAGAAATTGGATGGAATTGAAATCCTGATCAGGAAGTACACCAACAACAATTTCCAAAACCGGAATATCAGATTTTCAGCATCTTCTGATGGATTCATTCTGAATGGATCTTCCCCTTTTCTGAAGGTGGGGGATACCATTCAGATTTCCCAATCAGGGGTTAATGATGGTCTGTATCTGGTGGAAGGTGTTGGTGAAAACCAGATCACAGTCAACAAAGAACTGTTCCCTGTGGATCAGAATCTGGTGACTAAGATCGAATATCCAATCGATGTTGTGATGGGTGTAATCAACCTGATGAAATGGGAGATCACAAACCGTGATAAGATCGGTATCAAATCAGAATCCCTATCACGTCATAGCGTGACATATTTTGATCTTGATGCAAACAATCAGCATCTTGGTTACCCTGTCGCAATGTTGGGATTCTTGGATCTGTATAAGAAGGTGAGATTTTGAAGAAGATTGGTGGAAACATTACCGGACTGTTCCAGATAAGGGTGTCTAATGGTAAGAACAGCATTGGAGAAAATAATGAAGAATGGTTGGATGCTGTTAAAACAAAAGGATATCTTGATTATTCCAGTGGTGAAAACACTGTGAATCAGTATCAGGCAAAGATCCAAGATACCACACATTTTTTCTTTTGTGATTATGACAACCTTGAAGCTGTGACAGATGATTTCATTTGGGATACTTTCAATTTTGAGGAAGATATCATTGTGAACATGGATGGTGATGAAACCATTGTGAAACTTACATCTGAAAATTGCAGAATGGTGATAGGTGGAAACATCTATAATGTCCTGCTGATTGATGATCCTATGGGGATGCAGGACCATTTGGAAATCTATCTGAAGTATGTTGGTGGTGGTTTAGGTGTCTAACAATGTCATTTTTGAAGATTATTCTGTCAGTGTTAAAAATCTTATCAGGGAAAAAGCACTGGTTTTTCTCAGAGAAGCAGGTGAAGAAATTACATCAATGACAGTCAGGAATCAGATCAGGAAAACAGGACAGACTGCAGGATCTTGGTCTGATTCTCCTGTGGTGGATGAAGGAAACCTTGCTGTTCACATGGGTTCCAACTATGAGAACGCCATTTGGGAAGAATTTGGAACCGGTGAATTTGCAGAAAAAGGTGATGGAAGAAAAGGTTGGTGGGTTTACGTCAAAGGTTCCGGTGGTTCTGGTTCCGGTGGGAAATCATATTCTACACAAGCGCAAGCCAAAAGAGCAATGGCAATCTTGCGTAAAAAGGGACTTGAAGCCTATTACACAAGGGGTAAACAAGCAAGACATCCATTTCTGAATGCTTATAATTCCTGTAAATCCAAGATTATTAAAAGAGCAGAATCTATATTTGGAGAACTGAACTGATGACTATTGCAGGACTTAAATTCCTGAATGATGAATTATCAGGTTTGAATATTCCTTATGAATTTATGGAATGGACATCCAAACTTCCACAAACATATTTTGTTGGACAGTACAGTGAAGTTTCCAATCCTGATGAAGATGGGATGATTGAATCTGATTTCATCATTACAGGAACAACAAAGAATAAATATCTGAATCTGGAAAACGTCAATCAGATGATCAGGGAACACTTCCCATCAGAAGGACTGACAGAGATCCTTCCTAATGGTTGGGGAATTGCAGTGATGTATGAAACATCTTATCCAATCCCTGCTATTGAACAGGGGATCAAGAGAATCCAGATTACGTTGAAGGTTAAAGAATGGAAGGGTGAATAATTATGAGTGGTACGAAAGCAGGGAAGACTGGTGTAACAACCAATACACCCAAAAACATCCTGTTTGGTGCAGGAACTATTCACAAGAATGTGAAATACACTGAAGGAAGTGGATGGAACTTTGAAGATTCCATTGTTGGTGCAACACAGGGTGGATCAAAGCTGTCCATTGTTCCTGAATTTGTGGATGTAGAAGCAGATGGTGCAATGGTACTTGTCAAAGGTCTGAAGGTCAAGACAGGTGAGACTGGATCGATGGAAATCAACTTCCTTGAAATCAATCAGGACATCATGAAACATGCACTGATTGGTGAAGAGGGTGAATCTGAAGATACCAATTACACTGTACTGCAGACCAAAGCCGATATCATCGATGGTGACTATTATGAGAACATAGCTTTTGTTGGTCAGACACTGGACAAGAGAAACATTATCGTGATCATGGGTAATGTCCTGTGTACATCCGGTTTTGAGTCTGAGGGAAAGAACAAAGAAGCAGGTGTTGGAACATACACCTTTACATCCCATGCAGATATCAATTCCGATCTGCAGACACTTCCCATCAAGATCTATTATCCGAAAGAGAGTGCATAACAAATGAGAAAGTTAAAATCCACCGATATTTTCCCCATGGTGGGGATTCTGAACAAGATTGGTTTTTCCGATATCAAAGATATGTTGACACCGGAAAAAGTCAAGGATCTGATGAAAGCAATGAAAAATCAGGATAAAGAGGATAAAGAGGATGAAGAGGATGTGGACATTTCCACAATCCTTGGATTCAACCTGATCTTTGAAGTTGCAACGATCATCTTTGCAAATCTGATTAAATGCAAGGATGATCTGTACACATTTCTTTCTGATGTTTCGGAACAGTCCATCAAGGAACTGGAAGATCTTCCACCTGCAGACTTTCTGGAACTGATCATTGAAGTCCTGCAGAAACCTGAGTTTGGGGATTTTTTCAAGGTTGTTTCGAAATTCTTCAACTGAATCTGATGGAGTTTATGGATCTGCTATTCCGAGAATACGCAGATCCATTTTCTTTATTAGATCAGGTGATCCGCTGTGGTAGATTGTTTGAATTCCTGCAGACTTTCTACAAGAAGCATGATGAAAAACTGAGATGGGAATTTTACATCCACAAACTATCACCAATGGATGATAGATCATGGGATGAATTTAACCGTGATCTGGATTTTGGAACAACCACACAACAACAGGAAAAACCAAGTGATGAAGAAATAGCAGAAACTATCAAACATTCCTATGGAATGATGAAGAACTTTAAACCAGAAGAGGGTTGATCATGGATATATTTAAACTAATTGGATCAATCTTTATCAAAAATGAAGACGCTAATACACAGATTGATAATACTGTATCAAAAGCCAAAGACATGTCTTCCACCCTTGGATCTGCAATGCAGACTGCAGGGGATAAGATCACCAAGGTTGGAAAAGCACTTGCACCTGTATCGGTTGCGGTTGGTGCAGTGCTTGCCACATCCACAAAAAGTGCATCTGATTTCACTGATGGGATGGCTAAGATGTCAACACTGTTTGATACCAGTAAGACATCTGTGCAAAAACTATCCAAGGAATTCCTTGATCTATCAAATAAAACTGGTATCAGTGCAACCGAACTTGCTGAAGCAGGTTATCAGGCACTGTCTGCAGGACAGTCTGTTGATCAGATTGGAAAGTTTGTAGAGACTGCAGGAAATCTTGCAAAAGCAGGTTTTACATCCACCACAACTGCAGTGGATGTCCTGACAACTGCAATCAATGCTTATGGTGAATCTGCAGGATCTGCAGATCAAATTGCAAACAAACTTGTAAGAACACAGAACCTTGGTAAAACCACTGTCGACGAACTTGCATCTTCCATGGGTAAGATCATTCCCACTGCATCTTCCATGGGTGTGAACATCGACAATCTGACATCTGGTTATGTATCCCTGACAAAACAAGGTATTGCCACTGCAGAAGCAACAACATACATGAACAGTATGCTGAATGAACTTGGTGATTCAGGGACTGATCTTGGTGGGATTCTGAAAGACAAGACTGGAAAATCTTTTCAGGACCTAATGTCAGAAGGTTATTCGCTTGCAGATGTCCTGCAGATCACCAAGGATTATGCAGATGAAAACGGCATTGCTTACAATGAATTGTGGGGATCTGCAGAAGCAGGAAAAGCAGGACTTGCAATCCTGAATGGTGGTGTTGAGGAATTTAATGGTACCGTTGAAACCATGAAATCCAATGTAGATGACGTTGGTAATGCACTGGATAAACTGGACACACCTTCAAAGAAGATTCAGAAGTCCCTGAATAGGGTGAAAAATTCCGGTATTGAACTTGGAACCACAATCCTTACATCCCTGACACCTGCTATTGATAAGATTTCTGGTGTCGTTGAGAAAGCTACAGATTGGTTTTCCAATCTGGATGACAGGACCAAGCAGATCATTGCAACCGTGGGTGGTGTGCTTGCTGTTGCTTCCCCTGTGCTGATGATCGGTGGTAAGGTGATCAGTACGATTGGGAATATAATTCCGGTGATCACCAAGATCAAGGGTGCAATCGGTGGACTGTCAGGTGTGATAGGTGCAATCACATCCCCTGTTGGAATTGCAGTTGTGGCAATTGGTGCACTGGTTGGAATATTCGTTGCACTGTATAACCATAACGAGAACTTCAGAAATGCTGTCAACACTGCATGGTCACAAATACAGACTAAGATCCAGACTGTGGTTCAAGCGATCCAAGGACTGGTTCAGGCAGGTTTGAGTTTCCTTCAGGGACTTATTCAGAATTTCATTACTATAGCACAGCAGATATGGGATAAATTTGGTGCAGATATCACTGCTGTATTCACCAACTTGTTCACGTATTTGTCAACCATTGTACAGGTTGGACTGGATGTCATAGCAGGGATCATCAGGGTTGTGACTGCAATCATTCAGGGTGATTGGTCCGGTGCGTGGGAAGCTGTAAAGCAGACACTGCGAACTGCTTGGAATGGTTTGAAGTCCATTATCAGTGCAGGAATAAATTATGCAAAGTCTGTGATCCGTATTGGTCTTAATGTGATTAAGTCTGTATGGACTTCTATCTGGAATTTCATCAAGACCAAAGCACAGTCTATCTGGAATAATATCAAAAATATTATTAAATCTGCAATTACTGCAGTCCGTACAACTATATCAAATGTTCTAAATTCTATAAGAACAACATTTTCAAATATATGGAATGGTGTCCGGACAGCAACATCTAATGCATTTAATGCAGTTAAGACCACTGTTTCAAATGCCATAAACAATGTCCGGAACAAGATCAGTTCTGGTCTAAACAGTGCTAAAAGCACTGTGACAAATATTTTTAATTCTATCCGAGATAAGATTAAAAGTATTATGGATTCTGCTAAAACTGCTGTGTCTAATGCGATTGAAAAAATCAAAAGTAAATTCAAATTCCATTGGAGTCTTCCAAAGCTGAAATTACCTCACATTTCCATTACAGGATCATTCAAGCTGAATCCACCTTCTGTTCCACATTTTTCCTTGTCGTGGAATAAGAAAGCAATGGAGAATCCATTCCTGATGACGAAACCCACAATCTTTGGATACAATCCACTGACCGGTGTAGCATCTGCAGGTGGAGAAGCAGGAAATGAAATGGTTTATGGACACCAGAACCTTCTAAATGACATTGCAGAAGCATCTGGATCTGCAGAACTGATTAAAGCTATCAATGAATGGATGTCCAAGATTTATAATATCTTGGTTGCATATCTTCCACAGCTTGCAGATATGGATCTGATGATTGATAGTGATGTGTTGGTTGGTAAGATTGCACCTAAGATTGATAGACAGTTGGGATTGACTTTGATGCACAAGAGAAGGGGTAACTGATGAATGGTATTACTTTTCACAAAGAAGATTATCTTGGTGTGAGTTATGGAGATAAACACACATGGGAAGATTGGGGTTTGATTTTAAAAGTAAAACCGGACATTGCTTTTCCTGAAACGAAAACAAAATATATTGATATAACAGGTGGAAATGGACAAATAGATCTGACATCTTTACTGACATATGATACCAAATATGATAATCGTGTTGGATCTTTTGTCTTTTCATCTATCAGACCAAGGGATCATTGGAACACTTTGAAATCGGAAATTGCAAATTTCTTGCATGGTCAAAGGGTGAAAATGATCCTTGATGAAGATCCTGATTATTATTGGATGGGAAGATTCACTTTGAATGAATGGCTGTCTGATAAAAAGATTGGTGAATTAACCATTGATTATAACCTTGAACCTTATAAATATGAGATGTTCACATCTGTTGAAGATTACGAATGGGATACATTCAATTTTGAAACAGGGGTTGTGAGACAATGGAAAGATATTCGGATCGATGGACCAACAGACATTGTATTGATTGGTTCCAGAATGCCAGTGATTCCCACTCTTACGATTGAAACAGATGATGGTAATGGTTTTCATGGAGTTGGTGGATTGTATGGATTTCCACCTGTTGTCCGTGGTTTTAATTTACCAGATGGTACATACAAAGATCCTAATTTTGTGATCAGGGAAAACACATATCTTCATCCGTATCATTTCTATGGAGAAACATCACAACATGGTGTGACCTATCAGAACACCGGAACTATTACAATAGAGTACAGGGGTGGAAGTTTGTAATGTACAGTATTTGGTTAAATGATGAAATGATATGGTATCAAGGTGCTGATGATCCTGATTTTGCATTATCAGAAATAACACTGGAAGAAGAAGTGAACAAAGCAGGATCATTGCAGTTTACTATCCCTGTTACAAATACTCATTACAACGCTGTTAAAACCGGAAAAATGTATGCAGATATCTGTGTGAAATATGCTTATTTCAAAGGTGTTACTGAAGACATCATGTGGCGTGGAAGAATCCTGTATGATGAAAGAGATTTTGACAACAGCAGGAAGGTTTATTGTGAAGGACAGTTGTCCTTTTTAATGGATAGCATTGTAAGATCATACAGTGAAACACTTACACCAAAGGAAATGTTGAGGTTTTATCTGGATCAGCACAACGCACAGGTGAAAACAAACCAACAATTTTTAATGGGATCTACATCTTCAATATATTCTGATTCAACCATATACAGAGCATCCACACAATATCCAACCACATTCGATGAAATAACAGAAAAGCTGTTGAACACTGTTGGTGGTTATTTGATTCCGGAATATGTGACTGATCAGGATAAATGGAAAATAAACTATTTATCCGAATATAATCGAAGGTGGACACCATATGATATTAATTTTGGTGAAAATCTTTTGGATGTATCCATTACAGTAACAGGGGAAGATTATTATAATCGTATAATTCCCCTTGGTGCTACAGATCAGACCACTGGTGAAAAATTAACAATTAAATCTGTGACCATTGGTGGTGTGGATTATATAGAAACCAATATCAATGGTATAGATACTGTGTCAAAGGTTGTGGAATGGGATGATGTGACGAATGCGCTTGATTTGTATGAATTAGCACAACGTGATTTATCAAATCATAATGATCTTACAGTTAATTATAAAATCAATGCAATCAGTGCACATTATTTTGTTATATCGGATCAGGCAAATGTGAAGAGAATCATGTTGGGTGATATGGTACATGTGAAATCAGAACCACATGACCTTGATTTGAACATGATGGTGACAAAGATTAATCACAACTTGGAAGATCCATCACAAACAGAATACACTTTTGGTGCATCGTTAAAAACATTGAGTGATTATTATTTATAGGAGAAACAAATGTCTGATATATCTACTATTTTGCAGAATATATTGTCTGCGATATACGGAAAAGATGTAAGACAGGCAATCCATGATGGTATTGAACTGTGCTATACAGATGCAACACAAACTGATACTACACTTACTCAATCAGGAAGATCTGCAGATTCCAAAACTGTTGGAGATAGATTTGATGATCTGGAATCACAGATTCCGGTGGTTGATCAGGTCCCTACTGAGAACAGCACCAACGCTGTGCAGTCAGGCGGAGTGAAGAGCGCACTGGATGGATTGCAGGCACAGATTCCGCAGATTGATACTACCCTCTCCCAGAGCGGACAGGCGGCGGATGCAGGCATCACCGGCAAGGCGCTTGACGGAATCACGGATGATATCGCGTCAGCGTTTGATACATCTGTAAACCTTTTTCGCGGGACGCTTGTACAGGGAATGGTCAATTCATCCGGCGTTATAGCG
>ODAI010503921.1_pt1 | contig 10272 bp, 12 predicted proteins | sample 1539321 | NCBI WGS metagenome assembly ODAI01 (sample SAMN02144231, study PRJEB22623) | gut metagenome | biome: sheep rumen | host: Ovis aries | place: New Zealand | reverse complement strand
CATATATAAGACCAACAAATTCTCCGGCTTTTACTGATATTTGAGTTTCTTCTGTAATCGTCTTCTTATTCTGATTTATCAAAAAATCAAAATAACTATACTTTGTAGGTATATCAGCAAGCGTAAACTTGACCGGTTCGGGATATGCAGAATCCATATCATAGACCCATATTTCCGCAAAATTAGATACCACTATCCATTTTGCTTTTTGGCTTTGAGGCAAACAATTATCATACATCTTAGCTTGCTCATAAGGGGTCATACCATCATGACCTTGTTGTGGTTCATCAAGCTTTATTCCTAAGCTCTTTTGTTCAATAATGGTTTTTGTCTCCGGAATATAGGCATCAATCCATCCTTTGTGCTTATTAGGTTGAATTATTTCTTTTTGCCACTCTATTCTATCAGTGACATTTTCAACTCCCATGATGTTTTGAAGAAAATCTACCCAATATGACTGGTCATCTTGTTTCTCTTTTCCTCTGTTATTCCATTTATTATGAAACTGCCTTGCTGCTTCTCTCTTCTCCTGATCTGTCATAAACTTCCTTCTCCTCATGCTTCCTTTTCTATAATGTACATCAAAGAATATTTTTTAGATAGAATTTATGATTTGACACCAAAGTATATTTAATATATGTCATCCTAGGGGCAGGGTATACATTTATAACCTTATTGCAAGCTTAGAATATGTTAGTAATTGATTCTACGAGGGAAATTTTCGGCAGGGATGCCGAAAATAGGTCTGAGTGGTCCGGACGACTGTCGAAGACCGGTTCCCGCCATACGTTCTATAAATAGTCAACCTCAATTACTATCATATTCTTAGCGAAGCAATATCAGTTATAAATGTATACCCTGCCCCTAGGATGACACCTAATTAACCTATCCTAACGGCACATTAAGCTCCTCGCACCCTTCAACAACAAAAAGCCCGTCCTTAATAATAGGAATAGCGCTCCCATCCGGTAGTACCGCCTCTATCAGAGCCAGCTCATCAAATGGCATTGTAACATCAGTATGACAATTAAAATACGCTTTACTTATATCTTCATTCATAAGCGCCGAGCATTCATTCTCTCTTGCAATTATCTCCTTGCCATCGGGATTGTATGTCTTAACATCCTCTTCATGGGAATAGCAGGTATCCCCGAACGCAAAATGTGGGCCTGTTTTTTCTGCAATAAGAATCGGCAGCTTATCTTCAATATTATAATCCCTTGCCATTCTGTAGGCTGTGGTATTTGTTCCGATTGCAAATTCTCCTACAGGAAGGGTCTCGTGACGAAACAGTACATTTTCGTATATCATTCGCCTACACTCAGCTTCATCCTCGAAATTAGAACAGCTGTAATCTGTTACCATTCCGTCTGTCACTTCTATAGTAAGGTCGTTATAAGCCAATCCGTTAAGGAATACATGGCTTACATTGAGTATTCCGCCTGTTCCCTTAAGTACTGGAGATGTAAACACTTCCCCAACAGGAATATTGACGTCAGCCACACAGTTTTCAAAAAGAGTCTCTGAAGCAGGACTACTTAAAGTATGCAAATTAACAGTTATATCTGTCTTGTTGTCACCCTGTCCTAATATATGGACATGGTCTGCCTTGTCGAGTATATCAATAATCTTTTGTTGCATCTTCTGATATCTGTCATAATCGAGAGTATTAATCTCCATGGTCTTATGGAATACCCTCTTGAAGAACTCTTCATCTCCAATCTCAGGTATAGGAAATGCTATTATTGTGAATGAATACTCGTCCCTTGGCAGGTATCTGTTGTTAATCTCACCTGCTTTAGAGAGATATTCCACGTTCCATTTATTCTGCTTATCTGTAAATTTATACGCGCCTTTCTTATTGACAGGCTTAAACTCTTTCTCCCCGAAGGTCTGAATTAGTGCAGGTCCTGCAAAAAGCTTCGCCTTATCGGCGTACGTCTTAAAGGCCTGCTCTAACGCTTCAAGTCTGCGATTATAGAATCTTTTGTCAAAGTAATATCCTTTGTCATCCTTGTGGTCGTACAGCCACTGCTTATTCATGACACTTAGGTAGGTGTTTCTGCTTTTTGCTCCACCTTCAAAGGAGAATACTCCGTCTCTTGCAAATATAGGAACCAGCTTATATCCCTTAAATAATTCTACGCTTTTTCTTACTACCCGCTCAAACCCAATGGGATATTCCACCTTGACAAGTGATTTCTTAGACATATCCTTCTTAGCCGCCTCAAATCCCTTGACAAATCCTCCCACATAGCAGGATGCCATTTTGTCAATCTCTTCCTGTGGCAAAGAATTAATATATTTTGCTAATTCAATCTCATTTTCTGTAATATTGACTCCGTATGCGTACAGATAATTGATTTTACTTAAGTCGGCATCTCTAATAATGTCATTGACTATACTAACAGTATCTCCCAATAGCTTTGCAACTGAATCATATGTAAATTCTTCGCAATAATCGTGATAGAACCAATATATACACTCATTAATTCTGTGAGTCGCTGTTTTTATATCAACCTCATCACACAACTCATCCTCATATACTCTGTATATTTCCAGAAATAATTCACAGTAAATCGTCAGTCTGTCTATTCTCTTATCTACTGCCCAGGGAATCATTCCCATTAGTTCGTTATACACAAAAGACAGCTTACCACCGATAGCATCACCTAACTTCTCACATGCATAATCTACGTTAAGATAGGACATATCATAATTAATCATGTCCCTATAATAGTACACATTTCTATCGGCAAGCTCCTGTTTTTCACAGCCTTCAAGCTCCTTAATACCACCTTTATCCTCATACAATTCAATGCATCTAAGAATATGTTCTGATACCAACTCAAAATAATGAGCATATTGATTAATATGCTCTCCCTTAATCTCTAATATTCTGTTACGAGCCAATTCAAGTCTCTCTGTGAGATTATCCATTAATAATCCTCCTTACGCGAATACAAGTCCGAAAAAATACAGAATTGCCCATGCCACAAGCGCAATAACAGGTATGGTAATCCCGAATATTCTCGATATAAAATTATAATTCTTCTGCTTGAACTCCCTACGTCCTATAACAACACACGGAATGGTCGCCAGGAAAAATACCATCCCTAAGCCTCCCACGAAGTTAGGAATTCTTCCACCTGATTCAATAGCATATATTACTGAAAATATAAGAAATATTATAGCAACACCAGATATTGCCGCAACTGTAATACTTGCATTAGAAGAATTCTTCTTCGCTTCTGTTGCCCATTTTCGACGTCTGTGTCTGTTATTCATTATATACTCCCTAACACAAGATAATTATTATGTATACAAAATGTTACTTAACGCCATACTCATCATAGTATGCATCAATAGCTGATTTAATCTTATCATCGATAACGATTCGTCCGTTACATTCTCTGTTATAGAGATAATCAACAACCTCCTTCATTGTGACAATAGCGTTAGCATCAAAGCCGTATCTGTCTTTAATTTCATCAAGAGCTGATACCTTGCCGCCAAGTCCCACTTCCATTCTGTTAAGGGATACCATAAGACCAACAATAGTAACGTCCGCAGCTCCCCTAACCTTAGGAACCGTCTCCTCCATTGATTTGCCGGAGGTGGTAACATCTTCAATCATTACAACTCTATCCCCATCCTTAAGCTTATATCCGAGGAGACCTCCCTTGTCAGCACCGTGATCCTTAACTTCCTTACGGTCAGAGCAATATCTAATCTCCTTATTATACAGCTTCGAATATGCCATAGCCGTTACTACTGCAAGAGGAATGCCCTTGTATGCAGGACCGAATAGCACGTCGAAATCATCACCGTAGGTCTCGTGAATCGCTTTAGCGTAATACTCTCCAAGTCTTGTTAACTGACTTCCGGTTACATACGCTCCCGCATTCATAAAGAACGGCGATTTTCTGCCGCTCTTAAGTGTGAATTCGCCGAATTTAAGTACATCCGACTCTATCATAAAATCTATAAATTCTTCTTTGTACATTACATAAGTCTCCTTCCCATCTGCTCAGGATTGGTTGAGTAAATCATTGCAGTATCTCTTGTGATTATTCCACTTCTGTATAGCTTCTCAAGACTTCCGTTCATTGTGCACATACCTTCATCTGCACCCTGATAGATTACATTGTCAATCTGATAAATCTTCTCATCACGAATCATAGTCTCAATAGCAGGTGTAACCTTCATTATCTCAAATACAGGTATTAAATCCCCATTAACCGTAGGAACAAGCTGCTGTGATACAACTGCCTTAAGTACCATTGACAGCTGTACTCTAATCTGCGCCTGCTGACTAGCCGGAAATACGTCAATAATTCTGTCAATTGTCTTAGCCGCACCAATTGTATGAAGTGAAGATAACAGTAGCTGTCCTGTCTCTGCTGCTGTTAGCGCTGTATGAATCGTCTCATAATCACGCATTTCTCCGAGAAGAATAACATCAGGTGCCTGACGAAGTGCCGCACGAAGTGCAGTGTCATAATTCTCTGTATCCTGCATTATCTCACGCTGTGTGATAATTGATTTGTCATGAGAATGCAGGAATTCAAGGGGATCCTCAAGTGTAATAATATGACCCTGTGATGTATGATTAATCTTGTCAATAATACAAGCAAGCGTTGTTGACTTACCGCTTCCGGCAGGCCCTGTTACAAGCACCATACCCTTCCTGATATCGGCAAGTTCCATAATAGTCTCCGGAATATTAAGCTTATGATAATCAGGAAGCTCAAATACAACAATTCTAAGAACTGCCGCATAGGAACTTCTTTGCTTATAGGCATTACATCTGAATCTACCGACGCCCGGAATTGAGAATGAGAAGTCATCATCACCTGTGGCTTTGAGCTTATCCATCTCTCTATGAGCCTTCTCGTATATCTCACTAATCAGGTGAAGGGAATCATCTACCGACAAATGCTCCTCATCAGGTAAGGTCTTCATAACACCGTTACATTTCGCAGTAACAGCAGACGCCGGAATTATGAATACATCCGAACCTCCCATTTCAACTGATTTCTTCAAGATTTCTTCTATTCTCATAACTGACCTCCTAAATGTATTCTCCTTCTAGCCTTCCCATACCGAAATCGGTTGAGACGGATTCCATTCTGAAGTATTCTCCAAGTTGAATCTCTCTACTCTCACACCGGAACCTTCCAGATTAATCATTACATGTATCGTCTGCCTGTCATTAACCTTGACTCCGTACTCTGCTCTATTTTCATGAACAGTAACGCCATCTATGGAATTAGCAATATCTCCTGCACTCACGCCCTGAGAATGCATCATACTGATTCTGGCTTTAATCTCATTAGCCTTGCCCTCAGCCTCATAATAATCCGATAAGAATTCCAGATTCTTATTAGCCAGTTCGTTGTCTGTTCTGGCAGTAGACAGCGCCAATACGCCAAGAGTTGTGAATACCACGACAACAAGCATCATTATAATTGTTGTAAACCCCACACCAAAGCTCGCTCTAAATCTCTTCATCTATTGCACCTGCCTTTCGTACGCAGTTACGTAAGACAGTACCGTCCTGCCATTCGTATTAATAACGCTGACATCAACGTGAACGATTGGTAACTGTTCATCATTTACAGCATTTATCTTCTCTATAAAATACGCGTTTTCCTCTTCACAAAGCTGAAGCCCTTCATCATAGAAGAGTACCTTGCTGCCTGCCGGCATCATCCCGCTTCTATATTCATCCATCTGATTCTCAATAACCAATGTAAGCTCTGTCTTAGCCGAGCTTTCCGTCTCAATGCTATATGACTTGGCAAATAGCTGAATAGTTATTACAGATGAAATTGCGAAGAATAATATAACTATTATTAATTCAATTAATACTGCATTAACTTTGCTAACTTTTTTCATCTACAGTGCTCCTGTATTTAGACTTTTTTGAATGTAGTAATTCTTATCACCACATTTTAATCTTATATTGATATTCTTGCCTGACTTGTCCACAAGCATATTATCAACATTGGCAATCGTATCTCCGTAGCCCAGCTTTATATCACTGCTATTAGTAAGATATTCCTTAAGCTTCCCGTCATCTACATATATCGCCGTCTTGTATTCACTGCTTCCCTCATTGGCAAGAAGCAATACATCCTTGCCATTCACTTTTACAACGTCTATACCGCCATCATAGTCATTACTTCTTATCTTGTTCTCTAAGTACGCTATTGTTGTACGGATTCCGGAATTAGTATCTACTCTGTTAGAAATATTCGTATAGAACTTAATTCCTACAGCAACTAGTACAAGGGATAGAATTGCGAATATACTAAATATTAAAAACACTAAAATATTCTGTATAGAATGCTTTTCTTTCAAATCTATTCTCCTTTTACGCTCACACTAATGCTGGGCATTATATTAGATGCAAACACTTCATAATTAATATTAAAATCTTCTTCATTGACGATAACCGAGTAGTTATCTCTAACGTATTTTAGACTTTCAGGATATCTGCCTTCAATTGCATAGCAGGTAACCGCGGCTTTGCGAATTGCTTCTTCCTGCACCTTAGCCTGCTGCGCATCCGCCTTGCTTGTCATATTCGTAGACCAAAGAATAATTGCAAGAATTACAGCTATAAATGCGACAGGAGCAATGAAAGCTTTCCATAAACTTTTTTTCATTTGTTATCTCCTATTCATAAAACAAATTGCTACGCTTCTTCGAAGCTCCCGCAATTCAAAACCCACTCACATTCCGCAAGTTTTCTGCGAAAACTGCTACATGTTCGTGCGTTTTCAGGTCGCCAATTGATGAACCTTCTTCTGCGAGCAGAATACGTTCCATCAATTCTCGACCATGTTTTATCCCATATTATTAATAATAGTAATAAGCGGAAGCATTACTGATAAGAGAATTGCTCCAACAAGCACTGTCATTACCGCAACAAGAGCCGGTTCTATCCACGAAATAAGGTTGTGGATTCTCGAATCAACTTCTTCTGAATAAATCTGTGCAATTCTTTCAAATGCGTGGTCACTCTGACCTGTGGTTATTCCAATCTGAACCATTCTAAGTGTAAGCTTATCGAATAATTCCGCTTCCTCTATCGCCGGTGCAAATGCTGTATCAGCATTAACAAGCTCTAAGCATTTATTAATCTTAGCAACATATTTCTCGTCCTCTACAATCTTAGATGACATCTCCAGACATTCTGTTAAATTATAGCCTGAACTTAACATCATTGCCATTACAGATGCAAAACGCTCCGATGCAATCTTATTTCTTATTCTGTTAACCGGTCTGAAAATCTTACCTGCCACGTTAAGTGCAGCCTGCTTCTTATCTGACTTAAGCAGAGCTCCGAAAACAATAGCAACAACAATGAGCACGAGTAATATTGCAAGTATTACAATTCCTATAACAGTACATACTTCTATTACATCATTGGTAGTATCTGAGAAGGATGCACCGAGATTACGGAACACTTCTCTGAATATGGGAAGAACCTTAAGCACCAGTAGTAATACGACAGCACCCATTACAACCATCATAATGGAAGGCTGTAATACTGCTGAACGCACCATTTCGTGAATTCTGCCCTCTCTGTCATAAAAGCCTGCAAGCCTGTCCATAACATTATCAAGCTTACCTGCCTTCTCTCCCACATTAATCATCTGGAGCATATATTCCGGAAATATATCAGCCTTTGTACAAGCATCATAGAAGCTTGTACCCTTCTGATAATCCTCATTAATACTTAAGAAATACTCTTCGTATTTTGTACCCTTGTAGTTCTCGCAGACAGCTTCAAGTCCCTCATAGAGAGGCACTCCAGACTTAAGAACCATTGCAATCTGTTCACAGAAAATCGATATTTCATCTTCCGCAATTACTCTGTTACTACCCATTAATTAATACTCCTTTTCCATAGTATAATCTGATTCTTTGTGACCTTTTCCATCCATTGTCGTATCCATCCATTCCCATTTGCCATCTATATATACCTGAGACCAGGAATGTGTTATTCCTTCCGGCTGTACCTTGCCTATTACAAGCTTGGTTGGTATACCCTGGGCACGAAGCATTGCTGAAAACAGTGCACAATAGTCGAAGCATATTCCCTTCTTGGTCTTCATCGTAACTTCCAAGTCAGGCAAATATCCACTCTCAACTGTCTTGGCAAGCTCCTTGTCATAAGTCATATTGTCAACAACCCAATCGTATATCTTCTCAACCTTTTCTCTGTCTGATTTAAGTCCGTTACATATCTCGTAAGACTTGGCAACGGCACTTGTCTCATTAGTATACCACACATACTGGCTGGGATAGATAAATACCCTATTGGTATCGTCCATACTTACGTCAATATCAGCCTGATAAAGTGGCGTATAGTTAGTACCGCCTGCATTCTCTAAGACCCTTACCTTGTATGTACCGTTTCCCATCTGAAGAGGGAAGAATACATAATTGTTATCTCCGGTAATGTCATAATTATAGCTGTGGTCGCCTAACATAACCTGAGCTTTAAGTCTATTAGATTTTGGTTCGCTTTTTACAGCTACATAGCCATCCTTAACATTACTTGCATCAATCGTTACTCCGTTACCGGAATATACCTTTGTTCCCGGAGTCTCCGGCACAAGTACATTAAGCTTATAATCCGAGCTTAGTGCGCCTGCATCTCCCTCCGGATCAATCGCCGTAGTATTACTCGAACAACTGCATGCACACAAGGATACAGCAAGCACAAGGACTATCACAAGGCTGCTAAGCCGCCCTATCTTTCCATTCATATTACATTCCTCTAGTGTGATTGTCTCTCGCCTATGAACCAAAACCTGCATTATAGCATTATCCTGTCAGTACATGTCTAATTACCCAAGGTCGGCTAAGCGATTTTCTTATGAGCGTGCCGACACTTGGTAATTAGACATATATTATGATATTGCAGGTCTTTGGTTCGGTAAGCATCTTATCTAAGAACCAAAACCTGCTAAGCGATTTTCTTATGAGCGTGCAGGTCTTTGGTTCTTATATATACTATTCTACGCAACCTATCAATTCATTAATATCTATTATACCATTATCTTTCATATATTTCTCGATTCCATCAATAACTTCTATTGTCACATTAGGATTAACAAAATTACTTGTTCCTACTGCTACCATTGTAGCACCTGCCATAATAAGTTCAAGTGCATCTTCATAATTACTTACTCCTCCCATTCCGATAATGGGAATATCAACAGCATTTGACACCTGATATACCATTCGAACAGCTATGGGATGAACGCAAGGTCCACTCATTCCACCTGTCTTATTGGCAAGAACGAAGCTTCTCCTGTTAATATCAATCTTCATTCCTGTAATCGTATTGATAAGGGACACTCCGTCAGCTCCACCTACTTCAGCCGCCTTGGCAATCTCAGTTATATCTGTAACATTAGGACTAAGCTTAATAATAACAGGCTGCTTTGCCTTACTCTTGATTTCCTTAGTAATAAGCTCTACATTCTTCGGATCAGTACCAAGAGTGATTCCTCCTGCCTTAACATTGGGACATGATACGTTAATCTCCAGCATATCCACATCTTCATCAGACAGACGCTCCACAACTTCAACATATTCCCCCGGCTCATGCCCACAGACATTGACGATAATCTTAGTATCATAATTTCTAAGAAACGGTATATCTCGTGATATAAATGTATCAATGCCCGGATTCTGAAGTCCGATTGCATTGAGCATTCCCGATGCAACCTCTGCTACTCTGGGAGTAGGATTTCCCTCCCAAGGGACATTTGCAACGCCCTTGGTAGTTACCGCACCCAGTCTGCCTAAGTCAACAAATTCACCATATTCCATTCCGGAGCCGAAAGTGCCTGACGCAACCGTTACAGGATTTTTGAATTCGACTCCTGCTATTTTAACTTTAGTGTTCATAACAATATATCCTCCGCAAGGAACACAGGTCCGTCCTTGCATACTCTCTTATTCTTAACCTTGCTGTGCTCGTCCACATCAGATGACTTACATACACAGCCAAGGCACGCACCAATTCCGCATGCCATTCTCTCTTCCATAGAGATATAGCAGGTAATACCTTTTACTCTCGCATATTCCTTGATGCCCTTGAGCATTGGTTTAGGTCCACAGGCAAGTATCACATCTGACTTAACCCTATTGGCATTAAGGGCGTTAATAACATTGCCCCTTGTTCCCACACTTCCATCTTCTGTGGCGACATATGACTTGCACAGACTACTCAATTCATCCTGT
>ODAI012027691.1_pt1 | contig 10273 bp, 11 predicted proteins | sample 1539321 | NCBI WGS metagenome assembly ODAI01 (sample SAMN02144231, study PRJEB22623) | gut metagenome | biome: sheep rumen | host: Ovis aries | place: New Zealand | reverse complement strand
CCCACGGGACATAGTTATCCCATAGAGTACGCTTTTATAATAGTATAAAATTGTGAAAAGGGCGCAGTTATGCTATGCTTGCTTGCTTGCTTGCTTGCTTGCTTGCTTGCTTGCTTGCTAAAGCATACCGCATCATCATAGCCGTGTCAACCCCTTTTGCAAAATTAGTTGTAAACTTTTGATGAACAGAAGTTCCAACTATCCAAGTTTATAATAGCACATTTCATGCGGCTTGTCAAGTGGTTTCAGAGCATTTGCCCAAGGCAGAGGGCATCCTTGCCCTTACTCCTCAGGCTTTTTCAGGCAGTGGCTTTTTCCTGCACAGATACACAAAGCAGGGAAGGGCAAATACTGCGGGTATTATGAACATCACCACCAGTGATGACATATATGTGTGGTTTTCAAGTATACCCGTATCACCTGTTACCATAAGTACACACAGTGTCATTATTACATCAATGAAGGTGTGACATATTGCAGCGGGATAGACCGAGCCGGTGCGCTTTGTAAGGTAGGTAAGGAAGGCGGAGAGCATGATGCAGGCGGCACACATGGAGATTATACCAAGGAAGGGGAAAAACGGATAGTCCGTGCCCCAGTCATAGCCCCTTGCTACAAGGGGTGCGTGCCAGAGTCCCCATATGATGCCGGTGACACAGACCGCCGGGAATGTAGGCATCAGCTTTTCCAGCTTTGGTGTCAGGTAAGCTCTCCAGCCGAATTCCTCCCCGAAGCCCAGGAATACCTCTCCCGCCCCGATAAACAGCGCATACAGGAATGAAGCCGCAATATCATCCCCGCCGCCGTTTGACTCAATGGCGGCGGCAAGGCTGTAATTCTTTGTATACATAAGGGCAAGCACCACGCCACCGATAAGACCTATCAACACAGGATACAGCAGAGACAGGGCATATTCTCTCCCGTGTCCCCTGAGATTTATCCTGAGAAAGCTCTCCCCCATGCCCTCCTTGGTGATGAGCCGTGTGAGGAGGTTTGCAATTACAGGGTAGAACATTACAGTAGTTGCCCCGAAGGCGGATGAGATAAAGATGCCATCGTCCGGAGAAAGTAGCATGAACAGATAGGGAGGTGTGAATGATAGCAGCAGGAAAATGAGTATGCGCAGCAGTGTTGTTTTCTTCTCACTTGTCATAGCTGGTCACACCCCTTTTATAGACTTTGCATGATATTACATAGGACAGATAATACAGCGGGAACACGCTCAGCCCCATGACCGAGATCGTTATTATCACAGCCGGTGACTGCTCCGTATCAAGAAAGTCAAATATCCTTTTCCACATATCTTCAAGGCTGCCGAAGGAGGAAATGTCGCCGAACAGAAGATACACAGACACTGCAAGAGCCACTGTCATCATTATGACCGCTCTCACGTTGTTTCCTCTCTTTGAGCCGAAGGCATAGAGAAAGGGTATCTCCACCCCCCGCAGGAAGAGCTGCACATAGAATAGCATAATACACAGTACAGACGAATTGGCGGCATTCCCTGCCAGGTCAATAGAAAGGGCATTTATGGATATTGACAGCACCACGGAAAGCACCGCCAGAGCAAAGACAAACAGGTATTTCGCCCCCACAAGAGCCTTTACCCCGGTCTGTGAGGAGATGACCCAGAATGCAAACTTCTTCCGCTCATCCGCCGCAAAAAGGTAGCTCTGGGCGGCTCCCGATATCATGAACGCCATTGCTACCGACATGGCTGTGATGAGAAATGCTGCGTTTTCATCTTCCAGCTCCCCTCCGCCTAAGAATTGCAGGATATGCATGAGGAGAAAGCCGCCGAACAGTATCAGCAGATTTTTCTTGTTCACCGCCAGATCCTTATACATAAGGCCGTACATTCAGATCACCTTTCTTTTTATCGCTCCTGCAGTGGCAATATAGCTCACAACAAATGCAGCAATGGTCACAAGGGGCAGGGCAAAGCCCACGGTGCTTATGACATCATCAAGGATCTCCGCTATCACATCAGGTGAAAGGTCGGGAAGATCATACACATTTACCGCTATTGCCAGGACAATTGTCACAACACACATTATGCCGAGAACTATGCCGTTTGCCACAGCAGAGGACTTGAAACGGTAAACAAGTGGCACACGGATACATTCGGATATGGCAATGAACAGACCGATACCGAACATCATCCATACCTCGTTGATGTCAAATGCCCTCCCTGATGACATAAGCAGTACAAGGTAGTTGGCAAAGGCGACCACCCCGCCGATGAAATAGCCCCCTGCCATCCACAGGATCTTCGCAAGGGCTATGGTCTCCGCCCTTACCGGGATAGTGTAGGAGAACATATTCCATTTACAGCCGTAATCTGATGCAACTGCATCATGGTCGGAAACGCACGACCCGAATGCCATGGCAGTTGCAAGGAGCAAAAAGAGGTTGTAGAGTGCTTCTTCTATCTCGATAGCATCCTCAAAGCGAGCAAGGTTGCCCGCCCGAAGGCTTACGAGCACCAGTGCCTCCGCCAGAAGAAAGACTGCGAGCATGGACACACTGAGCAGAAGGCTCTTCCTTGACAGGACAAGCTGCTTGTAGAGCAGACCCTTCATCATTTCCACTCCTTTTTCTCACGGTTCACATAATAGAGCATGATATCCTCAAGGCTCACAGGGTCGATTACAGCTCCGCTGTATTTCACCGACATTTCATCCCTGCGGTCGATAAGCACATCTGCGCCGTAGTCCGAAAGGCGGGCACTGACAAAATCTCCTTTGTCTATCTCCCTGTAATCGCTGAGGGAACACCTCATAAGTCCGTGGGAGCCTGTGATATCGTCCTTGTAGCCTGTCAGCAGTATCTTCCCCTTGTCGATGAAGGTAACACTGTCCGCTATATGCTCAAGATCCGATGTTATATGGGACGACATGAGTATGGAGTGATCCTCATCCTGCAAGTACTCTAGGAAAATATCCAGTATCTCATTTCTCACCACCGGGTCAAGACCTGTGGTGGCTTCATCCATTATCAGCAGCTTTGCGTTGTGGGACAGGGCTGCGGCTATCTGCAGCTTCATCTTCATGCCCTTTGAGAATTCACCGAATTTCTTCCGCCTTGGCAGGGAAAAGCGATCCAGATATTCTGAAAATACGGCGCTGTCCCACTCGGAGAATACTTCTTTCAGAATGATGTTGATGTCGTTTGCATTGAGCACATCGTGAAAGGGTAGTTCGTCGAAAACAGCGGATATATTGGCTTTTATCTCCATGTCGTGCTCACGGTTGTCCATGCCGAATACCTTTATATCACCGCTGTCCGGGGTCAGGATGTTGAGCACCGTGTTTATGGTGGTGGACTTCCCTGCCCCGTTCTGCCCGATAAATCCCATTATACTGCCCTTTGCCACATTGAATGAGACATTGTCCAGCGTAAAGCCGTCAAACCGCTTTGTAACACCGTTTATCTCAATGGCGTTCTCATAGTCCTTCATCACATACCTCCGTACAGCATATCAAGCACCGAATGAAGCTCCTCTGCGCTGATACCGCTTTCCTGAGCGATATCACACACCTGTGAGAGCATGGCCTCGATCTTTTTCAGCTGTTCCTCCCTGATAAATTCGGTATTCTGCTTTTTCACAAAGCTGCCCCTGCCTGTGTAGGACTCGATAAAGCCGTCCCTTTCAAGCTCCTCATAGGCACGCTTTGTGGTTATGACACTTATCCGCAGAGACTGTGCCAGCGCTCTCATTGAAGGCAGGGCGTCCCCCTCCTTCAGCGAGCCGTTCATTATCTGCGCCTTTATCTGTGAGACGATCTGTTCATAGATAGGTGCATTGTTCTGATTTGAAATAATAATATCCATGTGATCACCATGTATTGTGTATATGTTATATATACATTATATTCTTAATATACACACTTGTCAATTGTCGGTTATTACAAAATCATTATATATGTATTGTATAATATGTACATAAGTCAAACCTGTTTTTCTCAGCGTGATCCCTGCATCTGCACCCCCAGCCTTGACAACAGGGCGGGGGAATGGTATAATTAACAATAACTTCCCATGGAGAAGGCTATATGGTCATTACAGATAAAATAACTGATCTCGGCGGCATCGGCAGCAAGCGTGCCACCTTGTATGAAAAGCTTGATATATTCACCATCGGTGACCTGCTGGAGCACTATCCCACCGGGTATATAGACCTTACCGAGCCCGAGGAGATAGATGCCGTTACCGTAAATGAATACCACGTTGTGGAGGCGGTGCTGACCCACAAGCAGACACCGGAGCGCCATCACAGCAAGCTCATCGTGTATAAGGCAGTCATTGAGGATGACAGCGGAGCTATGTCCATAGTGTTTTACAATAACCGCTTTGCAATGGATGCCCTTGAGGAGGAAAAATGCTACCGCTTCTACGGCAAGGTTGCAGGGAACTTTACCCGCAGGGAGATGGTGAATCCTGTGGTGGTCGCCGCTGACACAAAGCGGCTCATACTCCCCAAATATCACCTTACCAAAGGGCTTACCCAGAATATGGTGGCAGCCGGTGTGACTGCCGCCCTTGATGCGGTAAAGGAGCAGATACGGGAGTTCATCCCTGATGAGATACGATCTCAGTACCGCCTTTGCTCCGAGGAATATGCGGTGAACAACATCCATTTCCCGGAGAATATGCGGGCGGCGGAGCTTTCACGTCACAGACTGGGCTTTGACGAGCTGTTTGTCATGCAGTGTGCATTAAGGCGGCTGCGCAATACAAACAGGGGAGAGTGCGGTGTCCGTATGAATGCCGTTTCCCTTGAAGAGTTTGAGAAGAGCCTTCCCTTTGAGCTTACCGCAGCACAGAAGCGCACCTGTAATGAGGTGTACAGTGATATGGAGAAGGCATCTCCCATGAACAGGCTCGTACAGGGGGATGTAGGCTCCGGAAAGACAGCTGTTGCCGCCGCCGCCTGCTATATGTGCGTCAAAAACGGTTTCCAGGCGGCATTCATGGCACCTACGGAGATACTTGCAAATCAGCATTACAATACGCTGAAAGCCTTTCTGGAGCCTTTGTCTGTCCGTGTGGAGTGTCTTACAGGCTCCCTTACCCCCGCTGCCAAGCGCAAGATGAAGGAAAGGCTGGCAGCAGGGGAGATAGACGTGGTGACAGGCACCCATGCCCTCATATCCGATTCCACCGAGTTTGCCGCTCTGGGGCTTATCATCACCGATGAACAGCACAGATTCGGTGTGGAGCAGAGAAAGCGCCTTGCCGAGAAGGGGAATCACCCTCACAGGCTTGTAATGAGCGCCACACCCATACCCCGTACCTTAGCGCTCATCATGTACGGAGATCTGGATGTATCTGTCATAGATGAGCTGCCCAAGGGCAGGCAGAGGATACAGACCTATGCCGTCACCGGAAAGCTGAGGGAGCGTGCCCTGAGCTTTGTCCGACAGGAGCTTGATAAGGGCAGGCAGGGCTATATCGTATGCCCTATGATAGAGGATGAGGAGGGCTTTACGGAGCTGCAGGCGGTGACGGATTATGCCCAAAGGCTGCAGAGGGGGATACTGGCAGGGTACAGCACAGCCATACTCCACGGGAAAATGACCGGCGCCGAAAAGGATGCGGTCATGGCAGACTTCAAGGCGGGTCACATACAGCTTCTGGTATCCACTACCGTAGTGGAGGTGGGGGTGGATGTTCCCAATGCCACGGTCATGCTCATAGAGGATGCGGACAGGTTCGGCCTTTCACAGCTTCATCAGCTCAGGGGGCGTGTAGGGCGTGGGAGCGAACAGTCCTACTGCATCCTTGTTACAGAAAACCCCACCCCGGAGGTCAGGGACAGGCTGCGGATAATATCGGAGAATTCCGACGGCTTTGCCATTGCAGAGGCGGATCTGCGGCTGAGGGGCGCAGGTGACTTCTTCGGCAGCCGTCAGCACGGTCTGCCTCCTGTAAAAATAGCAGACCTGGCTGCTGACAGCACACTTCTGAAGGAGACTTCGGATGCGGCGGATGCAGTGCTGAGGGATGATCCAAACCTTGACAGACAGCCCCTTCTTCGCAAAAAGACCAATGAGCTGACAGACAGGATAGGCTCGGAGGGAATGAATTAGACGACAGCCCAAAGTCCACGGTGGCATTCCGGCATACTGCAAGGTTATGATGCTGACCGCCTCAAATAGCAAGCCATATCCTTTTTAAGGGTCATGGCTTGTTTTCACTATAGGGTCTCATAGATGTCATTTTCATCTTTGAAACGACTTGACAAGCCATCCGGAATATGATACAATAAAAATGAAAAGACCTATAAGGTATTCAAGTGCAATGTGGCAGCAAAGGAAATGACCGCTCCCATCACGGCGCAGATAAAGGACGGAGACAATGCCGGCACCCTTTACACCTTCACCGTCAAGAAGTATGCGGACTATCTCCTTTCACATACCGATGCAGCGGAATATGCAAAGGCAGCTCCGCTGGTAAAGGCAATGCTCAATTACGGCGCATATGCACAGGAATATTTCAGTTACAACACAGAGACACTTGCAAATGACGGGCTTTCCGAAGCTGACAAGGCGCTTGGTGTGGTGAGCATTCCCGATACATTCAAGTATAATGCCGGCAGCACCTCTCTTCCCGATGGTGTGAAATTCGAGGGTGCGACACTTTCGTTGAAGTCGGAAACAACACTTTCCCTCTACTTCACAGGCCTGACTGTGGATACCAAGTTCACCTGCAACGGCAAGACAGTGGAGACAGCAAAGAACGGCAGCTATGTGGTGGCACGTATCAGAGGCATCAAGGCTGAGGAGCTTGAAAACAGCTTTACCGTGACCTTCAAAAAGGGCAATGAGGACGGCTCTGTTACCTACAGCCCCATGACCTATTGCTACAATGTTTTAAAGAACGAGACCACCGATGAAAAGCTTAAAAATGTATGCCGTGCCCTGTATCTGTATGGCGAAGGAGCTGTTTTATACCAAAAAGCGTTAAACGAAGATAATACAGCCTGAGATAAGGTGTTCAGGCTGGCATGAAACGGAGAAGTCAGCGGACAGTCAGATGACTGTCCGCAATATGTCGGTGAATAAGCGGTACACTATGCTTGATGTGAGATTGAAGGCGATTATTAGGGGCGAGAGTATATGATAGAAAACGAAGAGGAGTTTTTGGAAAGCAATCTGTTCATTCAATCAATAGAGTTTGATTGGAAAAAGATAGATAAATATAGCTATCTACACAAGATAAAAGCAATAAGAACTTTATCTGAATTTCATTTTACACAGCCTATAACCATATTTACGGGTGAAAATGGCAGCGGAAAATCTACGCTTTTAGAAGGGCTTGCATTAAAGGCAGGTTTTAATGCGGAAGGCGGAACATTCAATTATAATTTTTCAACTTTTGACAGCCATTCCAATCTTTATGAGGCTATGCACCTTATAAGAGGATACAGACGACCGGATATAGGGTATTTTTTGCGTGCAGAAAGTTTTTACAATGTGGCGACTATGGATGAATACTACGGAAGTATAAATCATGGTGTGCCGCATGACTACCACTATATGTCACATGGACAAAGTTTCCTGAAAACAATAGAAGTCAATTTCAATGAAAATGGGCTTTTCATCCTTGATGAACCTGAAGCAGCACTTTCACCACAAAATCAAATGGCACTGCTGATAAAACTATGTGACTGTGCCAAAAACTCGTCACAGATCATAATGGCAACACATTCTCCTATACTTCTTGCAATACCTGATGCAAAGATAATGCTTTTTGAAGATGAAATGGTACGTGAATGTACTTATAAGGACACGCCAAGCTATCAGATCATAAAAAGATTTGTAAATGATACAGAAATGACTGTAAAAATATTATTGGGTAAATGAATGAAAGAGGTATTATGGATATACGCTCAGTACTTGAACAAGGAACTGTTTTATACCAAAAATCATTAAACGAAGATAATCCAGCCTGAGATAAGGTGTTCAGGCTGGCATGAAACGGAGCGGACAGTCATATGGCTGTCCGCTGTACTGGAATCTATTGAATATTCTGGAATAGTGCCTGTATAAATCCAGGTTTAGCTGATAACGACTAATGGTGAAGTAAAATGGCTGTGACTGTATATGTTGATGCCGATGCGTGCCCGGTGACACGGATAGTAGAGCGGGTGGCGAAAGAATACAAAATACCTGTTGTACTGCTGTGTGACACCAATCATGTGATGAACTCCGGCTACAGCACGGTGAAGACCATAGGTGCAGGTGCGGATGCGGTGGATATTGCACTTATAAATCTGTGCAATAAAGGCGATATAGTTGTAACGCAGGATTACGGTGTGGCTGCGATGGCGCTCGGTAAAGGTGCAAAGGCGATTCATCAGAGCGGCAAGGTGTTCAGCGATGATAATATCGACGGACTTCTGATGGACAGGCATTTAGCCAAAGTCGCACGGAGGAAAAGCAAAAATCATCTGAAAGGTCCGAAAAAACGTACAGATGAGGATGACAGACGGTTTGAAGGATGCTTCAGACAGCTGATAGAAGATTGCAGATGATAACCCGACTTACTTAATGTAGGTCGGGCTTTTTTATGCAGGTGATGCACCGTATAGCGGCTGTTGTCCTTAAAGTGCGTATGTAGTGATAAAGTCAAGATAACGCTCATACAGCGTCAAGTACAAAAATCACTTTCAATTTTTGTTCGATTTGACAGTATTCCCTGCAAAGATTTTGCAAAGACGGATGTGCTGCAATGTGATCACAGAGAAGGAAAACCCTTTCAGAAAACCCCAAAAGAACATATCAAACAAATCCCATAAAGGAGCACAACAAAATGAAAAACACAAAGAAAACCATAACAAGCATAGCAACACTATTTCTTACAGCAGCGATGATGGCATCCCCCTTGAAGCACGCATCATGGCAATTGCCGACGTATATGATGCCCTTGTGAGCAAGCGTGTCTACAAGGATTCATACGATTTCAAAAAGGCTGACAGCATAATCATGGAGGGCATGGGCACAAAGTTTGACCCTTCCCTTGAAACTGCCTACGTAAATGCACGACCCCTTCTGGAGGAATACTACTCACATATAGAATGATAAACATAAAGGAGGCGGGTGTTTGTCGGATACCCATATAAAATTTGCCTCTGAGCGCTTCAAAGCACTCAGGGGCATTGTATTTTATGTGGCTGCTAAGATAAATCAGAATTTGTTTAACCCCTCCATAATTTCTTTTGCACGTTTCAATATAGGGAGTTCTCTGTTTGCAATAAGCCTTCCTAATTTTGTGTTTGAACATCTTTCATACTCTTTTATAGCATCATCATAATTTATTTTCAATGTCGACAAATGGAAACATTCCATTTCATCTTTAGTTAAATGCTTATCACCGAAAGATATGACTTTACAGAGGTAATAATTGTTTATGTTATGCCTATGTATAAGATTGTAATAATCACTTACAATTCCTATTTTACAAACTATATCTACCTCTGCTCCAAGTTCTTCTTTCAATTCTCTTTTTATTGCATTAATTAAATCTTCTCCATTTTCCACGCCACCGCCGGAAGTTTCAATCAATTCAGCTTTTCCAAAATCATCGTTTCTCATAACTCTAACAAAATAGTAATCTCCATTTTCATCAAAAACGATAGCTCTGACAATTTCTCTATTGTGGTCAGTAAAAGTAAAAGACCATTCAGTATCTATTAATTCAATACTGATTTCTGATACTGCCTTCATAATCTACCTCTTACTATAGTAAGCGACATAATTCTGCACTTTAACATATTTATTTTGCACTTTCCACCGCCACTGGCGGGGGAAGTGCATATATGTCGTTTACTAAAAAATACCGGTTTATCTTAGTAACGATTATAGCATAGCATCTTTGTACTGTCAATAGAAACGCCATAGTATCTGACCAGACATCAGCAATACTATGGCGAAAAACTACTATCAGCGCTGCTCTTTACACCCGCCGCCTGTTTCTTTTAGAGATAATACTTAACTCAATTGGTCGTACATTTTTTGCAGACTGGCGGTTATGAGCCGCTTGAACTGAGGTGCCACACGGTCAGCACATTCCTGTACCTCCTCATGGGAAAGGGGAGCGCTTGTTACTCCGCAGGCAAGGTTCGATATGCAGGATATGCCAACGGTCTCAAGCCCCATATGACGTGCAGCAATGGCCTCCGTTGCTGTGGACATACCCACTGCATCTGCACCTAAGGTGCGCACCATACGTACCTCCGAGGGGCTTTCGTAGTTGGGGCCGCCAAGCT
>ODAI010990375.1_pt1 | contig 10273 bp, 7 predicted proteins | sample 1539321 | NCBI WGS metagenome assembly ODAI01 (sample SAMN02144231, study PRJEB22623) | gut metagenome | biome: sheep rumen | host: Ovis aries | place: New Zealand | reverse complement strand
CGTAACCTGTAACGCACTCTTTTGCCACCTGCACATAGTTACGTACCTTGCGCTTGAGACAAACGTCTGTTACGAGTCCCATACCTGTTTCGGCATCTACACGTGGCAGATTACCTGCATCTGGGTCACCATTGGGATTACCATCCTGTACATCAAAGATGTAAACGAAATCGATTCTATTCTTTAATTCTGACATAGTTGTATCTATTTTTTGTGATTACTCGTTATTATTATCTTCATTCTTTAGAAAAAAGTCCTGACGCTGATGATAGTAGCCAATAAAGAATCGGCCCTGATCTTGTAAATCCAGCTGTGGCTTAAAGCCATCGGCATCAATCTTGCTAATAATCTCCTGTTTCAATTTCTCGAAGAATATTTTGCGACCTTCGCTCTTCAAATTATCAAAATGATGATTAGAGAGGTTGAGAATAGTAGAGAATACTGCAGCGGGGGTTGAACTGGCAGAATTCATGTAGCGTTCACGAATGGAATGCTGATTGTTTGCTTCCTCTTGAATCTTATCAAGCACAGCAAACAGGCGGCCACAAAGATAGCCTTGGTTGGTGTTGTCTTTGTCTAACATAACATTTATTTTTTGATTTTTATTGATTCTGTTTAAATAAGCCTTGATAATGGCTGCGCGAGTAATATGTACGGCACTCTTATCCTTATCTCCCGACTCTGCACGAATGCGACGAATGCATGATGCAAAAAGTGTTTGTGGATAAGGGATACCTTGGAAGATACTCTTTACCACAGCATCAGGCAGATTTGGAGTCGCATCTGACACCTTACCACTATGAGTAACAGTACAGAGTATATTGTGCAAGCTCATATATGGTTTCTTTTCTATACGCGTATCAACAACTGTCATATCTTCAAAGTGCTTGCAGATGGTGCCAGCAAATTCCCTTAATGGAATCTCAGCCCAATAGACCACAGCTATTCTTGCAGAATTAGGGGCAAGGCCTAAAATAAAGAACTTGTCATCGGATGTAGTTTTTATCTCGCCAGAATAAATGGCTGTGAACACTTTTCGAACTTGTTCTATATTCTTATTAGGGTCATCTTCTTGCTCAGAAAAGCCAAACATTTTAAAGATACCTTCTTCTGCCTCTTTTCCTGCTTCGTCATTCTTAGATGCCCAGAAAAGGAACGTACGCGAGCCCACCATAAACTTATTACGCGAATTAGGCTCTAACAGATGATTGAGTACAGTAGTATAAGCGAACTCGGCGTCTTCACTGATTGGCGCATTACCACCCTTGGTTTTTCCATAAGAATCGTAACCAGAACTAACTTGAAAAGCGACTAACTTCGCCGTGGCCTGACTGCCTGGTATCATAGTTGCTGTAGTTGTTTCTACTGCTTTTCCTTTTTTTCCAGAGACGAGACATACTTGCCCGTCATTAGAAGGTTCACTGTCATCGATGTCTAATAGCTCAACTTTCTCAGCCACAATCTTAGTCTTACCCTCAATAAGAAAAGAAAATGTAGAATACTTCTTATTTAGATTACGCTCTATCTCAGGCCATAGAGGATCCTGTTTCATTTGCGCAAGGACGTCTTGATGCTCTTGTGAATAAAAAAGATTAACGGCAATCATGTCTTCATCCTGTGAGTGTAGCTGGTATATAGCTCTAATTTTATCCTTAAACACCTGATACTGCGCCATAACATCTCCTTTGTCCGAATATCCAAAGACATAGCCACTATTGTCATACAGATAGTTTGCCACCACTGCACTTGTACGCCCAACATGCTTCTTTACAAGAAATGTTTGTGCTTGTTTCTTATCTTTTCGGCGATCTTCGAATCTAAGAAAATGTCCTTCTTTATCAATGACAATCAGGAACCCAATCTCTTTAAGTTCCATACCTTTGCGAGGTAAATTACCACAGCGATGGTAATAATCATATAGTGCGTTCAGTATCATCTTAAAATCTCCTCGCTATTTTTTAATGGAACATTTATAACACCATTCTCCATCTGGGCACGATAGAACATGGCTGGTGGATTCTTCAAGTTCTGCTCAAAGTCCATGTCATAGAGCATGATACCCAGATTGCGATTTTCGCTGATAGGAGCATCAAGTTCTTCCGCTTCCGGATTAACCAATCTAAAAGAGCACGAACACTCGCGTGTGCCCAAATATGGTTGGTTGAAGCATTGACCTTTGCTAGCACGACGCTCAAACATGGCATTGTATTTGGCAGGATTCTCATCGGGATGAGCCGTTTCGTCAAACAAAGAGAGTTGCTCGCCTTTGCGCTTACGCACTGGAATAAATTCAAGTTTGGCCCAGATACGATAACGCACATCTTTCAGGCAGAGCGTATTCTTCTGTTGGCGATTTTTTAGCTTACCTTTATTATCAACTTCATCAATATAGATGGGGTTCTTTGATGCCACAGCCCCCACTTCATTCCTACGTACAGAGGTCCACTTGATAGGATTGAGCACTTCAATCTTAGTAACCTGCCAATGAATAGCTGGTTTCCAGAAGATAGCCTCAAAAATAGCGCGAGCCGCAGATGGCGTGATCACATCATAGCTCACACGCTCCACCTTCAGTTCTGGGCGAGTGAAACAGGCCATCGGACCCCATACTTCCAAACAAAATTCCTTATCTGTAAATTCCATTGTTTATATAATGAATGTTTCTTCTAACCATTGATTATCGATTGTCAAACCAGTATCTGCCTTGTAGAAACTGGGATTGGTAACCGCATAAATATTCTCGAAAGGCTCCTCTATCGCCCCAATGCTTTGTAACTTATCGAAGTCACGTTTACGGATGTTGACGCTGTAGTGTGACAACTTCTTCATAAGATCATAGGAGGGGCCTTGCGAGATAAGTTGCTCGTATAGTTTTATACTATCATTCCAATTGATAATGACAGATGTAGTTTGATCATCAATCAAGTGGAACTGGCGAGCAGCCTCCTCAAACTCACATTCTTGTTTATATAGAAGTTCTTTGATTTGCTTACTATCAAAGTTGTCTATACGAGAATGCAGCTGTTTAAAGTAGCAAGCCATTGCTTCGGGCGCAAACCAGTCATGTTGTTGTCCCATATTCAGGCGGGCATTGTTGGTTTGAGTCATAAAGCCGGGTGGCAAAGGATGCTCCTTGCACAAACTGAATACATAGGTCGTACAAATATCATGTTTTCCTTCTCGATTGCAGCGGCCAGCAGCCTGAAGGATGGAATCTAATCCTGCCTCCTGACGAAAGACGACAGGAAAATCAATATCCACACCAGCTTCAATCAATTGCGTGGCAATAACTCGAAGAGGTTGATTCTTCTGTAGTTTTAATGCAGTTTTTATATGTTCGATTGTAGCGGAAACATGTGTTGGGCACATCATACGTGACAAATGAAGGCAGATGCCTTCCTTGGGTAATCTGTCGTAAAGTTCCTTAGCATCACGACGCGTATTGACAATACACAACACTTGTTGATGTTTACTCAATTCGCCTGCGATATCGTCATAACTTTTAGCCCCATCCATAAACTGTAACTTTACACGTCGTAGCTTATCATGTAAATTAGCGGCATCAGGAATAATCTCATGAACAGAAGATAGGGCATCAAAACTTGCTTTAGGATTGGTACCCTCTATCCGCCCACTCAAAATGGGTTGACTGGCAGTAGTGAAAAGTACAGACGATCCGAATACTCGCTGGAGCGTATTGAGGGTATCAACAATAGGTCGATAAAAATCCAAAGGCAATGTCTGAACTTCATCCAGGATAACGACGCTTTTAGCAATGTTATGTAACTTGCGGCAATCTGAACGTCTATTGCTGAACAAGGATTCAAAAAACTGAACGTTAGTTGTTACAATAATCGGGTAATCCCAGTTCTCTGTAGCCAACTGCAAACGCTCACGCAGCTCCTTATCCTTTATATCGTCAGGATTCATATTGGAGTGATGCTCCAGTACATTATCTTCGCCAAATATGCGCTTCAGGGTAGCAGCCGTCTGCACGATGATACTTGTATAAGGTATCGCGATGATGATGCGCTGCAGGTGATTCCTCACTGCATGATGTAAAGCCCAAAGAACAGATGCAAGCGTTTTTCCACCACCTGTAGGAACAGTTAGGCTGTAAAAGCCACCATCGCCTTGACTGAACTTAATGCATTGTTCTTGCACATAGTTACGAATGTGATTGACCTCTGTATCTTGCGCATTTGCTTTTAACGCTTGCAGATGTTTTTTCATCAACTCCAAAAGCTCAGGCATCGATGTATGACTACCACGCAACTTAGCTTGTTCTGAATTCATGAAAGCCTCGGTATCAAGACTATCTGCATCTACCAAGCAAGAGAATAGCATACGTATGATATGGTGCAAATCAAAAGGTTTTAGCTCATCAAGTCTTGGAAACTGGTATGGAATAGGGTTGTCGATGATCACATTCCGAGGAATATCGCGCTTTGTTTCTTCAATATAGTCACAATAATCATATAGTCCACGATGATGTCCAGCAATAGGCTGCGCTATCAACGGCGCAATCTGAGGATATTGTTTCTGAGCTATTACAGCCCCTACATAAGAATGATTTGGACCAGTTTTAATATTGGCATATTCCTCATTATACCCAGTAACGCCTTGAATATACTTTTGCCATTCCAATTGTTCTTTTCCTTTATCATGTAAGAGCCCCATTATATAACATAAATCAGCCATACTAAACTTACTTGCAAATTGGGATGCAAGCTTGGCAACACCTTTTTGATGTTCTTCATTTGACTGAATGTTTCCATTCATGTCAATATGCGATATTACCAAGCGGTTATCACAATTCTTGTTTTCATGAAGATTTATGATTTTATGTTTGTCAAATGACGTCTCATTACATTGCTCCATAGTAACAAATGTATTAGTTTCTACTTGCAAATATACAACATTTTTTTTTCTGCCAAATGATTCTCTTATTTTTTCACAATATACCATTCACAATGTAACCATTCAATCAATCACAATTAATAAAAAAACATTTATAGATTACATATCAGTTTCATTCAAGTCACAGTTACTTCATCGATACAAGATGCAAGAAGTAGATATGAATGATTAATATCTTTTTTAACCTTCAAATATCGAATTTATTTTATGTATTTCCATCTAACAAAATGAATAAGCATTGACTACAACTTTTAATTCGTAAGCACTTTTGATGTTTTTTGATGATTTGTGCATGTTATTTGAAATAATTATAATTTGACTGTTGATTCTGCATCACGAAGTAAAAATTTTTTTATCGCGATAAAAAAATTTTTACATCACGATAAAGTTTAAAAAGGTACTTATGGAAAGGGAATGAAAAATGCTGATTTTTTAATAAGAATTTTTACTTTTAGATTATAACAAGAATTAGTAATATTATGTCGAATAACTGTTCCTATAATAGGTTTAGGAGCTTGTTTAATATCATATTAATTATAAAAAGAAAGTATATGACGAACATAATAGAGTATAATAGAACCTATATTGGAATTATACCGTTTAATGTATAAATAGCAATGAAAATATATTAGTTCTTATTGTGTCCCGAGTTTTGAACCTAAAAATGTTGATAATTATTTGGTTGTATAGAATGAAATGAATACTTTTGCGCCTGTACTAAAGAACAACGTGCCTATCACTTACACTTGGAAAGATAATTGGGCAAAGAACTACAAAACATTTTTAACACATTTAATTAAATATATACCAAAAATGAAATTAAAGTATTTTATAGAAAAGATTTCTCCGAATTATCGAGAGGGCTCACTTATTATAAATGGTGAGCGAGTATGTGATTTTTTAGAAGATGGGGTAACTGGTTTAGGTACGGGTGAATATACCTTGAAAATCGGGAAGTGCCCTATGCAGAAGCGACAGATTATACTTGTCAACCTGTTGGCTGGTACGGATTGTGAACGGTGCGTCAATAATGATTGTGCCATTCGGAAACTGAGGGAAAAGGAGAACGACCTGCTTGCCAAGGCTGTGGATGAGTTGGACGGCAATGTTCTCAAGGAGTACGAGCGTACCGTTCATTCTGACAGTCTGGCTTCGCTTTCGCAGATTCATCCGCCAGTATGCCATCGCATGATACAGGGCAACGGAGTAAACGGTAAGCATGACGGCCGTATTATCATTGGCAAACGCTTTGCCCCAGGGGTAGTAATTGACAGTAAGGACACATACTACAGGTTTTACAAGCGCATCGAGAAGTCCATAGCAAGAGGACATGTGCCAGTGATGGAAGTTGTGTGTTAATTGACAGAAGAGGTTGATGGCGAATGTCATCAACCTCTTTTCTTATTGTACGATCGAAATGTGTCTCTCATCATGTCAGAATGGAATTTTGTGATTCGTGACAAGTGATATAGGTGTTTGTGACAACTATTGTAAGGCTTCAGGATAGGCTTTATCTTTGCAATGTCAAATTCAGAAAGCGATGTCTTGATGGTTTGATACTGAGTTAACTAACGTGTGTTTCACCTAAGTGAACACATTATTGTCACACATTAAGTTTTTTTAAGTTTTATGAGTATTAAAATCAAAGCTGTCGAAAGCAACATTTCATTCGACAAGACAAAGGAGAAGTGGGCTTATGTCCTCAGAACATCCCTTTACAACAAGCTGTCAAGTGCTAAGGTCATCAACGAGGCAGCTGTCCGTTCTGGAATAAACAAGGGTGTCATTAATGCCTCATGGCAGGCTATTGGCGAAGTTATCAAGGCATGGGCTACAGAGGGACACTCCGTTGCCATCCCTGGACTCGGAAGCATGCGTTTCGGCATTCGCTCTACTGCCGTTGAAGATGTGAATAAGGTAAGCGCAAACCTTGTGACTGCCCGCAGAGTTATCTTTGCTCCTACCGTGGACATCAAGTCTGAACTTAAATCCACATCCATCAACATCACGTGCTATAACCGCAACGGTGAGCTCGTGAAACAAGTTGTCTCTGATGATGACAGCAATGTGGAAGACGAAGAGGAGAACGGCAATGAGACTAACAACGGTGGCGGTAACAACAACGGAGGCGACTCTGACAATGATACCTTTTAGTCACTAATAGCTCCTAATTACGACAACTCCATTCACTTTTTCGGAAGTGAATGGAGTTTCTTTTTCCCAATTGACTTATATATATTATAGAAGTAATCTCAATCATCACATGGTATGTATATATACAAAAAAAAATTGGAACTACTTTCACAAGCAATTCCAACTTGAATACCTTTAATCTATATTTATAACCCTTAACTAACTATCCTGAAAAACAAAACCCTTAATTATTAAACCCCTTATGTTTACCTGAATATCTATTCTTTGTTTTTTGATACTGCAAAGGTAAGGACTTTTTTTATAACCACCAAATTTTTTTGCATTCTTTATATTTCAATTCACAACTTTTAGCATTTCATTTCATGACAACACACGATTTTACTATTTCATAAACACAATTTGTAGGAATTTTTGGTTATATTTTACGTACTACCATTTTCAATTAGAAAGCAAACGGGCATACGCAAAATTCATCAAGTAACTATATTTCACTCTTATCCACAAAAATGGTACAGTCACACGATTTTTTGAAACTGCCTTTTCGACAAAAAATCGCTGACTGTACCGAAAATTTCTCACTTTAATATCTTTATTAGCTCTCAAAATAGATTAGAACATCATTCAAAAGCAATTATTTTTTGTTCTATTGTTTCTAATAATTTACCGCTTGAGAGCAAGAAAACGCAATACTGTTTCAACCATACAGGCTGATTGTTCCACTATTTTTTACGAAATATCCTTCAAAAGAGAACGGATTGCTGTCTTCGCAGCATTACGAGTGTTCTCTTCTCGTCCCTTATCCTCGGACAGCTTCATCGAATAAACTTCAGTTTCACTACCCCATCCTATCCATATTGTTCCAGAAGGGATAACGTCTGTGCCTCCCCCTGCATATCCGGTAGATGCCAAGGCGTAATCAGAACCAAACATACGACAGGCTCCACGTACCATCTGTTCTACCACATCACGACTGACCACATCATGTTCGGCTATCATTTCGGCTGTCACACCCAGATATGCAATCTTAACATCGTCCTGATATGCAACCAAACCACCCAGGAAATAGTCGCTCGCCCCACTTACGCTCGTGAGCGTGGAGGCAATACGTCCGCTTGTACAACTCTCTGCCGTAGAAACTGTCTTGCCACGCTCGGTCATCACGACACGAAGTCGCTCCGCAAGTTCTATGTCTTCTTTGTCTGAGTGCATTGTAAGTTTGTAAGTTTTTGAGTTCTTAGGTTTATGAGTATTTGAGTTTTCAACACAGAGAGCATCGAGCTAAAGGTTCACTATTCACTTTTCACTCTCCTTCGGAACCTCTCCTACACGTGTTCCTTGATACGTACCTTTACATCATTATGGAGTCGTTCCTTGAGATCGCTCGCAATGGAGTCGAACACATTGAGGAATGTTTCGTATGTTGCCATCGTTGGAATGTAAAGCAGATATTCTGAGTCTCTCTTGGCAAGCGTGAACGCCTCCAACACGATTCTACGTGAACTATCTGACTTCATCTCACCCACGTACTGGTCAAGAATATTCAATTCGTCATGCGTGAATGAATCCTTGGAGTTATCGATAATGGCGAGAAGTTCTCGATTTGTCGCTTTCCACTCATTTACGACCACAGCATCTTCTCCATCTGTCGCTTCAGTATAGGTAATAGTATATGAACCATTGTTCTCATCCTGTCGCTCAGAATCTTCTCTAAAGAGGTTATTCTCCTTAGATTCAATAAGAAAGTCAGTAAGAACCTTATTAGCATACGAACGCTTGTCCTTAATCTTGCTTCGATTGTTCGCAAAATATCGCTCGAGTTCGGTCAGCTTATCCTTGAAATATGGATAATCCTCTGGCTTCATACTCGTGATGAGCTTGCGAATCTGAGCTGTCGTCTGGTCAAAGACTTTAGAAAGACGCGTCTCAATCTCCTGACGCTCAAGGAATGAGCCTTTCTGCTTTTCATAATCCTCTCCTATCTTGCTGAGATGAATCGTGAAGTGCAACTGGTCAGGCGCCTTTGCCCTACCCGTACCCTTATACACTGGTTCATATTCAAACCAGTATTCTGCCTGATTCATTTCTGCCATCTTGCGCAGTTTCTCGACCGACGGATCGAGAACTCGCTTGCGAAAATCGTAGAACTTAGGATACTGAATCTTATCTGGCTCCTTATCATCAAATCCAATCTGTTGACGGAACTTCCAGTAGTTTATCTCCAAGTGTCCAATATTCTTGTAATTAGCGAAATACATATAGAGACGCTTTGGGAATTTCTCCGAAATATTCATAGCCGTCTGCTCAAGGAAAGTATGAATCTGTCCCTGGAAAAGTGTCTCTGCCACATTGCGACGAAGCTTGAGTTTGACCTGAGGATTATGCTTCTCGTACTTGTAGCCAATCACCTGATTGTTCTCATCTACGATTACATCTTCCTTCTTCACTATGATTGAAAACAACTTAGCTCGCTCCAACTCTTCTTCACCACCATCAGGATTAGGAACAGGAACCCATACATCAATATCTCCAATGTTGCAAACAGCATTAAAGGCACGAAGATAGTTCTGTGGCTCGACACCCAACTCCTTCATATGTATATTGAAGGTCAAGGAGTCGTCCTCATCACGAAAAAGGGATGCATCATTAGTATCAAAAAGAGAAAGTTGACGTGCACCACTCACATAGTCATCCCTCATGGCTGCAAGGGAGTTCTTCAACTTCCTGAGCACAGAGATGATTACATCCTGCTGAAATGCAGTGGCATCGTAACCCGACTTTATCAACTTCCAAGGCTGATAAAGCAAGCTGTCTTTCGACACAACGATAGGTTTTGCCTTCTCCTTACCGTTTTTTGGCTTCTTTTCACTTTCCATAATATCATTCGAGAGACAAAGTGAGAACTATTTACTCGATTGTACCACGAAAAGTTCTCAATCTGTCATTTTTGACTTCTCAATCTGTCGATTTGCCCTCTAAAAGTTCTCAATCCGTCACCTCAGAGTTCTCAATCCGTCTCTTAAATGTTCTACATCTGTCGCTACAATCTTCTCAATATGTCGCTCCAAATGCTTGCACATTTCGGATTATCAATCAGTTGCTATTCGACATATATAATAATACATATATAAATATAAAAAATACAGTCGAATCGAAAGCCTTAAAAATCTTATAAAATTCTTTTTTTAGATTAGATGATAAT
>ODAI013658831.1_pt1 | contig 10274 bp, 6 predicted proteins | sample 1539321 | NCBI WGS metagenome assembly ODAI01 (sample SAMN02144231, study PRJEB22623) | gut metagenome | biome: sheep rumen | host: Ovis aries | place: New Zealand | reverse complement strand
TTATCAATGAACATTACTATCTTGAGAATGTCTCACCAGGTGTTCAACGATTCGACGCTCGGGGGAGCCCAAGCGGACAAATTGTCAAAATCGGCAGTTTGTTCGTTTTTTTTATCTCTTAGGTTTACTGGTCTGAAAAGCAAAACAATTTGTTTTTGTTATATTGGTAGCAGGAAATAATAAAGACTATATTATTTTGACTATGGCTAGAGCAATTAAATCCCTAATGATTGCCGTTGTTGCCGGAACAATGGTATCGTGTTGCATGACAAAGAAAGTCAATACCGGGAAGAGCATTGGAGAACTGCCTCCAAACCCTTTTGTCACAAATATCTATACGGCCGACCCTTCTGCCCATGTGTGGAGTGACGGGCGCCTGTATGTTTATCCTTCCCATGACGTGGATCCTCCCAGAGGATGTGATCTGATGGACAAGTACCACGTGTTCTCCACCGACGATATGGTGCACTGGAAAGATCACGGAGAGATTCTCAATTCATCACAGGTGGAGTGGGGCAGGCCTGAGGGCGGCTTCATGTGGGCACCCGACTGTGCCTACAAGGACGGCAAGTACTATTTCTATTTTCCCCATCCCAGTGGAAGCGACTGGAACAACACGTGGAAGGTGGGAGTGGCCATCAGCGACAAGCCTGACCGCGACTTCAAGGTGTGGGGATACATAAAAAACATGGGCGACGAGTTTGCCATGATTGACCCCTGCGTTTTCGTTGACAGCGACGGACAGGCATACTTCTACTATGGCGGTGGAGGACGGTGTGTCGGGGCAAGACTGAAAGACAACATGGTCGAGCTGGCGGAGCCGCTCCGTAAGATGGAGGGGCTGACTGATTTCCATGAGGCGACATGGGTCCATAAACATGGCGACTGGTACTATCTGTCCTATGCTGACAACCACGTGGAGAACGACCGTGGAGCCAACCGCCTGCACTACGCCATGAGCAAAAACCCGCTTGGGCCTTGGGAGTACAAGGGTATCATCTTGGAACCAACTGGCTGCGATACCTCACATGGCTCAATCGTGGAATACAAGGGTGAATGGTTCCTTTTTTACCACAACCAGGCATTAAGCGGCCAAGGCAATCTGCGCAGCATCTGTGTAGACAGGCTGTACTACAATTCAGACGGCACTATCCAGTTGGTCAAGCAACATTAAACTCTGTACTGTGAAATCGAATGCAGGGCTCCTGACTAGAAATCCTTCAGGAGCCTTGCGAGCATCGTTTCGACGTCGCTTCCGTTCAGAGGATAGGACGATGCCGTCAATTCCCTCAACGTATGGAATGGCATATGGCTTCGCCATGGCTGTCAATACCCGTCCGGTGCGTTTCTTCCTCGGCACGGATGCTTACGTGTTCGAAATGACTCCGCAGTTGATCCCGCTGTCGAGGCTGAACCATAACTTCCAGTTCGGCTTCGGCATTCCGCTGTACAGGTAGTATTTCGGTTACTCAACTCCCCACGACTTGTTGGGTTCGGGGCCCATTACGAATTTCAGGGTGCCTCCGGCCATGAGGTCGTCGTGGGAAAGCCAGGAATCGGTGTACGGATTGCCGTTCAGGGTTGCTGACTGAATGTAAACGTTTTCGTCTGAATTGTTTTCAGCGATGACCTCGAACTTTTTGCCTTGCCCGAGATCTATGGTGACCTTGTCGAAGGAAGGACTTCCTATCTGATAGACCGGCAGGCCGGGGCAGACGGGATAGAAACCGATGGCGCTGAAGATGTACCAGGCCGACAGCTGTCCGCAGTCCTCGTTGCCGGGAAGGCCTCCCAGCGTCGCCTTGAACTTGTTCTTTACGAGGTCTCGGATGAGCCTCTGGGTCTTCCAGGGCACTCCGGCGTAGTTGTACAGGTATGGGGAGTGCATCGAGAACTCGTCTCCCACATAGTAGAAATCGTTGTCGAAGAACTCGTCAAGCTGCTTTTCAAGTTCCTCTGGTCCTCCCATGAACTCGATGAGACCCGGTACATCGTGGGGAACGAAGAAGGTGATGTTCCTGTAATATGTCTCCCTGTCCCTGTCGGAGCCTACGGCCCAGGTACTTACGGCCTGGTCCTTCGGATCCCTCCAGGAGCCGTCGCTGTTCCTTCCGCGGATAAACTTCGTTTCAGGGTCCAGTACGTTCCTGTAGTTCTTGCTGCGGGCCATGAGCATCTCGTAGAGGTCCTCCCGGCCCATGTCCTTTGCAACCTGCGCTATGCACCAGTCGTCATAGGCGAATTCCATGGTCCGCACGCAGGATTCCCTGTACTTGTCCGTCGGGACATACCCTAGCCTTATATAATCTTCAATGCCCACGCGTGCATCGTAGATTCCGGTCGAGGCGACCGTGGCGTTTTTCATCATCGCTTCCAGGGCCTTGTCCGTGTCGTAGCCCCTTAGCCCTTTGACATAGGCATCGGCGATGACGGCATCCCCATGTGTTCCGGTCATTATATTTGAGTAACCGGGACTGGGCCATTTTGGAATCCAGCCACCCTCGTCGTAGCTGTTCAGCAGGCCGGTAATCATCTCCTCGTCCTTTTCAGGATGGAGGATTACCAGAAGCGGATGCAAGGCACGGAAAGTATCCCATAGGGAATAATCGGTGTACATCAGTCCGGGCATCACGTGGTCGTTGAACGCGCTGTAATGATATCCGTCTTCGGTGAACTTCCTGGGCACAAGGTCTATTCTCTGCATCGCAGTGTAGAAGATCTGTTTGTTCTCTTCGGTCGTTTCCACCTGGATCCTGCTTATGTCCTTGTTCCATATGGCTTTGGTCTCCTGGCAGATCCTTTCGAAGCTCTTCGTCCCGATCTCGTTTGCAAGGTTCTTCCTGGCCTGGTCCATGCTGATGAACGAGGTGCCTACGCGTACTTCCACCACTTCACCTTTCCTTGTGCTGAAAGACACCTGGACCGCCGAGGCGACCGATCCTTTCTCTGCCATCCTGGCAAGCTGCTCCGCGGTTCTGGATTCCGGCTCAAGACAGCCGAACCTCAATGTCGCCAGCCTGGTCCTTTCGAAGTATTCGACCATTACGTCGCAGCTCTCACCGGCCTTGAGTTCAATTGAATACAGGTCCGGAGCGGGACGATGGGTCTTCTTGGAATCCAATACCATCCCGCCGTTTACATAAAGTTTCGCGTCATCATCCGAGATAACGTAGAAAATGTGCTTTCCGGAAGTCCTTGCCGTGAGCGTGCCTTTGCACCTTACGCTGAAGCGGTCCTCACGGACACCGGGGGCGGGGGAGCCTTCCCACTCGAAATCAACGTCTTCAACCGAGCTGACGAATGCAGGATTGCCTCCCATATCCGTATTGTTGTAAAACTCCATGTTGAATCCGTCCTGGAACATGATGCGGTTGTCGGTGAATTCCGGCTCGGGGACGATGGCGCAGGAAGAGAAGGGCTTGTCCACCCTGGCCACGAAGTAGCAGGCGAATCCGGGGCCTGTATAACCCTGGTTGCCGACCCTCCCGGCATTCGTGATAAATCCTTCAATCTCCTGATTATCAGGTATTACGTGGAAAAAGTTCTTGTATTCGCTTCTCGCATTGTCAATCACGATGCACGCCTCATCCGCTTCCGGGAAGGTGAACCTGAGCATCCCGGAGGAAGAAACGCCGGTAAGTTCTCCTTTAATGCCAGGGTCCTCCAGGTCCACGCTGTAGTAATACGGTGTTGCCGTCTCTCTGTCGTGGGAGTATGATGATTCCCTCTCGTGCGGCCGGACGAGGTCTTTGCTGACAGTGGGGGTTATGGTAAAGGACCCGTATTCTGACATTGACGTGCCATTGGGATAGTGGCTCGCGCGGAAGCCCTGGATCTTCGGCTGGTCGGAGAAATAGCATCTGTCGGTCTTTGCCGTCTGGGGCGAGAGCTGGATCATTGCGTTGGGATGACCTACTCCGGGGTAAACGAACCCTCTGGGCTCTTCGGGCCCGGACAAGGTGGACTGACCCTTCCATGCCTGGGTTCCGATCCTGGTGTCAACATAATCGACCGGAAGTTTCTTTTCCTCTCCCCGGTAACATGAAAGCAAGATGGCCCCGGCTGCCAAGACCAGCGCCGTGCCGATATATGATCCTTTTCCCATAAACCAAATGATTAAACCGTTAACAGCCTTCTGAAACAAAGATAGGAATAATATCGGAATCTTCTTTTCCGGCAGCGGCGGTTTCTTTGGATTAATGGCTGGTATTCATTAATTTTGGAAACGGGAATAATAACAATGGCTTTGAAAATGAGAAAACTGATTGCTGCGCTGTTGCTGGCTACCTGTCTGCTGGGATGCAGGCAGGGAAAGGTACGGAAGTCCGTGTTCATCATCATAGACGGCGTACCTGCCGATATGGTGGAGAGGCTCGACCTCCCAGCTTTGCAAGAGATTGCTTCCGTGGGGGCGTATGGACGCAGTTACGTGGGAGGGACCAAAGGAGAGTATGACGAATCGCCTACCATTTCGGCGGTCGGGTATACGGACCTGCTGACGTCCACCTGGGTAAATAAGCACAATGTCCCAGGAAACAGCGACTTGAATCCAAACTACAATTACTGGACGATATTCAGGATAGCACAGGAACAGAAGAAAAAGAATACTACCGGCATTTTTTCCAGCTGGACTGACAACAGGACCGTGCTGGTCGGCGAAGGCAAGCCTGAGACCGGAGGTTTCAAGATTGATTATGTCAGTGACGGTTTTGAACTGGATACTGTGAATTTCCCCCATAAACAATTTGGACGGCATATCTTCGATATCGACGAGCATGTTTCCGAGGAGGCGGCAAAATGCATTAAGGAAAATGCTCCTGATCTCAGTTGGGTCTATCTGTGGTATACCGATGATGCCGGCCATTTTTACGGCAATGGCGAGGCCTTCGACAAGTCGGTCATCGATGCTGACAGGCAGATTGGAAGGATTTGGGAAGCTGTAAAATACCGTGAGGCCAACTTCAATGAAGAGTGGATGGTTGTGGTCACGACGGAGCATGGCCGCACTGAGGACGGATATGGCCATGGCGGGCAGGGCGACCGTGAAAGGACGACCTGGATCGTGACGAACCAGAAGGTGAACGAAAGGATGGAGAGCGGGAAATCCGCCGTGGTGGACATCACTCCGTCTATATGCCGGTTCATGGGATATAAGGTCCCTCGGGATGTCCGTTGGGAACAAGAGGGGGTGCCGTTCATAGGGAAGGTGGATATCATGGATATGAGACTGGTTCCTTCAGGGGACGGGGTCGTGCTGGAATGGACGGCTGTCGATGGTAAAGCCAGGGTCAATGTCTGGGCGGCGGCCGGCAATGATTTCAGGGAAGGGGGCAAGGACACATGGATCAAGATAGGCTCGGTCAGGGCAGGAGACGGATCCTTCACTGTCGACCTTTCGGGGCTGCCCGAATCTTCCTTCTACAAGTTCGTCCTCGAGACTCCTTGTACAAACTTATGCAGGTGGTTACAGGTCAAATAAATAAACGGTTAATACCATTTGAAGTGATGAAAAGAACAGTTCTATGCTTAGTGGCGGTCCTTGCTGCAATCGGGACCGGAGCGACCGATTTTACATCCTATGTGGATACGCGTGTCGGGACGCGTTCAGAATTCAGTTTCAGCCACGGGAATACCTATCCTGCCACGGGCCGGCCTTTCGGCATGCACTTGTGGAGCCCGCAGACCGGGGAGAAATATGACGGCTGGAAATATGACTGGAAGGCTGACAGGATCAACGGATTCGAACAGAGCCACCAGTGCAGCCCATGGGCCGGCGATTACGGAGTGTTCATCCTGATGCCGGAGACCGGAAAACTCGTTACTGACCTCAAGGAGAGGGGAGCGTCATTCAGCCACGACAGGGAGACGGCCCGTCCGCAGTATTACAAGGTTACCTTCGATAACGGCATCACCACGGAAATGGCTCCTACGGAAAGGTGCAACTTTATGAAGATCAGCTATCCCCGGAGCGGAAAGGCCTATCTTGTAATTGACGGATACAGCGCTTTCAGCGAAGTGAGCATCGACCCTGAGAGGAGGGAGGTTACCGGATGGGTGGACAATATCCGGGCGATAAACGCCAAGGGGACGTTCAAATGCCGTTTCGTAATCAGATTCGACACCCCGTTCGAGGAGTACGGGGTATGGGAAAACCAGGGAAACACCGTCGAACCGTCCGTTACTTCGAAGAGCGGCAAGGGAGCCGGAGCATACCTCGCCTTCAAGAAAGGCGCAAAGGTGAACATCCGCATTGCTTCATCCTATATCAGCGAAGAGCAGGCCCGTGTTACGATGGAAAAGGAGCTCGGACCGTTCAAGACCTTGTCCGAAGTCGCTGATGACGGGGCCAGGGTGTGGAACGCCCTGCTTTCAAGGGTGGAGGTGAGCGGTGCCACTCTGGAAGAAATGAAAACCTTCTATACCTGCCTTTGGCGGTCAAACCTCTTCTCGAGGATATTCTACGAAAACGACGCCTCCGGCAATCCAAGGCACTGGAGCCCGTATGATGGCAAAGTCCATGACGGCAAGATGTTTAGTGACAATGGTTTCTGGGATACCTTCCGGTCTCAGTTCCCGCTGTCCAACATACTCCATCCTACGATGCAGGGAGAATATATGCAGGCAATTCTCTCGGCTTATGATGAACTCGGATGGCTGCCCCAGTGGTCTTCTCCGGGAGAGACCGGCGGTATGATAGGCAACCATTCCATTTCCCTCCTTGCCGATGCCTGGACCAAGGGGATACGAACCTTCGACCCGGAAAAGGCCCTGAAGGCATATGCGCACGAGTCCATGAACCACGACCGTTTCGGACGCCCTGGATGGCAGGGATACTGGACCTTGGGATATGTCCCGTTTGACGGTAAACGCAATGAATCGACGGCAAAGACCCTTGAGTTCGCCTATGATGATTTCTGCGCGTGGAAGCTTGCGGATGCCACGGGGAACGAGTTCTACAAGAGGATTTATTCCGGTGCTATGTATAACTACCGCAACGTTTTCGACCCCGAAACGGGATTCATGCGCGGCAGGATGGAGGACGGCAGCTGGTATGAACCGTTCGATCCTGTCGAGTGGGGAGGCCCATACGTGGAGGGTGACGCGTGGCACTACCTCTGGTCCGTTTTCCAGGATGTACAGGGGCTCATCAACCTGTTTGGAAGCGACGAGGCATTCACGGAAAAACTTGATGCAGTGTTCACTACACCTCCAGTCATGAATCCGGGAAGCTATCGTTACGTAATCCATGAGATGGCGGAGATGGAGTATGCCGGGATGGGACAGTACGCCCACGGGAACCAGCCCATCCAGCATATGCCTTACCTTTACCTCTACGCAGGCCAGCCCTGGAAGACTCAGTATTGGGTGCGTGAGATAATGAGGAGGCTTTACAACAGCGGCCCCACCGGATATCCCGGAGATGAGGACCAGGGAGGGATGTCCTCATGGTATACTCTGAGCGCCCTTGGCATATACAGCGTAACGCCCGGAACAGATCAGTACGTCATTGGGTCACCTGTTTTCAACAAGGCTGTCATCACGCTTGAAGACGGGAAGGAATTCACCATAATCGCGGAGGGGAATTCTCGGGAAAACGTATATATCCAGTCTGCGACCTTGAACGGCAAGCCGTTGGAGAAGAACTGGATATCATATTACGACATTACCGCCGGAGGGGAGTTGCATCTCGTCATGGGACCTTCCCCGGCTATGGGAAGGTGCATTTCTAAAGACGCGGCGCCGTTCTCTCTCAGCGGGCCCGCCCGGTAGTTCCTGTTTTTTTGCCATTTTATAACAGATCGCTATATTTGAAAGAAGCCGAAACCGTTATGAAGGAGTCCGTCGCCAGTTTCTTGAGCAATGTCCTTTCAGTAGTCCTGGGCATCGTTATCACATTCTCGATCCAGGGAATGATCGACCGTTCCCGTGACAGGAAGGAGGTCCGTTCAGCGCTCCAGCTTGTACGCACCGAGCTGCAGGCCAATGTAGATGACATTTCCGTGATGTGCGATTATCTGTGGCAGGAAAAGGCTTCTGCGGAATATATACTGCAGCACAGGGTGGAAAACGACAGCTGTCCTTCCGATTCGATAAGTTACCACAGCGGTATAATCTTCGCTGAAGCATCGATCTCTGTCAGCCAGGATGCCCTTGAACTATTGAAGAATTCTTCCCTTTTCCAGAAAATCGGCAGCAATGATCTTTCTATGAAGATAATACGAGCTTATGACAGTTGCGGAACAATAGTCGCGGCCCTGAACAGTCACCTTGATACCCGGAACAGCCAGTTCGAGGGTTCGGTCAATGAGGAGACGGCTGGAAAGTTTGCATCGACAGGGGGCATAGACATCAGGGATTTCATAAAAACCGATTACGGCCTTTACGTTATCCGCCGGCTTGCCTCCTTGTATGGTATCGAAAGCATTTCGGACACTTCAGACATTACCGACGCCTTGGATGCAATCGACGCTTTCCTTGGCAAAAGGTTTTCATTATAAAACAGATATCCTAACTTAATATAATACCATCAGCAATGAAAAAAGAGAATCCATCCAAAGTCATCATCGTTCCCCGTCCGCCGGTGAAAGATACTCCGGACTCCACTTCGAAATCCATGAGCCCTGTTTCAGGAGAGGAGAAAGAAAAAGTTCCCGAGAAAGCCGGGAAAACCGTTCCCGCCCCAAAAGATATCAAATAGGATTTATCTGTCTATCTGTATACGAATTCAAATTCATCCAGGTGAAGCACGCTTCCGCGCCCTCCGGTGAAATAATCCCCGAGTGCGCTGGATGATGCCACGATTACAGCCATGGTAGGCTTCCTGGATGAGCGGTATTCAAGTTTCAGGTCGAACCCTATGTATCCGCCGGTGTCCTGATCGGTGGAGAATTTCCCGTAAGCTATTATTCCGGGGTCGTTGTCGAAATCCACGAACACCTTTTCGGCACTCTTCACGTGGAACTGTTCATCCCAGTCGGTCAGGATGACAATGACGTGGCCGGTGTCGTTTTTACCGAGAAGGTCTTTATGGCTGTCGTCCGCATCCGTAATCTGAGCCGGCTTGTAGCTGAGATATCCTTTCAAGGATTCCGGCCTGACATCGAACGGGACGCCCCATGCGAGCTCCGCGCCAAGGCCGGCCAGTCTCACGAAATTGCCGGTGAACAGGTTGCCCGCGGCGAATTTGACCACGGCGTAGCTGCTTTCAAGGCGTACCGCCTTCTTGCCCGGGCCTCCGACAGCGACGAAATCTTCCTCTGGTGTGGTAGAACTTCCCGTGAAGGAGGCAGTAGCCTTATTGGCCGAATCCCAGACCAGCCGGTCCCCGGTGGCTCCGCTCGGGAATGGATACCAGACCTTGCCGTCCAGGTGCCATTCGTCGAAGCCCATGTTGTAGAGTTGTACGGCCTGCTCGGTAGAGAAAGCTTTCTCCGGTGATACGGTCTCGCCGCACCTTACCCTGGCGACATAGTCTGTTCCCGGCTCGAGGCCCTCAAGGGTGACGGAAATGCCCACTCCGGCCACTGTAGCGTTTTCAGCGGCGGTCCATTCCTCCGCATCGGCCCTGCGATACTCTATTACAGGATTCTCCCCGCGGAAGATACCCCTGAGTTTCGCCGAATACGAGAAGGCGTCCACCGAAGCGATCATGGTGTTTAATTCAACCTGGATAGCCTTGACCGTCCACACCCTCTTTTCTCCATTGTACATGACGTCGAAGGTCCTTTCCAGCACGCATGACAGTGTCATGGGGAAGCTGACCTCCTGGGTAGTCTGGTACACACTCTGGAAATCACTGTCCCATCCTGTTGTGGAAACGATTACCGACCCTTCAGGTTCCAGTTTCATATCCCTGAAAACCACCGAGGATAGAGGCTGGCTGTCGGCGACATAGACGTAAGCCATCCTGTCCTCCGGATTGAACCGTGCCTCTTCCATCTGGTTGTCGCAGACGATGTACCTGTTGATATTCTGGACGGCGGAGATAGTCCATTCATAATCCTGGTACGTCCTGAGAGTGACGGTTATGGGGGAGCGCAGGTCGAGGGTCGCCGGGAGAGGCTCGAGGGGAGACGCGTCTTCGCTGTAAGTAACGGAAATGAGGTGCAATGCGCCGGGGTCGGCCGTCTCGTCAAGGGTGATCACCGCTTCTCTCGAAGCTGCGTCAATCCTAAGCCCGGACTGTCCGTCGACCTGGATGTCAAGTATCTCGGCCGGAATGACCGGATAGTCCAGGTCGTTCTTGAAACGGCAGGGTACGAGGGAAGCCAAAG
>ODAI014105012.1_pt1 | contig 10275 bp, 11 predicted proteins | sample 1539321 | NCBI WGS metagenome assembly ODAI01 (sample SAMN02144231, study PRJEB22623) | gut metagenome | biome: sheep rumen | host: Ovis aries | place: New Zealand | reverse complement strand
TTCATTTTTTCACGGTTTTCCTGATGATAGCACAACCAACAATAACTTGCTATCACCTGCAGTCATTTCCGCTATCTTTTTCTATTGGCTGAATGGGGTTCGGGGTTTCCCCGTCCGGCAGCATAGGGTGGACTGCCTTATGCGATACTGGCTTTTCAAACTCTCCGCTATCTGGTAAGGAATGAATCACCGTTCAAAGAGAAAATACGCCACTACTGCTCCACGCTCACGATGCAGATAAATGTTATCGTCTGGAAGTTCACTCTGGTATTCCCCATATTCATTTCCGGCTGTCACTTTCTCACCATATCCATACATAGTGCCGAAATCCCTGCTCAGAAATTTTTCAATGGCATTGTCAAGGGTCTTGTAGCTGATGTAACTCTTGTTCAAGGCATACTTGATTCCATCCGACAAAAGAAGAACTTCTCCAGAGCCAATTGTTGTATATGCTTGTGTTCCGAACCCTGTTGTTACTACATAATCCCTGATTTTATCCATCATTTTTCATTACCTCACAATCTTCTGTGCGTATGTTCACTCCTGTAAACACTATAAACAAACGTAAACATACAGATTCATTCACTAAGTTGTGCTAACTTTTCCTTATGTGCCTTGATTGCCTGTAAGATTCGCTCCCGTTCCATACTGTCTGCACCTTGCAGAGCGGTTTCAAGACATACAAGCCGTTTCTGAACCTCGGCTCTGGCAACTTCCAGAGAATCCGGCTGTCGCAGAACCTTTCCGTATACGGTCATGAGCGTGTCTTTGGCAATCTGATAGGTCAAATTTTCTCCGGTCATACAGCTTATGACTTCCAATGCCTTTAAAAGAAGAACTGCTGTGCTTTCCCCCTGATACAGACCTTTCAGAATTTCGCTCTGGAGTGTTCCGGCTTTCAGAATATTCTCCTGATATGCCTTGTAAACGACTCTGGCTTGCTCTACAGCGTCCTGCTGTTCTGCCTGTGTAATTTCCAGTGGTGTCCGCTTGCGTGGCTCTGACGGCAATTCTGGCGGTTCTGTCGGCGTTTGGTTCTGTATGTAATCAAATAGACCGCCACTCATATTTTGCCCCCTGTCACGTTATCAATTTCATCACTGATATAGTTTGATTCAGGTTTTCCGGTAACAAACAGGTCATTCGCCGGATAATAGTCAAAATAACATGAAAAATTGGCGATTCCGTAGCGGTTTTTCAGACAAACAAGCTCTATCTTACGGGGATTTCTGGCTTTTTCCTCTCGAATTTTTTTCCGTTTCTCCTTGATTTTCGACATTTGATTGCTGAAAAGGTCGCTGTTCAGGCATTGCAACTGCAAACCATAGATAACATCACAGGTATACTCGATACCGCCGGATTCTTTCAGGCTCTCAAAGTCAATAGGTGTGAGGTAATTCATGCGGTTGACACTCGAAATCACGAAGATAGTCAGGTTCAGTTCACGACTGATGCGTTTCAGTTCTGTCACAGTGTTATCGACAGTTTCTTTCGTACTCTGACCCTTGTTTTCGTCTGACGGCTGTAAAATTTGCAGATAGTCCACGAATACAACAGGCTTGCACCCCGTCCGGCGAACGTACTGCCGAACGTAATCGCCAATAAAGGAAATATTGCAGTTGAAATTTCCCTCCACGATAGAAAGACGGTCTGATACCGCATTCCGGTACTCTAAGGCGGCTTTCTGCACATAAGACGGCAGATACCCCTTGCGGATTGACAGGCTTGTGACAGCACTTGCCATATTCTGCTGTGCGGTTATTCTGGCAATACTCTTGCTGACAAGTTCCAGACGGCTTTGTTCCATACTGAAAAATATGACATCTTCGCCCATCATCGCCAACTGGTCAGCCATCTGATGACAGAATGTTGTCTTACCGAGCGAACTCGTAGCAGCTACGCAGTACAGTCCGGCATACAGTCCGCCAGATTCCGCATCCAGATTGGAAAAGCCTGTTCTGCGTTCTTTTGCGGCTTGAAATTCCTCAATTTCTCCGCCCATTATCAAATCAATGTAACTTTTCACATTGTCCGGTTTGGCAGTTGCCTGAATCTTAGCCTGATTGATAAAGCCGATAAAAGAAGATTTGTCGCTTGTCAGAGCCTCATTCGGGTCTTTGTAACGTCCGCAGATGTCAACTGTCACATAACTGATATTCAGCCGTTGTAAGCCTGCTGTGAGCGTTTTTAAGGCTCTCCTGCCACCGTCATCATTATCCAGTGCCAGTAAAAGAATAGACCGTGTAGGACGCTCCTGTAGCCGTTCTATGAGCCGTTCGGCATTACTGGTGCTGTTCAGGGCGATGGCATCCGCACCGCACTCAATGAGTGACAGGGCATCTATTGCACCCTCCACAACAAAAACCTTATCTTTGGTTCTGTCGTAAAGTACAGACTGATTGAAGATTTCCGGCGTTCCCTCGTTCATTTTGGAAAATTTTGCTTGATTCTTTGTCAGCTCGATGCGTGTATCTCTTGCGATATAGTGGTGTTGGCAGGTCGGAATGATTAAACGAGGACTTGATGGCGGATTCTTTCCGCTCCGTAAAGCTGTCGGACTTCTCCATTCAGGTGCATATCCTAATCCATAGGCGGAGGCTGTTTCAAAACTTATCCCTCTTGCCTGTAAATAGGGAATTGCCATCTGTAGCTGTGCCTGATACTGTCTTATTTCTTCGGTATAGTCAGTTGGAGTGGATTGTGGCGGTTTTGCCGGCTCTGGTGCATGGTTCAGAATATCCGTGCTGTTATGGTCTTGATAGCTGTCAAGGACGATACCCAGACTTTCAGCGGCAATCTTGAGGGATTCATGGAATGTTACCCCCTGTTCCTGCTGTATCAGGTCGAATACATCGCCTGAAAATCCACATTTGAAGCATATCAGACCGCCTCTGATACGGGATTTTGGGTTTTCTCTGATACCGTCACCATCTTTTCCTGAACCGTTTCCGCACAGAGGGCAGATAATGCCTTTTCCATTTTTATCGGCAGAATACAACTCTTTCCAACGACTTCTGATTTCATTTTTGGCTTGTTCTCTATCCATTGGCTCACCTTTCTGCAAATTTACTCTTGCATTTGTACCGCCGATATGGTATAATAGAACTATCAGCGATAACGCTGTTGTTTTGAATGACGGAATCAGGTCTTTGGTTGGGCGAGATTCTGTCATTCTTATTTTTTCAGAAGAATGGCTATTTTTCTTTCCTATAGGCTAAATTTTATTAGCCTAAGGAGAAGAACTTTCATTTTTCTTCTCTTTATAGGCATTATAGCACGTCCGCCCCCTAAAGTCAAGGGGCGGGCGTGCGCCGTTTAATATACTTTAATATACTTAAGGTTCGTGGACAATTTTTTTATGGCAATATTTAGCCAAAAAAAAAAAGAACATTTGTTTTGTGTCGCCAAAAGTCGGCGGGTGTGTCGCCAAAAGTCGGCGGGTGTGTCGCCAAAAGTCGGCGGTAGCAAATGAAACTGTCCGTGAGTGACGGACAGTTTTTGCCCCTCAAAATGAGGAATTCCCCCTCTGGTAAGTACCAGAGAGGGGAAATATTATCTTTACAGGTTGATTGAGATTGCATCCGTTTCAAGAGAATAGCCATGAATTAAGCCAACTTTTACATAGAAATCCAGAAAATCAGGAAATTTTTCTCTGGCTTTGTAAGCCATTTTTCTATCAAAGTGGCAGTATTTATAGAGTGAAGTGTGCAGGATTTTCAGCGTTTTTCCGGATGTACGAGCGATTCTATAACGGAAGTAATCATCAATAGCACAGTTAATTTCTGTCATAGAGAGAGGGCATTGAAACTGTTCCAGAGTGTACGTAGTCAACTGCTTATGTTCTTCAGAATATCGCATTAACAGCGGCTTTTTCAGAATTTGCAGACAATAGTCCGATTTTCCGCCATTAACCTCGGTTTCTTGCTCATACTCACAAGAAAGCAGATTCGCACCAACTTCACGAAAACGGGGATAGTTATATTTATTGGCTTCTTCGGCATTATCAATAGAAATATGAACCATAGCCATTTTTATGATAGAGCGTTTAATTTTTTCAAACTTCTTCGTGTTTGGACGACCGTTTCCGCCCATTGTACGGTAAATCATTCCGGCACTCATGTACTCATTTCCGGCGTTATATAAGGCACAAATAGCCAGATAGACACGCTTGTCGAATGCGTTCAGCGGTTCGCCGTGAAAACGCAGAGCAAGGGTCACAAGGACTTCTTCACGACTGCCCTGTTTTTCGACTTTGACGGAATATGTTTCGCTTTCCAGACCGCTCCAAATGCTTTTGTTGAGCTTGTCCAGAGGATAAACGACACATTCTGCTTTTTTGGAATTTGCTTTCATGACATTTTCTAAGTTTCCGGCAAGAAAATAGGTGTTTGCCTCGCCTTTTTCTTTACCGGAGATATGGGAAAGATAGCCCTGTTCTTCGAGTTGCTGTGTTGCTCTGATAATAGTTCTTCTGGAGCAGTTCAGAACTTTTGCAATTTCTGTCTGGTTTGCGGTCAGATTGCCCGCTTTCTGCTGGTTTTCCATGTAATTCAGCACTTTTTCAGCGTTTTTTGTCAGATTCATAAAAACTTTCCTTTCTGCTTGACAACGCCCCGAAAATGTGCTATACTAAGATATAGTAAGACACACCTATCTTTTATAGGCGTTGTTACATATATTGTTTTAAAACAGAAGGGCACTCCCTGGAAAAGTTTGCCCTTCTGTTTTTTATTCTATCACAAAATCAGTTATAAGTCAAGCAAATAATAGAAAAAAAAAAAAAAATGGTTCGATATGGATTTTTTATAAAATGTCACACCCCCCCCCCGAGGGGGGGGACATTTTTACCGCCTCCCAAGAAAAAAATGACACACCTGAAACAAATGTTCTTTTTTAGTTTTCAACTTTTCCACAAAAAACCTCAAATTGAGTTTTTTGTTTTCCACATCTTTCCACAGCACAAAACTTTCTGAAACTATTTTTTTATCGGCATTTTCAACAATTCAAACCTGCACCAAAGTCAGCTTTGGTGCAAGTTCTTTCTTATTTTCAAATAAAAGAGCAATTCATAAAATGAAATCGAACGAAACTATTGACAAAATCGAACGAATAGGGTATAATAAAAGAAAAGGAGGTGTGTGCGATGTCGATTACTGCTACTGAACTGAAAACAAATCTCGGAAAATATTTGACACTTGCCGAAACGGAAGATGTCTATATCACGAAGAACGGGAAAATCGTTGCCAAACTTTCTAACCCTAACCAAAGCCGTGTGGAGATTGCCAAATCGCTGTTCGGGATTCTTCCGGCAGATGTGACACTTGAGGAATCAAAACAGGAAAGACTTGAAAATATATGAAAGTTTTAGTTGATACCTGCGTGATAATTGATGCCTTGCAGAGCCGTCAGCCGTTCGCACCAGATGCGGAGCAGATTTTTCTGTTGGCTGCCAATCAGAAGTTTGATGCGTTTATCAGTGCGAAGTCAAGCACGGATATTTTCTACCTGACGAGGAAAGTCACACACAACAACGAAATGACAAGAGAAATTCTGAACCGCATCTTCCAGATATTTGAACTTTTGGATACTGCCGGGATCGACTGCAAGTCTGCTCTGGTCACTGAAATTTCGTCAGACTATGAAGATGCGGTCATGATTGAAACAGCAAAACGGACTGGAATGGACTGCATCATCACCAGAAACGAACATGATTACTCAAAATCTTATGTTCCGGTTTATTCACCAGAGGAATTTTTTAAAAAATTTCAGAATACAACAGAAGAATCATGAAAAAATCCAGAGTGTGAAAGCATTCTGGATTTTCTTTTATTGGTATAGTTTTTGGGCTTGTCGAAAATGGAATGAAACAAACCCAGCAAGCAAGGGTATAGGTGTTACCTTTCATAATTTGTTCACAAATTAAAAAGCTCTACCTATACCACAACTTGTTAGGGGAATCCCCTAAGACCCCGATGAATGATTGGACGAAAAAGTTTGGGTGAACTGATGCAGAGAGTGATGAAAAAATAAAACTCCTCTCACGAAAAAATTCAGAGGAAGTAGCTGTTATTTTAATTTTGAAATATCAAATTCGTTCAGAGGGGATTTTTAAAAAATTTGCACAAGGGTCTTAGGGAAATTTTTCCCTAACAAGTAGTTGTACTTTTAGTGCAAATTGAAAATTTGTGACTACAAAGTACTTGCTTGCTGTTTTTGTTTCGTTCATTTTTTGGGGGAGAGTGAATGTCATCACTCTGGCATGAGATATTTTTTTAGAGGGTTATCTGATTTGAGCCTGTTAGACTTCCAAAAAAATTATGGGGTACGCATATCAGGAGGAAAATCTTGTTGATGAGGTGTCCGTATATTTTTTATTTTTGTTGGCGTAGCAAGCCACAGAAAGTACCGTATACTGACGCACTTTCTTCTGATTTGGAAGGATACCCCCTCTCTGAATCAAAAGGTGATTTTTCTTTCAGAATCTTATCAGCGTATAAAAATGATTTATGTAAAGTGATTTTTACAGAAGGTGAGATTATTTTCAAAAAAAATTAAGAATAGTGTCACACTTTTTCTGTATCGCTTGATTACTATTATGAAAGCAAAAATTTGTACAAATTAGTTTTCGAGGGGTGAAACCTATGAAATCTGAAAGTGAACTGCGTTCGCTTATTAGCAGGTCACGAAAAGAGGGTTTCAGAAATTTGTTTCGGCAATATCATGGCTATGTGTATGCCATTGTCTGGAATCATATCAGCAAAGTAGGGAGTCATGAGGATGCTGAAGAATGCGTAAGTGATGTGTTCACAGATATTTTCCTACAGTTTGACCAGATAGAGGAAGGCAAGTTACAAAGTTACATCAGGACAGTTTCAAAACGCAAATCTATCAACTATTTTCATAGACTGACAGCAAAGCCGTTATCCATATCTATGGACGAACCAGAAGCTGAAACGGCTGTATCTGGTGAGAACATAGAACAAGATTATGATAAAACAGTATTGCGTCGTATTCTGCTTGATAAAGTTAAGCTGTTGGGTGAACCGGATACAACTATTATCATGATGAAATATTACTATGATTATAAGCCGGATGAAATCGCAGAATCTGTCCACCTGAATAGAACTGCTGTCAGGAAACGTCTGAGCCGTGCAATGAAACGGCTTGCAAAATTACTGGAAGAAGAAGGCTATACAGTAAGTGGAGGCGAATGATGAAACAGCAAATTAAGATGGAACTTCTGAAACAGGTGGATGAAATGACCGAAGAGCGTATTGCAGAAGAATTTCCTATCAATACAGATAATGAAGAACTTTTTGAGAAAGCGTATCAGAATTACTTGAAACAATCACAGAATTTAGAACTGCCTTCCTTACAGGTTCATCATAATAGAAAGCAATTATATAGGAACATCAGTTTTGCAGCGTGTTTATTTCTAACTATGGGACTTACTCTTGGAGTATGGAAAAAGCAGCAAAAACTTGAATCACGTCCTATGCAAGAAACGCCAACTGGTTTTTATACTGAAATAAGTACAGAACAGCAGACTGAAATTCAGCAATTAGAACAAACTTCTACAAGTAAGAATCAACAAACAGAATCACCGCAGTTACAGGAAACACCCCCACATACTGAAACTAAAACAGAAACAGTCACTCTGCCAGTAATACAAACAGATACAATCCAAATTCCCCAGTCGGAAATTGTCAGCAATACAGAATCAGACAGTACTGCTCCCCCAATATCAGAAAATACAGAATCAATCATAACAGATATAACAGAATTTCCGGAAGTTATCATAGAAATAAACGAAACACCTATACCAGAAGAAACTGCTCTTCCTGCTGATACTGAATCAGTTACTCGGTCGACAGCCGTCACTACAGTAATGACAGAAACAATACAAACGTCAATTTCTCCTGCTACTGTGATAGAAACCACTATAGATACTATTTTTGAAACTGAATCACTTCTTCCAGTAGAAGAAGCAGAAATTCCAACTGAAGAAATATTACCAGATAAAAAATTTTTCGTCATCAAAAATAATGGTGAGTACACTTACGTTCTCTTTTCAGCTCCAGCTGATGTTCTCTTTCCAAATCCAGAACAGCCTGACAAAAATCCACCACAATTTATATTAGAACTGGACGGTTTTCTCATGCAGGAAGTAAACGGCAAAGAAGAAAGAAATCGATATTTTAAAATTATAGAAGAAAAAAATCAAAAAAAACGACAACTTGAACAGATTCCTTATGGTGATTTTGTAATTTCATTCTTATCTGAATATAATTCCATTCAAAATATTAATATCAAAGAAAAAATAGGTTATCTAATTACCATGACAGACGAGGGTATGAAAAAAATTGGTATTTCAGAACGAAAAGCGATTTTAATATGGGACGATAATACAGGTATATCTATGATTCAGTCTTTTGAAGAAAATCCTGAAATTCTGATTTATATTGCAGAACATATATCAAATAAATAAATATTGTCACAAGGAGGTCGATTTTATGAAAAAAAATCAAATGAAAGCAATATTGCTGACTCTGGCTTGTATGCCAGCAGAATTTCTGAGTCTGCCTGTTTCGGCAGAAGAACCAGTAAAGAACTGGGAGTATTATGCATCAATGGACGATTATGCAGTCTACTGTGAATATTGCCAAATGAATGGTATTGAAGCTGCTGACAGCCTTCCTTCTCGCAAAAATCTTCCATGTTATGACAGCTATGTATATCAAGGATACGTTTTGATTGACGATATGATAGTAAGTTTAGGCGAAAATCTTTTTACAGATGAAGCTGAACAGCAACATCGTGAAAATGCAGCCTACTATGGTTTCCCTGAAAACTGGTTCAAAGAGAATAAATCACCTCTGGGAGTCTACACACTCGGAGGAATTGTTTCGTTTGAATTCAACAGAAAAGCAGAAGAAACACAAACTCTCAAAGCAAATATCATCAATGGTTATCGTATCGAACTGACTATCCAGAATTCTGATTTCGCAAAGGAGTATCCTATCCAAGACATTGGCACAGTACTGCCTTGCGGCGAAATGAATAAGCTGGGTGATGTGAATCTCAATGGTTCAATAGATATTACAGACGTAATTTCCATAAATAAGGCTATACTTGGAAAAGAAACACTGACAGAAAAACAAAATCTTACTGCTGACGCAAACCAGAACGGAATTGTCGATGCCTCTGATTCTCTTATGATTATGAAAGAAATTGTTGGAATCACTTCAAATTTCGAGGAAAACTAATAACTTGACTATAGCACTTAATCCTACCCTATCAGCAGAAAAAAATCTGTGCCAGATAAGTCCTGCCAGACCAATGACACATATTCCATTGCCGATAAAAGATAATTGAATCACTTTCCAGACGGCAGATTCCCATTTCAGGAGTCTGCCGTTTTCTCTGGGGAGGTTTCGGAGGGGTTGCCCCTCTGAACAGGTAGACCGTTGGTGTCTATACAACGGTACTACCTGCCTGTGAATGGCTGCGGTTCTTAGCAGTCCATTCTTTCTGGGGCAGATTGCTTCGTCCAATCTTTGTCCCAGAATTTTTCTGATTCGCCGTATAACACGGCATGTTCAGAATGTGTTACATCAAGATAGCATATTCCAGTAAAAGTGAAAGCAGCCTGCAAGCCGTTCCGCTGCAATCTGCTCTCATTCATTTTTTCACGGTTTTCCTGATGATAGCACAACCAACAATAACTTGCTATCACCTGCAGTCATTTCCGCTATCTTTTTCTATTGGCTGAATGGGGTTCGGGGTTTCCCCGTCCGGCTGCGTTGGGCAGACTGCCCTATGCGATGCTGGCTTTTCAAACTCTCCGACATGGCATCACACAACAAGAACATTTGACACGCCATAATCAGAAATCAAAGAATCATGTGTCAGAAACACCATTTCTTCCGTCATTGCCTGACAAATCAAAATCTTATCAAATGGGTCTTTGTGCCGAGGTGCAGAATCAGGTCGTTTCAGTTCCGGTAGTCTGTAAATACTCAACGGACTCAGCGGAATCAAGGTATATCCGGAAACTTCTGCAACTGCCGAAATGACCTTTGAGGACACAGCCAAATTTTTCGGATTGGTGAGATGTTTGATTTCAATTTCCCAGAGAGAAACAATGCTATAATAAATTTCATTATTTGAATCCATAATTATTTTTTTTGCTTTTTCCGGTAAAAGAGGATGATTCGTCAATGCCCATATCAGAATGTGTGTATCAAGCAGTATTTTCATAGATTACCACCATTT
>ODAI012462923.1_pt1 | contig 10275 bp, 7 predicted proteins | sample 1539321 | NCBI WGS metagenome assembly ODAI01 (sample SAMN02144231, study PRJEB22623) | gut metagenome | biome: sheep rumen | host: Ovis aries | place: New Zealand | reverse complement strand
GTTGATAATATGTGTTATTTCTGTGGCGGTGGCTTATGTTATTAAGATAATAACGGATTGCATCAAAAAGATAGGTGCATCAAAGAATCAGGGGAGGAACGAGTAATACAGTGATGAAGGCAAGAGTCAGAGATCCCAAAATAGAATTTGCACGCCTTTTAGCATGTATGGGGGTTGTGATATTACATATCGGTCATGTAGTGGGACGAATGGATGAGCCGGTATTCTTCAAGGCACTCCGTTCATGTATATTTGCAGATCCCGTTCCGGTGTTTTGGATGATTACAGGTTTTTTTCTGTTTGGAGTAACTAATTACGAGAAGAAATGGAAAAATACAATTGTAAAAATAGTAATACCAACCTGCTTTGTATATATTGCAGGCTATCTTATGGCAGATTATTTATATGGCAAACTGGAAGGAAGAGGAGTCGTGGATTTCTTCGTAAATTACTTAAGCCCCCTTCTGTTGGCAAAGCATCCCACCATAGGAGTTGTGGCACATACATGGTATGTGATAGCATACATTTTAGTAATACTTTGTTTGCCCATAGTAAAAATCTTTGTGGACTGGCTGGACAAATCCAAAGTCAGAGAGATAGTATTTCTGGTGGTAACATTTGCTTTGCTTGTTGGCAATGATCTGACATACAATGGGCTGTTACATCTGGGCTTTGATGGCATACCTGTAATAATCGGTGCATATATTTTTATAATATGGGGTCATATAGTTTATAAGTACAGGCACATATTTTACAAAAAGGTATTTTGTATAATAATGCCTATTCTCTATATTGTGACAAATGTTATAAGAAGCTGTTACTACATCTACAGCCAGCAAAGCAAAGGTGAGGAGGCGGCAATACATATTACATGGTGGACGACTTCATTTTCAATTATTGTAGCCTTGTGTGTTATAGGCTTTTCACTATCCTTAATAAGCGAAAATGACACTAAATTTAACAGATTTATCAATTATTTATCGGGCTTTTCCTTTGATATATATCTGATACATCCATTTATAAATGCCGTACTGTACAGGATGGGTTATTTTGATGAAGTGACAAAAGTATTTGGAGACAATCCGGTTATATCGGTACTGGCGGCATTAATTGTTACCTTTGTAATTGTATTTGTGTTATCCTTCGTTATTGCGTGGATTATCAAAAAGGGGATATTATGTATAAGAACAGTGTTAAAGAGAATTCAATAGGAACTATCCTGCTGGATAATTTGGCGTTTATCATATTATTGGTGCTGATGATAATATTACACATTTTTACAGAACCACCGATTGCGGACGACAGATATTTCTCGACGCTTCTCGATGTAAAGCAAATGAGTCTTACGGATATGCTCACCGAAAGATACAACGACTGGACATCAAGAGTGTTAATCGAGGCAGTACTGATAAGCATAGCCGGACATATTAAGACATGGAAGATTATTAATATAATTATCTGTACAACTCTTCCCTTTTTTGTATCGAAGATATTAAAATGTGATAGAGCCGGCAACTTTTTTATACTGTTTTTGTCACTGGTGTTTCCTTTTTACATGTTATGTGATGTGGGATGGATTGCGACTACTACCAACTATTTATGGCCCATATGGTGCGCTGTATTTATAATGTACATCCTGTCATGCTATAAGAGGGCTGACGGTCATATTAGTTTTGTATACTATATAATATCTGTTCCTCTGGTTTTGTTTGGCTCTAATGCAGAACAATGCTCAGGACTGATATTTGTTCTTATAGGTTTTTTCATAGCACAGCTTTTGGTAGAGAAGAAGAGAAAGCTTTTGTCTTTTCCTATAGCTCTTTTAGTACTCAATATATTATCTATCGTTTTTATTCTGTCAGCACCGGGCAATGCCATTCGTCAGGCAGAAGAGACAAGGTTGTTTTTCCCGGGATACGAGCAGTTTAATTTCTTTGACAAGATTTTTCTGGGTATGCACAATAGCTACAGAGTGACATTCTCAGAAGGCGAGCTTATGATGATATGCATGTTGATAATACTGCTTATCTTTGTATACAAAGTCAAGAGACATAAGCTAGAGGTCGTATTCGCTGTGATTCCGGTATTTTTGACAGCAGGGTATCTGGTAAGCGCTAACCTTAACAAAAATGCATATTTTGCAGACAGAATAACTGAGGGACAAAGCTCTTTGATGGAATATGTATTTCCCGCAGCTTCATTAGTCCTTGATAAGGATGGTATTGATGGGGAGGCATGGCAAATTGTCATATATTATATTTTGACTGTTGTATGTATTGTAATAAGCCTGTATCTGATATACAGAGATGATATTATCAGGTTCATTTTCTATGGCTTATATGTTCTGTCGGGCTTCGGATTAAGTGTTATTGTATGCTTTGCATCCACAGTGTATACATCTGCATTCAGAGCAAGTATATATGCACTGCTGGGATTCGCATTTGTTCTGGTGGCAATATATAAGGATATGAGGAACAAAGAAAGGGTACAGGGATTAAATGACGCTACGGGCGCAGAAAAGGGGATTTTTACGTCACCGTTTATTGTAATAGCAGCCTTTGTGGCGGTATTTAACTATGTGTATAATCTCTATGGAATAATAAATATAACCAATTTGAATGTATAGACGTAAGACTTTACAGAGTCTCATGCGAATAAAAACAGGAGGACAATTATTATGAAAACATACGGAGTAATAATGGCAGGTGGCGGAGGAACAAGATTCTGGCCGCTGTCACGACATGAAGTACCCAAGCAGTTACTCAACCTATCCGGAAAGGATAAGATGATTAATGAGACGATAGACAGGGTATCGACACTTGCAAATAAAGAGGACATATTCGTTGTCACCAATGTAGATCAGGTTCCGGGTATGAAGGAGGCAACAAAAGGTCGTCTTAGAGAGGATCACATTTTATCAGAGCCGTCTGCAAGAAATACTGCGGCATGTATTGGATATGCGGCACTTGAGATTGTGAAAAAATACGGTGACGGAATAATGTGTATATTCCCCTCAGACCATTTCATCAAGGATGAAGAGGCATTTACAAGAATATTAAAAGAGGCAATTAAAGTGGCAGAAGGCGGATGTCTTGTGACACTTGGTATCACACCCACATTTCCGTCAACCGGTTATGGCTATATTAAGTTCGATAAATCCGAGGAGACGCTAGACAAGAAGGTAGTAGAGTTCAAGGAAAAGCCGGATGAGAAGACGGCAGAGGAATACGTATCGTCGGGAGAGAATGCTTGGAATTCGGGCAAGTTCGTATGGAAAGACTCCGTTATATTGGAGGAGATGAAGAACCTCCTTCCCGATGTCTATGCCCAGCTTGACAAGATAGGCAATGCATTAGGCGATGATAATGAGAAGCAGGTGATAGATGATGTATATCCGCAGATACCAAGCATCTCGATTGACTACGGAATAATGGAAAAGTCCGACAGGGTTAGAGTTATATCAGCCGAGATGGGATGGAATGATGTAGGAAGCTGGGACAATCTCGGTGTCCTGTATGATGAGGATTCTAACGGCAATATTACAGCAGGGGATTTCCTTGGAATCGATACGAAGAATTGCATAACATACTCAGGCAAGAGACTTATAGCAACAATCGGAGTGGAGGATTTGATTGTCGTTGAGACGGATGATGCAGTAATGGTTATAGACAAATCGAGAGCGCAGGATGTTAAGAAGATAGTTGACACGTTAAAGGAACAGGGAAGAGACGAACTGTTGTAAAGTATAGACACAAAAAGAGATGTTATGAGCAAAGATGTAAAAGGTCAGACTAATAATATATATTTGTGGAAAATTATATTTACATATATGATAGTGGCTTTCCATTATCCTTTTACCATAAGCTTCTTATATGTGAGAGGCTGTACATGGGGGTGGTATATTGCCGTAGAATTCTTCTTTGTGGTATCAGGCGCTCTTATATACAGGAATACTGATAAGTACAAGGACAGATTCGGCTCATCATGGAGATTTACACTCCATAGATATAAGAATATCTGGCCTAAGTATTTGATGGCGTTTGTATGTGTATTCATAGCAATATGTGTGACGCATCACTTAAGCCTTAAGGAAGCCGCCCGCAAGCTGCTTGACAGTATATTTGAAATATTTATGCTTCAAGGCATAGGACTTAACAGAGAGTGGGACTATATCAATCCCACGCTATGGTATATCTCAATACTTATTATTGCCGGATATGTCATTTATTGGTTTTTGGCTAATCACAAGGATGTATTCGTCAAGATAATAGCACCGGTTTGTATGTTGATAGGGTTTTCCTATCTATACAGATATGTGGGGAGTTTAGACGCGGTAGTCAAGACAGAGGGCATATTCTTAAATCAGGCGTTAATAAGAGGTTTTTGTGAAATGTGCCTTGGAATGTACGCCGCAATGCTCTCGGAATATATAGCAAAGAAGATTGATAACAGGTGGTGGCTTAGGGTAACAGAGGTTGCTCTGGTTATTCTTGTGATGGTATTGTCGTTAACCGATGGGCACTCGACTAATGATTTCGCTTTCTTAGGCATGATATTTATTGTAGTAGCAATAGGATTCATACCAAGAGCATATACGCCGGGAGACGCACTGGTTGTGAAATGGTCATCTATTACGCTTAATGTCTATCTGATTCACGAATTGTTCAGAACATATATTATGGGGCTCATATTCCCTGACCTTGAATATGGCAGTGTACATATATTGCCGTCCATAGTATATTTTGTACTGGTCACGGCGGCTGCTGTTATTATGGAACTAATTTGGCAAGGCATAAATCGCCTCAGAAAACCGTCTAACTGATAATTTTGGATTTATACCCTTTATACATTTAATAAAATCTAGTATTATATATACTATATGGCACATGGGTAAATGGGCATGTGAGACAATAGAGGAGATTATAGCCTAAGACCCACAGCGCGATTTTCTTATGAGCGCGTGGGTGCTTAGGTGATAATCTCCGGTAAAATGAACACAGAAAGGAATGGACGATATGGGATACAAAGAGGAATTTAACAAATGGTGCACAGATCCGTATTTTGATGATGATACCAAGGCAGAATTAGCGAATCTTCTTGGTGATGAGAAAGAGATAGAAGACAGATTTTATCGTAGTCTGGAATTTGGCACAGGCGGACTTAGAGGAGTTATCGGTGCAGGTACTAACAGAATGAATATCTACACCGTAAGACAGGCAACCCAGGGTCTTGCCAACTATATCGTTAAGCAGGGCGCACAGGACAAAGGTGTTGCCATTGCATTCGACTCAAGAATAATGTCACCGGAATTTGCCAAGGAGGCTGCGCTATGTCTTAACGCCAACGGAATCAAGACATATCGTTTTGACACATTAAGACCTACTCCTGAGTTATCATTTGCAGTAAGAAAGCTAGGATGTACAGCAGGTATTAACGTTACGGCAAGTCATAATCCAAGAGAGTATAACGGATATAAGGTATACTGGGAGGACGGAGCACAGGTAACACCGCCTCATGATACAAGCATTATGGCAGAGGTTGCGGCTGTAACAGACTTTAGTCAGGTTAAGACAATGTCTGAAGAAGACGCTATATCGGCAGGACTGTACAATACTATTGGTGAAGAGATAGATGATGCTTATATTGCAGAGCTTAAGAAGCAGTCAATCCATCCTGAGATAATCAAAGAGATGGCAAAGGACATCAAGATTGTATACACGCCTCTTCACGGAGCAGGACTTATGCCTGTAACACGTGTTCTTAAGGAGCTGGGATTTGAAAATGTATATGTTGAGCCACAGCAGGGTATAGCTGACGGTAATTTCCCTACAGTTGCATATCCTAATCCTGAATCCCCCAAGGCATTTGAACTTGCCCTCAAGCTGGCTAAGGAGAAGGATGCTGACATCGTTCTCGCAACAGACCCTGACGCTGACAGACTCGGCGTATATTGTAAGGATACTAAGAGCGGCGAATATGTATCATTCACCGGTAATATGTCGGGAATGTTAATTGCTGAATATATTATGAAGGAGCGCAAGGCAACAGGTACTATGCCTGACAATCCTGCATTTATAGAAACTATTGTTACAACTAACATGGGCAAGGCTATTTCTGCAAAATACGGTGTAGACGTTATTGAAGTGCTTACAGGATTTAAGTATATAGGCGAGCAGATTAGATTGTTTGAAGAGACAGGCTCCCACAATTATATCTTCGGTATGGAGGAAAGCTATGGCTGTCTTGCAGGTACATACGCAAGAGATAAGGACGCACCTGTAGCTGTTATGATGCTGTGTGAAGTGGCATCATACTACAAGAAGCAGGGCAAGACCTTGTGGGATGCCATGATTGATATGTATGAAGAGTACGGCTACTACATGGAAGGTCAGGAAGCCATCACTCTTAAGGGAATGGAAGGCGCAGAGAAGATTCAGAACATGATGGCTGCGGCAAGAGATAATACACCTGACGAGATTGGCGGACATAAGGTAATATCTGTAAGTGACTACAAGGCAGATACAAAGAAGATTCTTGCAACAGGCGAAGTAACAAAGACAGGACTTCCTTCATCTAACGTACTCTACTACGAATTGGATGAGGACGCGTGGGCATGTATAAGACCATCCGGAACAGAGCCTAAGATTAAGTTCTACTTCGGTATCAAGGGTGAGACTCTCATGGATGCCGAATCCAGCCTTGGTGTTATTAAAGATAGTTTAATGGACATGTTTTCTTAGTAAGTATGGGCGTATCGGTATTTGGATACTAAGCCACATGGAATAGTTGTAGAAGGAGTCAACTATGTCTGAAACAGAGACACTTAGTCTTGTTGTACCTTGCTTCAACGAGGAAGATGCACTTCCTATATTCTACGAAGAAGCCTGCAGGGTAACAAAAGACATGAACAATATAAATATCGAATTCCTGTTTGTTGATGATGGCTCTAAAGACAAGACAATGGAAGTCATAAAAGAGTTGGCGGCAAAAGACGAGCGCGTACACTACGTATCGTTCTCGCGTAATTTTGGAAAAGAGTCGGCGATATACGCAGGTCTTGACAACGCAATCGGAGATTATGTAGCAATTCTTGATGCTGATTTACAGGATCCGCCGTCGCTACTTCCTAAGATGCTTGAGGTTGTCAAGACGAAGGACTGCGATTGCGTGGGTACCAGAAGGGTTAACCGCAAGGGCGAGCCCCCCATAAGGTCATTTTTTGCAAGAAGATTCTACCACATTATGAACAGGATAAGCCATACAGAGGTTGTAGACGGTGCAAGGGATTTTCAGCTTATGAACCGCAAGGTTGTCAATGCTATCCTAAGCATGGGGGAATACAACAGATTCTCCAAGGGAATCTTTGGCTGGGTAGGCTATAAGAAGGAATGGCTAGAGTATGAGAATATAGAACGCTCCGCGGGAGAGACGAAGTGGTCGTTCTGGAGCCTGTTTGTATATGCCATTGACGGCATAGTGGCATTCTCGACAGCACCTCTTGTAATTGCAAGCATATCGGGAATAGTATTATTCTTCATAGCGATTATAGGAATAATATTCATAATTGTACGTACACTTATTTTCGGAGATCCCACCAGCGGATGGCCGTCAATGATATGTATAATGCTTCTGATTTCAGGATTACAGCTTCTATGCATGGGAATACTAGGTCAATACTTAGGTAAGACATATCTTGAGACGAAGAGACGTCCGCTGTATTTAGTAGAGGAGAGTAAGCTGGGAGATAGATAGCATAATAAGGATTTACCAATGGATAATTTCAAGAACACCAAGTTCGCTAAGAAAGGTAAAAAGGGAATACACAGAGTTATTTTCGGAAGAACTATGTTTATAGTTCTTCTGCTTTTAATTCAGCTTTTTATAATTCTGGCTCTTCTCCTGTGGGTAAATATGTATTTTCGCGCAGTCTATTGGGTCTTTTTCGGACTTAGTATATTGACGGCTATTGAGATATTCTCCAACGATTCCGATCCTACCGTTAAGCTTAGCTGGATGATATTCGTTGTGGGACTCTCCCTTTTTGGAGTACTGTTCTATTGGTTTACAAGACTTGATGTAGGACATCATAAGCTTAAGAAGAATGTAGCAAGCGTCACTGCTGAGGGCATGAAGCAGCAAAAGCCTACAGATGATGTAATAGAGGATATCAGAGTAAATGCGAAGAGCCTTTCTAATCGAAGTAATTATCTGATTAATGTGGGAACATATTATCCATATCGCTATAACCGGTTAAAATATTATCCATTCGGTGAAAAGATGTATCCGGATTTTCTTGAAGATTTAAAGAGTGCCAAGAAGTTTATCTTTTTAGAGTATTTCATTATCAAAGAGGGTCAGATGTGGGGCGAAATCTTAAGCATTCTTGAAGAGAAGGCTCAAAGCGGAGTAGATGTAAGGCTTGCTTACGACGGAACGAATGGGTTTTTGAATCTCCCTCACAATTATCCCAAATTGATGGAAGAAAAAGGCATCAAGTGTAAGACATTTGACCCTCTTAAGCCATTTGTATCAACAGAATTCAATTATAGAGACCATCGCAAGATAATGGTGGTAGACGGCAATGTGGCGTATACGGGAGGCGTCAACCTTGCTGATGAATATATTAATATAGATTCACCCTTCGGTGTATGGAAGGATAATGCAATTCGGGTATCGGGCCCCGCAGTTGCAACATTTACGAGGATGTTCTTAGAGTGCTGGAACAGCAGGGAAGAAAAGTACGACTTTGGAGACTTTATTCAGATATCCGAGGACACCAAGAAGTATACAGAAGAAGAAGGATATATTATTCCATTTGGCGAAAATCCCCTAGACAAAGACAAGGTGGCTGAGCAGATATATCTGGAAATAATTAATACAGCCAAGCACTATGTTCATATAATGACACCTTATTTTGTGATAGATGAGGTAATGTCCAATGCTTTAATATACGCAGCGCAGCGAGGAATAGATGTGAAAATCATTATTCCCCATATTCCCGACAAGAAGATGGCCTATGCAATAACAAAAAGCTACCGTAAGAGGCTTGTTAAAAAAGGCGTTAAGTTCTATGAATATCTGCCGGGATTCGTTCATTCCAAAGCCATTGTAAGTGACGGTAAGAAGGCTGTGGTTGGTTCGATTAATGTGGACTATCGAAGCTTTTATCATCATTTCGAGAATGGCGTATACATGTACAAGACGAATGTTGTGGGTGATGTGGAAAGCGATATATTAACATGCTTAGAAGAGTGCAGAGAGGATACACTGGAAGTAATTGAGAAAGAGAATTTATTCGTAAGAATGGTAGGAGCAGTAGGAAGACTTATTGCCCCGATGATTTAGGAGAGGAAAATGAGCATTAAATACGCAGACATAATTGATGAGATGACATTAGAAGAAAAGGCTTATCTATGCACAGGCAAGGACATGTGGAGTACCTACAATATTGACAGGTTAAGCATACCGTCTATGGTTACATCCGACGGACCTCACGGTATCCGTAAACAGGTTGCAGAAGATAAGGACAATATCGAATTCGTTATGGGAGCTCCTGCTACGTGCTTTCCCACAGCGGCTACTGTTGCCAACAGCTGGGATGAGGAATTGGGAGAGGAAATAGGAACCGCCCTAGGAGAAGAGGCATTGTATTATGATATAAATGTACTCTTAGGGCCGGGACTTAACATTAAGAGAAGCCCACTGTGCGGACGTAATTTCGAATACTTCTCGGAAGACCCTTACCTGTCGGGCAAGATGGCGGCATCATATGTAAGTGGGATACAATCACAAGGTGTGGCAGCCTGTATTAAACATTTTGCAGCCAATTCACAGGAGCATAACAGGATGTGCTCTAACTCTGTTATTGACGAGAGAACCTTTAGAGAGATATACACAACTGCCTTTGAGATAGCGGTAAAGGAGTCGAATCCGTTAGCAATTATGTCGAGCTATAATATGGTTAACGGTGTATATGCATTCGAGAATCGCCATCTGATTCAAAGGCTGCTTCGAGATGAGTGGGGCTTTGACGGATGTGTAATTTCTGATTGGGGAGCCTGCAACGACATTATTAAGAGCTTGAAAGCAGGGGGCAACCTCGAAATGCCGGGCTGTGGCGCGGCTACAGCGGAGCTTATAATCAAGGCTGTAAAGGAGGAAGACCTTAGCGAGAGAGTATTGGATAAGCGTATATCAGAGCTTCTGGATGTAATTCTGTGGACATACGAATTCAAGAATTACAGAACCTCATATATATCTGATGATGAATCAAGT
>ODAI011914658.1_pt1 | contig 10275 bp, 11 predicted proteins | sample 1539321 | NCBI WGS metagenome assembly ODAI01 (sample SAMN02144231, study PRJEB22623) | gut metagenome | biome: sheep rumen | host: Ovis aries | place: New Zealand | reverse complement strand
CAGCTTTGAACTTAGGAACAACTGCTGCAGGAATCTTGATAGCAGCTCCAGTCTGAGGGTTCTTACCAGTTCTTGCTGCTCTCTTTGATGTCTCGAAAGTACCAAATCCAACAAGCTGAACCTTGCCCTTCTTCTTAAGCTCCTTTGATACAACATCAACGAAAGCCTTTACTGCCTTCTCAGAAGCTGCCTTTGAAAGGCCTGTGTCCTTTGCGATTGCTTCAACTAATTCTGTTTTGTTCATTGTGTTCTCTCCTCTCAAAAGAAAATCTTGTATGGAAACCTGACCGTGAAAGCCAAGAAACCTACTAAATGAGCGTAGTACAACTACTGTACCCTGTCAAATAATGTGTTTTGGCGGATTAAAGGTCGTAGCTGCCCTCTACACCATCCATAACAAAGTAAACCTTATTCTCTTCAGGTTTTACAAAGAGATCGATCTTCTTTACTGTTTCAGGATCACCGTTCATGTCATACTTGAGGACATTCTTTGCATTCTGTACAAGCTCGTCATATGAAAGATCCTTGTCAGCATACTGAAGAACTACATTAGCCTTAACATCTATAGTAGCCTCAGCTTTTTTAGCAGAAGCCATTTTGCTCTTTGCTTCTTCTGCTTTCTTTGCAACTGTTTCTACCAGCTTAGTAGCTGCGTTAGCGGCCTTGTTAGCTGTAGCCTTTGTATTTGTCTTTTTTGCCTTTGCCATTTTCATAATCTCCTCTCACAAAAAATATTAACAACGTTGAATCCATAATAGTCCCTTTAACACGCTAATGCAAGGCAGTGACCAAAAGGAAGGCTTGTCTACAACCGCTCAAACTCTTATCTGGTTCATGATTTTACCAATGCTGTCATGAAATACCAGATCCGCCTTTCCTTCCATTTTGGTCTTGCCCTTATTGATTATGACAAGGTATTTCCCATGATATATGTGCGCAAGTTGCGCAGCAGATCCGACTTCCAGAGATGTGCCTCCAATAATCAGCAGATCCGCATATCTAATCCAGGCAACAGCCTGTTCATAATCATTTTGCGGAAGCAGCTCTCCATATAACGTCACATCGGGCCTGACCATCTTACCGCAATTAGGACAGTGTGGTATTTCTTCGGTGTTTTCAAAGATGAAGTCAGGGCCGTACTCTGTCCGGCAACTTACACAATAACTTCTAAGGGCACTTCCGTGAATCTCACTTACTTTTTTACTGCCAGCCTTCTGATGGAGGCCGTCGATATTCTGAGTAATCACGCCATCAAGTTTGCCCTTTAACTCCATCTCAGCCAGTTTATAATGCGCATCGTTTGGCATTATTGTCCTGCAATCAAGATTCTTTCGGAAATAATCAAAAAATACTGCCGGTTTTTTATGGAGACAGTCGTAGCTAAGAAGATACTCCGGACGATATGCGCTAAATTTCTTATCTTTTCTATGATATAACCCATCCTTACTTCTAAAATCCGGGATTCCGCTCTCGGTAGAAACTCCAGCACCTCCCAGGAACACAATATGTTCCAAAGCACTGATCATAACATTAAGCGCCTCAATCTTCTGTTCATCCGTAAGGCCCTGGAAGAATCTTTCTTTTTCTTTAAGTGACGAAAAATCCAGTATCATCGATGTGTCCTTCTATTCTACTCAAGAATCAATTGTGGTTTAAAATCCAGATAATCTCCTGATACAAGCGAGTACTTTACACCATTATGCATCCCTTTATAGCTATCGTTAAACCTTTCTTTCCCATGGCAGTGGGCATATATTACCTGCTCTGCTCCATATGCCTCAGCCATAAGTGTGAATCTGCTTCTCTTTTCCCATAGAGATGTAGGCGGATAATGAAGAAACATGATGAATTTCTCATATCCTTCTCTCCTTGCAGCCTCAAAAGACTCTTTTAGTCTCTTCGCTTCTCGCTCAACCAGCATATCCGCATGTTCTCTCGTATCAAGACCTTCATAGCAATAGCCCTTTGTCCCTACCAAAGCATAGTCTTTGTAAGTATAAAAATTGTTCTGTAGAAACAGCAGCCTTCCATCATATAACTGATTTAGCTTTTCCGTCTTCTTCGCATCCCAGAACATGTCGTGGTTTCCTCTCAAAAGAATCTTTCTACCGGGAAGATCCTCAATAAACTTCATGTCCTTTTCGCACTCTGACAGATTTCTGCCCCAACTGTGGTCTCCAACCAGTACCAAAGTATCCTCTTCAGTAAGGAGCTTGTTGCAATTCTTCTCTATTTTTCTTTCGTGATTTCTCCATACCTTCCCAAACATATCCATCTTTTTATCCGTCTGGAAGGAAAGATGAAGGTCTCCAAGAGCATATAGTGCCATTTCTTATTCCTTATTAGTTTTGCAAAAGGCGGCACCGGATGGTACCGCCTCTGCTCCAAAGCCCTCCTTGTAGGGCTTACTTCTCAATTATAACATCGATGCTGACGCCAGAAATGCTCTTCTTTTTGATGCCCTGACTAGCACGTTATCATCACCATATGGCTGATCATCATAATCAGGCATTGCGATTTCTTTTACCTCCATGTCGTCAAACTGGCAATCTGCACTGATCAAGTTTACTTCTTTATCAAACTGATTCATCGTTACTCTCCCCCACCAATAAATTCCTTATTATTTTATCATCTGGGGAAAAAGAAATAACGTCTTGACTTTGTCGATTATGGTAAATTCAAAACCATATAAAACACTACACAGATAACGGCAGTACCTGCAACCATCAGCGCATATGCTACCGGCCACTTACCATCCCTGTTAAAACCATAAAAATCTTCCCATCGCTTCTCTTCCGGAGCATAGATCACATTGTACAAATAAAGAGGTGCATACAGCGCAACTGGGATAACCCCAATAAACGAGGCTAAGAAGCTAATCCCTCGCCTCTCAAACACGCACAGGGAGATAATGGCAAGTAGCGGAGTTATCAGATGCATAAACAGATCGGACCCTGATAAAAGAAGCTTATATCCATATATCCTGCCCAGAAAGATTAGCACTGTCATCATAGTTACAGTAACTGCTGCAGTTCCCATCACCTTCAGGTAATACGCCCAGTCCTTATCTGGGAAAAGACACATAGCCAGAGCCGACACAGCACAGAGCACATTACTCTGAGTCGTGAAATATCTGAAAGCCTTCTTTCCTCTTGCAGTGCTCCACTTACCATTTTCACGGAAGAACCTGACAACCAGGATGAAAGTAAGGACGACAATCATTATGTTGGTTGCAAAAGAAATGCTTCTAGTGAGGTCTGTCACTTTTCTATCCGAACTCCTGACTCATCATTGTGTAAAGGGTGTGAACTTTATCTTAGAATAATGGTATTTATCTATTACTTTAGACATAGCCGCATCATCAATATCTACACCTACGCCGTTATCGGGATCTGTCTGATAATACAACTGTTGCCCATCTTCAAAAATGACTCCTTCAACAAATTCCAAGTGTTTATTGGTATATGAATAATACTCCCAAATGGAAGAAGACGCGCCATTGGAGCCCTCATTAGCAATCATTCCATTATCGCAAAGATAATATCTATTACGTCCCCAGCCGTCTGCGACATACACTAATTTGCCATTATCAACGGCGAAAATGTCATAGATTATGCTGTCCCCTTCGCCATCTCGACTATTAGACCCAAAGAGAAGTTCATCAACACCATCATCATCCAAATCAATAAGATAGTATCCAAAGATCTCATACGTCCCACTTGCTGTGAGGATTTCATCCAAAGCTGCAAAGTCTTCTTTTTGCTGATCTGTAAACCCAGTTCTCCGCCCTTCAGTAACAATACGAATTAATTCCTCATATACCGTGTAGTCCACCCCATTTCTAGATACAATTGTTACCGAATCAGGCTTGTAATCTGACGATACACACTTGGGAAGATATACTGAGAAATCCATACGTCTATGGCTATCATTCTCTGCATCACTCAGATTAAAATAATCATAATTTGAAAGCGAGTCATCCCAAGTACAATCCACATTATGATAACCATCGTCCAATTTTATGATGTTCCATGCGTGACGTTCTCTGCCTCCCCAGCCATGGCAATTGTAGGTAGGAACATTCAAAAGTTGCATTAGATACTGAAAGCATCTAGCATATCCCGCACAAACCGTATAATTCTGAACAACAGAACTGTAAGCGCTTTGATCAAGGGAATTAAACTGATAGTACAGCTTGTCTACAATCAAGTCATGAATATAAAGCTCCTTTTCGTAATCCGAGCCTAAGCCCTCTGCTCCAGAAGCAAGCTCTTTTGCTGTGCTTTCAAACTTCTCTCTTGAAGCTGGAATATCTGGAAAATTCTTATAGAAATCAAAGTCAAATTCTATTACATTGCCTTGATAGTCATATTGGAAATAATATGATATGTCCACCCAAAACAGCTCCGGATGGTCATCTAGCAAACAACAAAAAGCGCTTTCGACTTCCTTGTCAGTTGTATTAGCATTTATAGGAGCAAACTTCTTATTCTGAGCCAGAGCATTTGCATATAACTGTCTATATAGGGCTTTGCAGCGATCATTTAGCATGTGGTAATAAGGATAAAAAAGCTCATCAAATTCCAGCCCCTCACCAGTCTCACCATAATCAACGCTATTGATAATTTCCTGCGCCTGATCCTCATCTTCTATATCTACAATCTCAGGCTGAGGATCGAGCATATGCGAACTGTCTTCCGGGAAAAAACTGTCCTCATCATCCGTAGGATTTAAAAATGCATCCACAAATTCCGTATAATCAGAATCATTCAAAATGTCATCATCAATTACTGTATTGTCCCAATCATTAACGTAATCATCATAAGTCAGATCATAGTTATACGGATGAGCCGTCTCCGGTTCGTCCTCAGTTTCGGACTCCTCATCAGGTTCCTCTTCAGTGAGTTCAATTGAAAGCTCCGTTGAGCTATCATCAATAGCCTCATCCTCAGTATTCTTCTTATTGGAAGCGATATTTGCCGCAATATCTTTTAAAGGCTGGGCAATATCCGGATTTACAGCACATAGGCCAATAAAAGCGCATATTAAAACTACTATTGCCAGAATAACAAATAGAATTTTAGAAAGAATATCTTTCATTATCCACCTTCTCTCTCATCCTTGATTCATAAGGTGTTACTATATTTCTAAGTTATTTTCCTCCCAGTATTCCCTTCAACTTATCCGCAAAGTCTTTTCCTTTTTGCTCCCAGTCAGTTTCTTCTGCTTTCTTTCCCCATTCTGCAGTCTTTTTATTCAAGTTATCCGCAGCATCCTTTCCTTTCTTTTCCCAGTATTCTTCATCACTAAAAAGCTTATTGAGATCTTCTGCCTGCTTTTTAGCTTTTTCTTCAACTTCCGCATTCTTTTTGTCCCAGTCTATGCTATCCATGTAGTCTATCCACTCATCAGACTTTTTCTTTGCATATCCTTCGGGATCACTGTTAATTGCATCTATTACATCGCCATACTTGGATAACCATTCATCAAGTTTTGGAGCATTCTTCCCTATAAGCTTGGCTCCAGAATCAAGCATCCCCTGAGCAGCACTCCTTGCAGCTTTAGCGGCAGCATCTGCCACAGCTTTAGCAGCCACATCCAAAATATGACTATTACATCTCGTATACTCCATTACACTCTCAGTCTGTGTTCCACCATAAGCAAAAACATATCCATCAATAAAGCTATACGTTCTCGGGCATGTACTCTTAAGATATCCTCCGCACTCTATGTATTCACGAAATGCCTCTGCAAAATACTCTGCAGGCGCAGATTTAGCATATTCATTCGAGCCTCCATCAAACAATGTTGCCTCTGATTTATAAATATCTTGAAAAAGTGCACTTTCGGAAGGCATGTTTTTTGAATAATCAAGGTAATGCCCCATTTCATGGTTAATAGCACTGCCAGCATCTGTATCTGCAAGTATTATCATCTTAGAAAGGCCATGTGTGAATCCAGCGACATATCCTGCACCTGAGACTCCACCAAATGCTGCACTTGCCATGTTTACTGCAGTTACACTTGTAATCGTTATCGTCCAACCTTCACTCTCAAACTGTTTTCTTAATGCTGAAGGAAGCATGTTATAGTATTTTTCTGCCTCTACAGATGCAGATTCACTTGTAGACTGAGAAATTGGGCAAGACGCAAAGACAACAATGCTATTTGCATAAATTGAAATGATAGAACACAAAAGAATAATAGTAATTCTTATCTTTCTCATAACGCCTCCATGCGATAAAAAAGTACATATTACCAATTGTATTTTATCATTTTGCTGTAAAATATCTGTAAACTTGGCATGATAAATTAGTAAACCAATATATAAAGGTAAGCCCCATCAGCTGAACAATGGTAGGTTGAATTATACCTACTATTTATATATAATTTAATCATAGAAAGAGAGGTATTCCCCATGACAGTAGATACAAGTATCATGGTTTCCATTACCGAAGCCAATCGTAATTTTTCAAAAGTAGCTAAACTTGTTGAGGAGAAAGGCGCAGCCCTTATTCTGAAGAATAATACTCCCTGTTTTCTCATAACAGATATAAGAAAAACAGATGAGAATAGCGAAGCCTCTGATGAAGATGTTCTTGCCATTTCTCAGAAGCTAATGGCACAGAACAAAGAAGCTTATGAGGTACTGTCAAAGTGAAAAGACTTACTCAAAAACAGATCCTCATGATGCACAAGCAGCTTGTTGAACAGACTGGTGGCAGCGACAAGGTTTTGAATTATGACCTCTTGGACTCAGCTCTCGAAAATCCATTTCAGACCTTTGATGGAAAAGAGCTATACCCTTCCATCCAGGAAAAAGCTGCCCGATTAGGATACGGACTTATCAAGAACCACTGCATGGAGGATGGCAATAAAAGAATTGGCACTCACGCCATGCTTGTTTTCCTGGCTCTTAACGGTATTGAGCTTCAATACACGCAAAAAGAGCTATACGAGATCATTCTTGATATCGCAGCAAGTAAGAAAGAATACACAGATTTACTAAACTGGGTCATAGGACATCAACTATAGCATTGTCCACATCATTCAATTTTTCAAAAAGAAAAGATGCTGATTATCAATTCACCAGCATCTTTTACTTTAATATATCAAATCCTATTCAATTCTCTTCAAGGGCGGGCTCCCCGTTACCGTCATCCGGTACGTCCTCTTCTTTTCCTGCTCCGTCATCAGTGTTGTTTACCAGAGCATCTTCGTTAGTATCAGCCTCGCTGGTGTCATCATCAGAATTGGTTGTATCATCACTGGAAACATACTCAGCGTTTTCTAGCGCATCTAGTGTGTCTTTTATAGCGTCCTCAGCCATGATTTCCTCCTCAGTCGTAGGGTTTTCCAGTAATTCTCTTTCTGCAGAAGGTATATCAACGACCATGCCTTCCTCAGGATCATCCGAAGCTGCTTGATCCAAGGAATCATCAGCTGACGCCTCTTTGATATTTGGCTCCTGATCTGCACCACTTGAGAGATCTACGTTCATTTCACTTTCTGTATCCACAACCGCTTGCTCTTTTTCAACATCAATCAAAGACGAGCTATCCATTTTCAATACGTGGAATTCATCAAACCCTCCAAATCCTCCGCTTCCAGGAAAATGAAATTCATCGTTAGGATTATATCCTGAATGAATTTCATCATTTGGGTTATTGCCTCCTGTATTTGTCTCATCATTACCATTATTGCCACCTATATTTGTCTCATCGTTGCCATTATTGCCACCTATATTTGTCTCATCGTTAGAATTATGGGTTCCATCCGTAATACCTGTCTCCGAGCTTCCTCCAGCCTGTAACGCGTCCTCATTCAAGACTGTAGAGTCCACAAACTCTTTTGTATCTGCTGGTACATAAACTGGTGCATTTTCTGCATTCTCCGGCTGTAAAGGGGATAGTGCAGTATCGGTGAAATCCATGAGTATAGACCCATTGACCATTTCATCGTCCGTACTAATGGATTCGATATAATTCAGAAAATTGGTAACAAATTCTTGTGACCCTCCGCTCCCACTCTTAATGAATTTTTTTGTAAAATCCTCGGTGTCTATAAATGCAGGATTGCTACTATCTGTCTGCGATATTTCAGATATCACATCATCTAGTGTTTTTCCATTATGTAATTCTTCGAGAATATGATTTACTCCTCCACGAATAACCGAGCTATCTATTGAATACGTTCCTGAGCCAGTATCGCCATCTATGGCATCAACTCCATCATACTTTAGCGCAGCCAAATACCCAAGATATACATTAGCAAGATATCCACTCATGTAAGCACTCTTTATAGTATCAGCCTGCTCAACCTGAGGGCTATCGGCATATGCTAATTGAAGTGGCTTATCGACTGTATAAGAGTACTGAATTTTACTGATATCATAGCTTTCCGTACTGTTATCATAACCAAATGACGAACGCATAGTATCATTGTAGGCTTGAACAGAGTTTTCCACTGTTGATGCCATGCCCTCAACAAACCATGTTGGGTACTTAACATCACTATATACAGCAGATGAAGGATCATTAACCTCAATTTCTTCCGTAGTGGTGTTATACTGTTCTCCTGTCATGCCTGGGCGTGTATAGTCGTACATGAAAGCATGCATCAACTCGTGAAGTATAGTATTATCTAGCGACTCTCGCACCCGCTCCTCATCATGACTATATGTATCTGTGTTTACATCATAGTCGAATACTTTACTAGCATTAAGCACTATTCTATATGAATATGTATCTCCATTGTTCTTTCCAGCAACTCCGGCGACCGCATCGGACTGATTGCTAATCCCTCCTTGAGAATCCGTATAATCATTATAATAAATATATAATCCTATATTCTTTCCTAACTCATTATTATCCGCTGCCGCTTGATATGCCGGAAATCGATCTAAAAGCAAATTAACTGCCTGTGGTTCAATATTGTATTTAACCAGTTTTACAAGCCATTCCAATTCATCATAGCCTATTGCATTTATTGCATTCTGATCGCAGTGCATAGAGACTATATCCGTAGTTACAGACGGCACCACGGTATTTGAACCACTCTGCTCGGATCCACTTAATGAATTATCATTATCAGTAGTGGGTGGTGTGGTCACAGAATCCGTTACATTCTGGACTGCTTCATTTTCTATGCCACCTATATCGTTTTGGACTTGTTCTGGGATAATATCATCCCTAGGCTCAGTTGTTTGGACTAGATTATCTGTAATTTGATTAACAATCTCTATATCATCATTCGTATCAGTAAAATCCGCAGCACTAACCTGTACTACATCAACACTCTGCTCATTTTTTCCGCCTAATCTAGTGGTAAAGTAAATAAGCCCCTTGCTTGGATCTGCCAAAGACAACATTCCATTGGTACTCAATATTTCACTCACAAAATCCGGCAAAACAATATTAAAATCACCAAAATCTGATTTTTTTATTGAATATCCATCTGGTATGAAAAAAACAAAAACTGGGTAGCTTTTCCTAATATCTAAATGTATTGATATCTCATTCCCATCCTCATCAACCCAAAGCACAGGAATTTCCCAAAAAACGCCATTGTCAGCGATAATTGTGGCTCTTGTATCTAACAACTTTCCATGCAGGGGTTCATCTAAATCTGTAATTACAAAAGAACCTATATTTTTGCTCCCATTAAAAGAGGAGGTGTCATACCCAAGTCCCATGAATTCCCTTTTACTACCACTACTATGCTCTATGCTTCTTACAGCATTTAGAAATTCAGAGGTATCCGCCTTATTTAGATCTACGGCCTCGGCTTTTAATGCACACAAATGAAAAGCCATTACTATTATTGACATTACTACACAAAGGAACTTAGATTTTCTCACGTTTCGCCTCCTGAAAAGGTCAAAAAGCGCCTACTTATCTACGATATCATTATATCATTTCATTATTAACCAAATATAAATAAAGGATAACTTTCCTATAACAGACGTTACCACTATTAGAAATGTCCATTAATTGAGAAAGAGCGGTACGTTCTGTACCGCCCACACTTATGCTCTATTTAAATAAGATTATTGTAAAATTCGACCGCGCTCTTTATCTCTTCGTTAGTAGGATGCCCCTTCTGAATTCCACCAACAAGCTTGAAAGGCCCAAAGCTGTCAAATCCCTTACAAAGATACTTTCCAACCTCGACACACTGCTTATCAGCCGCGATTTTGCTTATTCCCTTGAAATAGCTCTTCATAGGATTACCACAGGTGGCCATGAAAAAGATTTTTTTCTGTGGTGGAAGGTT
>ODAI011277861.1_pt1 | contig 10275 bp, 4 predicted proteins | sample 1539321 | NCBI WGS metagenome assembly ODAI01 (sample SAMN02144231, study PRJEB22623) | gut metagenome | biome: sheep rumen | host: Ovis aries | place: New Zealand | reverse complement strand
TTGCTCGCGACAGATACGGTCAAAGCCCTCGCCAAACTCCTTGACAAAGTGATATGCTTTGAGGAAAGCTGCTATCTTGGGATTACGAGAGAAATGGGTGTGCCGGATATTATTGGGCTTCACTTGTCCAGGGAGTTTGCCCGGAGACTCGAACACCAACCGGTCATCAAACATCTTGATTTGTATTTCCGTACCCTTGATGTTGTAGGCCCGATGGCAGCAAGCGTTGACAGTCATCTCTTGAATAACGAATTCTGGGTAATCACGCTTTGTTACGAACTGGGCATGTTGCCCCAGGAAGGTATGCTCGCGAACCTGTGTCTCAATAAACTCAATCGTTTTCTTGATCTGGTTCAAGATGGTTCCCTCAAAAGTAACATCCTTGATGACGTTCATCTCTGCGCCCACCTTCTCGTCAACACCCTCGTATCTGATGAAGCGAGTACGAGCCCGAGGAAAGAACTTCTGAGGATACTTGCCAAAGAGAAGAATGCAAGCGGTGCTCACCTCCTCTTCACCTTTCTTGTTGGTCTTCACAAAACCATTGTTCTCTCGCAAGTATTGCAAGGGGCTTTTACCATATCCAACCAATTTTGCATAGTCAGCAACGGCATCCATGTCAATATCATCGATGGTTGCCCCATACACAGCCGTATCTTCGTAGTAGCGTTCCCCTTTGTCGTACATCAGCTGAACTCGCTCATCAAACGTTAATTTTCGGCTCTTATCACCCACACGCATAAAGGCTTCATCTGCCTGGTTAGTATGCAGGCTCGAACTGGCAGGAATCTCCATCAACAAGATACGGTTCTCGTTCCCCTCCTTATCCGTGCAAGGCAGGTACGAACAAGTCACGGGAACCGATGGATTGCAGAAATCAAACGGCACACGTAGCAGTTCGTTCAACTTATCTGTATGCTGATTAATCCCTTCAATCTTCCGAGTCTTATCCGATACTCCAATGGCTATTACGCCACCATCTGCATTGGCAAACGCCACGATAGGCACAGCCAATGCCTTCGGCTCTATTTGAATGCTCTTGCAGTCAAACGTTTGGTCTTCTTTACGGGTTGTTATTTCTTGTACGGTCATGTTCTTATATATTGTATTAATTATTCCAACTGTTTCCTATATACAGCATCCAGTGTTTGGCCATCTTTATCTTTCCAGACGAGCCAACCGTTATTGCTACTACCAATGCAGAAGTCGGCAGCTGTGCTGGGGCTTGGGAAAGTCTTGTCTGATTCCAATTCCAACTTGTCACCATTGTTGATGGTATAATCCTTGAGAAGATTCTCACGTTTCTCTTTCCATGTAAACGATGGAACAGACGACTTAGCGATAATGCTACCCTTTAAAACCGTAAATCCATTGGCATCATAAAAACCTCTGGCATCACAGCCACGCCCCTTTGTATAGAACAGATGCTCTTCCTTTGGCTTTGCCACATCAAAGATGTTACAGCCAATAAAGGAAGTGAGAAACTTCACGTCTTCAAAGAATCCCTCCATATCATCCTTTCTGTATTCTGGAAGATTTGGAGCCTTTGGTGTCTGTTTGTTTTCATTCAACACGAAAGTGTTCGAAGTTTTTGCCTCTGTGATGGCCCTATGCTCCAAATATTGCACGTCAGCCTTTGTCATGGCTGCATCTTTAGAGATAAACAGCAATGCCTTTTGCCAAAATGCTTTCTTGCTGTCATGGTCTTTCACCCGTTCACGGAAATTCTCCGTCTCACCAATGTACGCCTTTGGCTTAGTTGCCTCATCCTCACCCAGCAAGATATAGAATGCAGGTGTCTGCAACTCCTGCCGCTCATTCAGAATAGAAAGGTTAGAACGAGGAATCACATACATCTGGCAAATCTTATTGCTAATGAACACATACTGAGTCCCTTTGGGATCTCCGTCTATCAAATAGGTTGTTACTGTTTTACCCATGTTATTATTATGTTTGCAAATGTACTCATTTTATTTCACCACAAATCGATTCACAAAAGAGTTCTCTATCCAGAAATCAATCACTTCGTCTATTTCTCCATTTTCTTTTAATGCCTTGGCAATAGAATGAAGATAGTTAAATGCAAAACGCAAGTCTAACAAAGACCATGATTCAGAGTCCTTGAACACAGATAATAATTTACATAACTTCTTCGCATACCCCAAATTCATCATCTTTTGGCTATTTTCAACCAAAATGAATTTTATACATCGCAAATTGCGTGTTAATGCTATCGGACTCTTCATTATAGCACGATCTATCAAGAAGTCAACCTCTCCCTGGTATTTTTCAATACCGCTATGAAAAATTCCTTCATAGATATTCCCCAACGCGTAATCAACGTCAGCAGATTGTTCAGACATCATTAAATCGATATTATCTGCATATTGGGTCCTATCAAGTAAGAGTCTCTCTATATCCTTTCTTATGGATAACAGGGTTTGTTGTCTTTCCTTTTTTAATCCATTAATAAACTTTACCATATCTGACAAATAGCGGACCTGAATACCTTTCATGAAAGAATCATTGTGTAACGATCTGTGGGCCTTGTCGTACTTAGATACGTTAGTAATGAGATTATCTTTGATAATTTCGAACTCCTCGTCTGTCCAAGTAATTTTGTCGTTGAGTAAATTCAATCTGATATACATTGGTTCAGTCCAACCAAATTCCTTGTTATTTAATATACCGCAATGCCAAATATTCATTGACAGGAAACAGCGTTTTATCTTTGCAACAGATTGAGAATCTGTCTTTACCAAATTGAATAATTGAAATAATGAAACCCTATCATGAGGGATGTCTTGAACATTCGTGTTGTGAACAACTTCACAAATTGAGGCGATGCATTTATTTGAAATGAATCCCTCTTTGTTCAGAGTATCCAATAAGTCCAAAGAATTCCTTTCCAATACATTTGGAAACATTAGAATGTCATTAATAATGATTTTATTCTGAATGTACTGAATTAGTAAATTATTTACGATTATGTCTGAAACAATATCTTCCCTAACAGAGTAGCGGGATATTAATTGCTGAAACACCCAATAAATATTATCTGGATTTTTAAGACTACCTAATGCGAACTTAACATTAAAAATCAATTCGTCAGAATCCTTTAAGTCTTGTAAACGCTGTAAAAAAAGTCTAAATACGGAATCCTTGAATTTCTCAAACCAAAAAACCTCCTCAACAGCGATATAGATTGCTGCCGTGACATTCAATATACCACCCCTAAAAGATGTAGGTGTATTTTCCTTTCCTATAGCATCTAAAGATTTTATTATAATATCCTTATTAAAATCTTGAAGTTTTTCGTTGTATGCGTAATCCTCGCCGATACGTCTTTGAACATCTTTATCATTGTATTGAATAGAATAGAAGAAACAGGGGTGTGGAAAGTATTCAAACAGGTTTTGGAATACAACATACCAGTTAGCAATATCAAACATAATATATCCCGGCAAAGATACATATATGCCAGAATCAATTATAAACTGGAGAATTCTTAGGCTTTTCACATAATCCCCATGATTATTGCCAATATTCCAAGTAGAGCCAATCCAACCACGTCTTTTGGGCTTTTGCTTCTTATTACGAAGTGATGACATCATATGATTCAGTAAATCACCTTGTCCATCCAGCCCGTATCGCCAGAACTCGTCTGTGCTATACGGCTGTGGCCACTTACGTGAAATAAAATTTGCTAATATTACTTCATACAATTTTTCAGAAGGGTCTTTTTCTTTTTTTATCGTTTCATCCAATAAAGTTTGAGCTTCTTTCTGTTTGTCTTCATAAACTGCTAAGCCCATAGCTTTATTTTGCGACCAGTAATCTTTTGCATTCCAATTGCATAGTAGTTCTTTGGATTTTGCAAAATCAAGATTATATAGAGAGCGTTGTATTTGTTCGTAAACTGCCCAATCTTCTTTGTCGGATAGTACATCCATTGAACCATGAAGTGTTTTTTCGCGTTCGATAAGGCGAATCCATAATGGCTGTTTGCTTAATTCCACATCTTCTTTATGGTAGTTAACATAGTAACTGGGAATCTGACCAATATCTTTGACGGCAAGTGAGAATAAGGCAGCTTTTTCCTCAGTAAGAGGTTCTTTGGTCATTAGCTGCTGAACCAAGGATTCTTGAGGAAAAATAACTTTCGGGAATCTACATAACTTTTTATCCTTTCTGATTTTTTCTACAGCTTTTTTAGAATAATTCCTTCTTTGAAGGATATCTTCCCATGTCTTTCTGTAATCAAAAAAAGCTTTTTTTGATTTTACTATTTTTTCTTCTTTGTCCTTTTGTATTCTTTTTTTTCTTGTAGATGGCTTGTTTTTTACGAAATAGTCTTCAAGGTTATCTTTTAACTGCTTTTTGAAGTCATCTAAACCTTGATACTGCATAGAAACAACTCCATTCTTTTCTATCTTCGCCCTAAAATCTTTTACTTTCTGGAATTGTTCAAGATCAAGCTCATAAGCAGATTTCTCTGGAATTCCAAAATAGAAGAAAATATTATAAATCTCTCCATTTTGGTATTTTTCATAAGCAATATTAAACTCTTCTTCTGTACCTGAACCGGCCTGTGGCGTTGGAGTCCCAAAACGCCCCTTCATAATTCCAACAAACAAGTCGTAATTACCATTCACCTGTCTATTAATAACCTGCTGACCATATTCTGCAACACCCGGATACACATCTTTTTCCCATCGTAGAGGAACAAGACGAAATCCTTTACTTCTTCCTATACCATGATTAATTTCTTCAAAAACACATTCACAGGCATTTCGTTCTTCTGATGTGTCGCCAGGTGAAGCTATAAAACATGTAATTTCAGTAACATTATTCATTGAATATTTATTTTTTTATTCTAATGCGAAGAACTTACCTTGCATCTCGCTTTTTAGGTTGAACTTTTTAGAGGTATTTTATATTACAAATGATATTCCAACAGATTATTTATATTCGTATCTGTAAACGTATGCCAAATTTCCAAATCAATAGGCTTATAGTCTTTGAAGAGCTTCTTCACAAACTCTATCTCAAACACCAAGCGAAAGTCGTTCGGGTCATTATCCGGCTGCCCTTCTTTGCGAGTTCCCACACGGGCAATCTTTATCAAGTACAAGTCACGAATACCCTTCTTTTTGATGTATGGCATAAAATAGTAAAGTTTGTTTAGAGCTACTGTTGATGGGAATCTCTTACCTGTGTAATATATCTTTGCCGATTGGTCAAGATAACGCTCCATGTTATCAAGTTTTACCAAACTGATGAGCACGTTCTTATCCATTTCCACGTCTGGTTTTTGTTTTTTTGCATGCTGAACCACAGGTGCATTTTCCACGATGTTCTCAGGATATTGCTGGAGCACATCTAAGAAATTGAGCTGTTTAACCCTAGCAACGGCTTTCTTAATCTCGCCTTTCTCTTCTGGTGCTGCTTTCTCCAACGTCTCGCGGTTCAACCTACGTCCCATCAGCTTATACCAGATTGAACGAGCCATTTTAGTTTCTGTCTCTGAGAATCCCATTCCCTTTTGGAGCAATTCTTTGTCTGTGAAGTCGAGTATCTCATCAGCAGTTTTCTTTTCACGAACCATCTGATCTACATGCTCAAACAGATTATCGTTTTCTTCGCGATAAGGAAGATAAATTCCCTCAACTTCACTTGGCATCAACTCCAATACACCACCACCAAAGTTGCGTCCAAGTATCTCTGCAAAAGCAAAAGAAAGAGAATTGTAGTAACTTACCACGAAGGCCTTGCGGTTCACGCCGTCCTTGATGAAAACACGATGCATGGTGTCCGTAGTATATGCCTGAGCATCATTCAATACGAATTTGGGATAGAGATTGTTTCGACGAAGGAAGAGGGCATCAGATAACTTAATTGACGGTATCACATACCATTCATCACGGATGCTAGTTTTATAACCCTTGTTGATTCCTTGCTGCTCGCCATTCTCAATGTATGCCTTGGTTCCCTCGTTGCCATTTTCTTTGGCACCTGGGGTAAATACCAACAAATTTGCCTTTGCACCATTCGCAAGATTCTGTTGCCAGTCAGCTTTTGTAAAGCAGAGACTATTCACCTGCACACTACGGCCTACCATAGGACGGGCATACTCATGCAACTGATACATATCTACTACGCCTTGCGGCACAGTGAAATATCCATTTGAACCTGTCGTGATACCGACCTCAACATCAGCATAAGTACCAATCCTCGGCATACCGTCAATTCTGACTTTATTAAGGAAATCCAGTTCCTCTTTGTCAAGGAAGTAATATGTCCACTTGTCTGCATGGAAATCTATCTGCTTGGTGGGGAGGTTCAGACGATGAGGATCAAGCTGTCGTAATGCCTCTGCATCCTTCACCTCAATATGTTCTATCAGGTGCTCTCCTGTGCCTGTACGTTCGCACAACAAAAGTACTACCTCTTGCTGGATTTCCTCAAATACCAGGTTCTCGAATGAGATAATGTTTATCTTATTGAACGATGTGGCCAGATACTTTCGAAGCTGTTGTGCATAAGTTACTTGAAGGAGTTCAGACGGAATAACGAACCCCATCTTTCCAGTTTCTTTCAACAACAAACTGCATCCAACAACAAAGGTCACCCAAGCATTAGTCAACTTGGAACGCTTTAACCCAGCTTTCTTGAAAATCTCACCAGCCAGTTCTTGCTGACCTTCATCATAATACTGATAACGAATAAAAGGAGGGTTGCCGACAACGAGATTAAACCTCTGCTCAGTATCTAAACAGAAACGATGGAAATCAGCATTAATCACCTCTGAATCATGAAGTCCAATCGCACGAGCCTTTTCTGCTTCTGCGGCTTCGTATTCTACAGCAGTTGCATGATGGAAAAGCATGTTCTCTCTTGCCATCTGCTCCAAGAAGACACCATCACCACAACTTGGTTCCAATATATCAGCATCAGTGCTGCCGTTTATGCCCCAGTGGAGTATAAACGAAGCAATTGTAGGTGGCGTGTAGTAAGCACCACGCAATTTCTGTGCGGAAGCATCCTCAATCAGCTGCATATTGTTCTTTAATTATTGGGATGATACTGTCGTATTGTTCCATACCATAGAGGTGCATGATAAAGTCTGCAAGTTGTTTCTTTGACAACTCGAATTGGCGTTGCAGGATGGTGAGCTTGCGCTTATTTCCATGTGCAGCGTCTATCTCATCGCCCATTTGTATCAACTGTCTTTGCAAATCAGCAATACTATCGTGAGCCAAACGCTCGTCGTTGTTCTCAAAGTCTATTTTGCGGATAGGCAGTTGTTTCAACACCTTTGTTCCACGTGCGATGAAACCGCCTCCAAATATTTCGCCATAAAGTGAACTGATCCATTCCAAATATTTACAGTTAAGAATGGCCTGCAAATAGTAGATAGAATATGGAGAATCTTCTGGCAAAGCAATCATGCAATAGCCAGCTGTACCACCTGATGACACGAAAGTGCTGCAACTATCAACAGCATACTTGTCACCAGTAGAGAGTACACCTACTATGATTTTCTCAGGAAGGTCGCAGGCATCAAGGCTCTGGTGTCTGCCATACCTGTGCCACTCGTTGGCAGTTGTTGGTACTGGCTTTATGTCACGAGACGCTGCGTTCAAGATGTTCTTGTGAGCAAGGAGATACTTATACAAATTGGGATAATCGCGCTTGATGTCATCAAGAGAAATCATTTCCAATTTGTCATTGTCATTCTTCTTATAAGGGAATATCACACATGCATTGGGTTTAAATGTGCGATATGTATTCAGACCATCATCACCAGTTGAAGTCTGGAAATATGGTCTTGTAACGTCTTTCTCTACTTTCCAATCTTGACCATCTTTCTCAAAGGTATAAACGCCATTCCTTTCTGCCTTAGGCTGGAAAACATACACTTTGTTGGCACTTGTCTGGATGCCATTAAAGATGTTGTCCTCGCCAGTAATTGCCAAAAGTGTAGTGCTATTTGATAGGATGGTGTCATATGCTCCCCTCAGTTGTTCAGGGAACAAGGGCCAAGTTCCCTCAGAAATTTCGTCATAGCACTTCGTATCGGTAGGCAGTATATTCTTATCTGCCAACTTCCATTGATTCAAATTGCTTACTTCATTATATCTGAATGTATCATGTTCTGCCTTCTTAACAATAAGCAGACATGTATAGTTGGACTTTCCAGGGAACACCTTGCAAGCGCCAAACGCAGTAATAGCTTCGAGTGTTTTACGCGTTGAAATAATGCGGCGCAGTTCTTGACCAGCCCCAACCTTCATAAACTTCAATGGGACAATATAACCAAGTAAACCGTTGTCATTCAACAAATCCATTGCTCGCTCCACGAATACAAAGTATTTATCAAACTGCTTGTATGCACTTGCATATTTATTTTTATATAGAGGCAACTCCTTTGGAGTCACATTCTTCATTCCCTCTGTTGTCAAATAGGGAGGGTTACCAATAATAGCATCGAAACGCATGGCGCCAAAATCAAACGGATTGATTTCGCTGGCATCTTTAGCTTTAATGTCATTGCTTGACAAAAGACTATTACCAAAGAAGATGTTATTACCCAAGTCTGGCAAAATTGGATGTTCATTCAGCAAACTTGCCGAATCCTCATTCTCCAGCAGCTTTAACAGAAGACCAAACTTGCTTGCTTCTGCTGCGTTGAAATCCTTGTCAACACCATAGATACAATTCTTCAATAGTTGCTTCTTCTCAGCATATTTCAGCCTATATGAATTCTCACCAATTTGTACAAGTTTCGAGGTGTCGTGCTGGATATAGTAGTCTATCAGAATATCATTAAGCAATTGATATGCTTCCAATAAGAAAGCACCTGAGCCACAGGCAATATCCGCTATCTTCAATTTCAGTATTTCTTTGGCAGATTTGTCCTTGCATAGTGGTGCAATAGTCTGTCTGAGGATTTCTCGGATGATATAAGTGGGTGTTGTTACCACATCACGATCTTCATTCTCCGGCTTCTTGACAATTTGCAATTCTCCATCCTTAACCGCCAACTTCTCGGCAATGAAGATTTCGTAAATATGGCCCAAAATGTCAGATGAGAATACACTGAATGAATATGGACTTTCAGGGAAGTACAACTGACGGATTATAGTCCAGAAAGCAGAACTGGCATTGCATACAACTTGCTCTGAAAGTGCTTGGTCAAACAAACCTGAGTTATATTTCGTATCAGCCTTTCTGAACTTTTCCAGAAGTTTATCGAAATTACCACTATCTGCTATTGCTAACAAATCCTTGTAGGTCTCAATGTTTCTGTCCTCACAAACACGAAGGAAGAGAATCTTATTGATATAGCTTTGTACTTCATCGCCCAGCAGTTCCATATCTATGGTTGGTTCTGCATTGAGAATCTCTTTGCCAAGCAACAGACGCCACTCATTAATCTGCTTCAAGAACTGTTTATCTACAGACCACTGCTTCAAACGGACCTCGATATCTTTCCACTCTTCATCGAACTGCCCAGAATATACAGACTCTTTTCCAAGTAAACGCTGTAGTTCCTCAAACTTGTCTTCGTATTCTGTGTAGTGGTATTTCTTGATAAGAGCCTTTTGATTGGTATCCGTTTCCTCCACTTTAACAGAGGCGTCATAAATCATCAAGTATTCGAAGTTCGACAGTACAGAGATTTTCAAGTTGGCAGTATATCCGTATCGGCGAGCCTGACGTGCAGGTGCATCAACATCGTTGATATGCACACACGGTTTCTTTGCTTCGAGGAAGAATTTGCGCTCAGCAAACAAGCGGAACGTATAGTCAGGCTTCTTCGTGTTTTCCGAAGCACCAGCCTTCAATGGCTCCTCTAAAATCACTTCACGTTCATTAGTGGGTCTTCCTGCCCTGTTCTTGATGTCCCAACCCAACAATTCAAAAAGTGGGTCAAGGAAATCACTCCTCACCTGTGTCTCATTGTAGCGGTCGGTCAGATACATGTTCCTATCTGCCTCGTACTTTTCGACCAACTTGTATAAATCTTTTAGGTTAGTCATCCTATTTGCAATATTGATAGACATCATTTCTGTATCCATTCTCTCTGTTTTATGATATCATAGATTGTCTTTTTCAGGAAAAAACCCACGTTCTGTGAGCATCTTATGCACTGCGGCATTATTATCAACATATTCCCGTGTGATGGATGCTTCGCCTTGGAGATTTTTTGATTGAATATTCACATTGGTCATTTCATTAGCAAGATCTTTTGCCATTGTGTCAATACTC
>ODAI010908258.1_pt1 | contig 10275 bp, 8 predicted proteins | sample 1539321 | NCBI WGS metagenome assembly ODAI01 (sample SAMN02144231, study PRJEB22623) | gut metagenome | biome: sheep rumen | host: Ovis aries | place: New Zealand | reverse complement strand
CGGTATTCGTGCAGGATCTCATTGATCGAGTGCGTCACAGCCTCGTTTTCCACTATGATCGAAATTACAGCAACTCTTGTCTCTTTACTCATTGCGGACCTCCCATCCGGGTCAGCAGATCCTGGGAAGAAGCTCATTTCCGGGCTGAGGAAGAAGAGTCTGCGCGCCGATTTCCGTCGTCATGGTCACTCTTCCGGGCATAGTGTCGGTGATCCTGCCGATCACAGTAGTTCCTTCCGTGTATCTGCAGTTTCGAAGGGTCTCAAGCAGAAGCTCTGCCTTATCTTCGGGACACATCATAACAAGTCTTCCCTCGCAGGCCAGATACAAAGGTTCAAGACCAAGAAGCCCGCAGACTCCTTTCACGGCGGGATCTACCGGGATCTTCCCCGCGTCAAGATTGACACCGACGCCGCTCTGGGCAGCGATCTCATAGAGTACAGTACCTACGCCGCCGCGCGTGGCATCACGGATAACGTGGATTCCGGGAACTGCCTTCAGCGCCGCCTGTACAGCTCCGGAAAGAGGCGCGCAGTCACTTGTGACGTCTGCCTCAATACCATAGTCATCTCTTTCCAGAAGAATGGTGCAGCCGTGTCTTCCGATATCGCCGGTCACAAGGATCACATCACCGGGCTTTGCCAGTGCTCCTGAAGTCTTCACTCCGTCCGGGATGATACCGACTCCGGTAGTATTGATAAATACGCCGTCCCCCTGCCCCTTTCCGGCAACTTTGGTGTCTCCGGCTACGATCTGCACTCCGGCTTCCGCTGCAGTCTTCTCCATTGCCGATGCGATCTCCTCGAGTTTGTCCATGGGAAATCCTTCTTCGATGACAAATCCGCAGGTCAGATATTTGGGCACTGCGCCCATGCAGGCGAGATCATTCACAGTGCCGCAGATCGAGAGTTTCCCGATATTACCGCCGGCAAAAAAGGCAGGGGAAACGATAAATCCGTCTGTGGACATCGCGATCCTTCCCTTTTCGATCTCAATTACTGCCGCGTCATCCGCGGTAAAGAGGGGATTTTGGAAATGCCTCTTAAATACGCGGTCGATCAGTTCTGAAGTCTGCTTGCCGCCCGCGCCGTGTGCAAGCGTTACTGTGTTATTACCGATCATTGTCTCCATCTCAACCTCCATACAGATAAAATGCCGAACAAGCGCCCTCGCCTGAAACCATGCAGGCTCCCACGGGGTGCTCCGGTGTACAAACTTTGCCGAAGACTTTACAGTCGGAAGGGAGACATTTGCCCTGAAGGACTTCTCCGCACCGGCAGGCGGGATTGCTCCGTCCTTTTACTTCCGGCAGGTCAAATTTTATACGCGCGTCATACTTCGAGTATTCATCCCGAAGTTTCATCCCTGACATGGGGATCTCCCCGATCCCTCTCCACTCGCTGTCGCAGGGCTCCATCATGGAGTCCACAAGGCGCACGGCCGCCGGCTGTCCCTGCGCTCTTACGACTCTGGGATAGCAGTTTACGAAGAAAGGTTCGCCCTTCTCAAACTTCGTTACGGCAACGGCAAGAGCGGTCACCAGCTCTGAAGCCGTAAATCCGGCGCATACACCGCTGACACCTCGTGCTGCAAGATCTTCGCAGATCCCTGTTCCTACAATGGCGTGTACATGGCCGGGATACAGATACAGGTCCGTGCTGTCCTTCATGGCCTCATAGGCACCCGGCATTGTCTTATTGGCTGTCAAAACAGAGAAGTTCTCCACTTTATCCTTCTGCGCGGCCTGTAACGCAAGGCAGACGGACGGCGTTGTGGTCTCAAAGCCCACTGAAAGAAAAACGACCTCTTCTTCCGGGTGTTTTTGTGCGTACTCCACCGCATCCGCAGGCGAGTATACTACCTGGACCTTCGCTCCTGCGCCGCGCGCCTTCTGGAGGCTGGATTCGGTTCCGGGAACCCTGACAAGATCTCCGAAGGTGCAGATCGTGCATCCGCGGTCCAGCGCCAGAATGAGGGCTTCGTCGATAAAGCTCACCGGTGTTACACATACGGGACATCCGGGTCCTGAGATCAGCTTTACAGAAGGCGGAAGGATTTTTCTGATCCCGAGACGGAAGATCTCATGGGTGTGAGTGCCGCATACTTCCATGATCCGGACTTCAGGACCGCTGTAGTTCTTAATGATCTCAAGGGCCGATCTCTTTTTTGCCCCCGCAGTTTTGTCCTGACTCATAACAGTTCCTCCAAAAGCTCCTCCGTCTCTGTCTGATCATCGCCGTTGATCTTTGAGATCGCCGCGCCGGCGTGCACCATGACATAGTCGCCGGGCTCCAGATCCTCTAATAACTGCGCGGAAATCTGCCTTCTGGCGCCGCTGGCGTCTACCAGAGCCGTTCCGTTTTCATTGATCCTGATTACTCTTGCTGAAAGACCTACACACATAATTTTCTCTCCTTGAGCGGAATCTTCCGCTTTCTTATATTTGATCTTTATGAAACATCCGACCGGATGACTTGTACTTTCCCGTCATGAACAGCCTGTACCGCCGCTACAGCCTGACCCAGTGCTATACCTCCGTCGTTGGGAGGCACCAGATGATGGATCAGGACATTGAAACTTTCTGCTTCCAGCCCTTTTTTGACGAGGTCCAGAAGAAGGCGGTTCTGGAAGCATCCTCCGCTGAGAGCTGCGGTCCGGATCCCGTTCTCCCCCCGGATCCCGACACAAGCCGAAATGATCTGGTCGGCAAGCATTTTGTGAAAGAGCCATGCCAGACGGTCCGGTTCTTCACCCCTGAGCATTCCAAGAGTGATCCTTTTTACGATCTCGTCCGTAGGAAGGATCCGTCGGCCCTCTTCTTTACAGATTGCCTGATCCGATGCGATTTCTTCGTCTCTGCAGCTGCGGACAGCTTTCTCATAGCGTTCCGCCGCAAATTCCAGCGCCATCGAGGCTTCTCCCTCAAAAGTGGAGTGCCTGCAGATCCCGCAGATCGCGCTCACGGCATCAAACAGCCTTCCCGCGCTGGTGGAGATTACCGCATTGAGTCTTCGGTCCGCCATTTTCATCAGTACAGAGGCTTCCTGCTCCGTACACAGGGCAAGTTTTCGCGACAGGTTAAGGACATCTTTGAGCGCTGAACCCTCTCTCTCTTTTTTGCTGATACTGTACAGCATGGAAACCGCGATCCTCCATCCGTCTGTGGAGGAGAGGTCGCCTCCCACCTGAATAAAAGGTTTAATGCTTGCCTCTCTGACAAAACCGTGATAGTCCGCTGTGAGGATCTCTCCGCCCCAGATCGATCCGTCAGTCCCGTAACCGGTCCCGTCCATAGAAACTCCGATGACGGGATCCGCATAGTCATTTTCCGCCATGCAGCTCAGGACATGGGCGTAGTGATGCTGGACTTTTACAACCGGAAGGGGATCGATGCCCTGCTCCTTCCCGATCTTCTCAGAAAGCCCGATCGCCGTCGTCACTGAGTTGTATCTGGGGTGAAGATCGCATGCAATGACTTCCGGAGTCACTTCCAGGAGCTTAGCATATCTGCCCGTCGTTTCCTCCAGGGCTTTCACGCTTCGAAGGTCCGCCAGATCTCCGATATAGGAGGAGGGATAGAAAAGGCTTCCGGTTCCTATACAAAATGTATTCTTCAGTTCGCCGCCGATTGCCAGCACGCTTGTCCCGTGAGCTTCCATTTCACTTCCCTCCCAGGCTGAAAGCATGTAGGGGAGCGGCGCGTAACCTCTGGATCTGCGGATCATATAGGGCTCCCCGTCATAGAAATCCATGACCGAGTCGTCTGCCCTGATCCGGATCTTTCTGTTGTGGGAAAGAATACAGTCGCAGAGATTTCCGAGTTCTGAAAGGGCCTCCGCGTCATCTCTGCAGATCGGCGCTCCGGAGACATTGCCGCTGGTCATCACCAGGCAGTCCGGCATATCGATCCCGTCCGGATAATCAAAGAGCAGGATCTGCACCGGCGCATAGGGGAGCATGACTCCTACTGTCGGGTTTCCGGGTGCAATTAAAGGACAAAGCCTCCCGCCTTCCTTTCTCTGCAGCAGCAGGATCGGCTTCTGGTGTCCCGTAAGGATCTCCCTCTGCGCTTCACTGATCTCGCATTCTCTCGCTGCTGTCTCTTCGTCGCGCATCATGACGGCAAAGGGTTTAACGGGTCTTGTCTTTCTCAGGCGGAGCCTTTCCACTGCTTTCTCATTCGTCGCATCGCAGCAGAGGTGAAATCCGCCTATTCCCTTGACAGCAGCGATCCCGCCCTCCGAAATGATCCTGCGGGTCCTTGTGATCGCTTCTTTTCCGCGGACAGTTTCCTCTCCCGCAAGATAAACCTCAGGGCCGCACTCATTGCAGCATACTGGCTGTGCGTCATAGCGCCTGCTCCTGGGAGAGTGATACTCTCTGTCACAGGAAGGACACATCGGGAACATTTTCATGCTCGTCCTCACCCGGTCATAGGGTAGTCCTTCCAGGATGGTGAGACGGGGCCCGCAGCATGTACAGTTGATAAAAGGGTGCAGATATCTTCTGTCGCCCGGATCGAGCAGTTCCTCCCGGCATTCTTCACAGATCGCAATGTCCGGGGAAATAAATATCTCCCCTTTGGTTTTGGCGCTCTCAATGATCTCGAAAGAGCTGAACCTGTGCTCTGCGCTGTCAGCGCCGCGGACATCCATCTTGAGTACAGCTGCCCTTGCAGGCGGCTTCTTCTCAAGAAGGTTCAAAAAACAGTCTACCTGCTCCTGTCCGCCCTGGGCAAAGATCTCCACATAAGGGCCTTTATTGCAGACTGATCCCCTGATCCCGGCCTGCGCCGCGTGTCTTGCCACAGTGGGACGAAAGCCCACTCCCTGGACAATGCCGTATACTTTTATTCTCAGTGTCTTCTCTGTATTTTGGATCATAATTTACCTGATACCGCAAAATGCGGCAGTCCTGCAAACACACCGTCAAAACAGTCCCTTAAAAGAGGGAGCATGACCGGGTCCGCGATGATCATGTCATAATTTCCTGAGCGAACCGCCTGCAAAAGATCCGTCTCCTCACTTAAGTGCAGATCTCCCGCCTCGCTCAGTTCTTCCTTCAGCATAAACCATGTGGCAATGTCCACGCTTACCGCCCCGAGTCCCCGCAGAGCCTCTCTGCAGGAATTGGCTGTGATCTGTTCATGGACTACCAGGATCTTTTTCCCTGCAGTCTCTGTCTCCTCCGCGATCTTTTTGATCCGGCGCTCCGCCAGAGGGTTGTGACAGCGGAAAGGAACTCCGTATTTTGACAAAAGCGCCTTCGCCGCCTCATATCCCGATACCGAGACAACGAGATTCTCTCTTACCGTTTCCGGCTCAGCAAAAGCTTCCGTTCCATCCGCGCGGCTTCCGTATATCACAGCGCGCCTGCCGGCCTCCTTCTGCGCGTATTCCCTTAGCGCGTCATAATCAGCGATGCCCCCGAGATCCATGTACTGAGCGCCGAGTATACCGATGCATTCTTTATCCTTCCCGGCTGTTTCATTGACAGTCTTTTTCGCGAACTTTTCAAACAGAGCCAGGTATGCTTTTTCGGCACCTTTGTCATAGAATTCCATTCCGTCGCATGCAATACCGATGCAGGGCAGTCCCGTCTTTTTCTCAGACATCCTTTCAAGTGCCCTGAAGTCAGTTCCTATGACAGCAGGAACGGGGGTTCCGACTATTGCGGCAAAAGCGGGCTCTGTCCCTCTCCCGCCTTCCGACAGCAGATCAGCTGCATCCGCCAGCTTCTGCACCAGCCTCTCATCCCTGCCGAGGATCGCGTCCATATCCCGCAGACCCGCGCTGAAGACGGCGCTTCTCTCCCTGAACCATCTGGGCTCGTCGAAACCGCAGATATTTCCGGTACAGCCTCCCGCGTCGCAGATCACGGTTATCCCGCCGAGTTCGTAAAACACGGAAACAGCGCCGGACTGATTCGGAGCAAAGGGAGTCAGGACTTCTCTGTAGCCCTTTGGACGCTTGACGGCGATCTCTTTTTTCTCCGCGGATTTCTTTCTTATGAGCTCTTCGATCTTACTGTCTGCTTCGTAATCGCCGATCAGCCTGACCGAAGAACCATAAAGATCCTTTCCGCCTTCCTGAGCAGTCTTCATAAGCGCCTCGAAAAAGCGGCATACGCCCATAAAGCCGAAAGGCTGAATATCCTGTCCCCATAAAAGGCATGGTGACTTGGGGTGATACCATCCGGCGTCCCGACCCAATGCAATGTGCAGAGCGCCTTCATCATAAGGAATCTCGTCATGATCCTCCCCGTAGAGGAGCATGGATGGTGACAGATTAGAGTAAACCCTTGTCTCGGGACTCAGTGCAGCCAGATGTCTTATGTACTTGTAAGAATCCGTGGTGACGGTTCCGAATATCTCCCTGACCCTGAATCCGTATCTCACAAGTGCAAGGGCGAGTTCGAAAGGATCCGCGTTGATCGCTTCGCCGACACTGAAGACCGTTCCGGGATAGGCCTCTCTGAACCTTTTCATGGCTGTTTTGGCCTTTTCCCTGCAGGCTTCGTAATCAAACCGCACACCGAGAGCCGCCGCGAATGCGTCATACTGTGCGGCGATCCTGTCGATCTGATAGAGTCTCATAAGTTCAATGGAAGGGATCCCCAGTCTCTCCTGCAGGTCGCCGGCCGCGGGCCTCGCCTCGGGATTGAGGATCAGATTGAAATTGGCTTCCGCCATCTTCGCGAACTCTGTGTAGTCTTCACAGGACGAGACTTCCCTGATCCGCCTTACTCCTATCTGCCTCAGAAGGTCCCTGAGCTCGCAGTCTTCGTCCAGCGGTGAAAAATAGCCCATGATATTGACGCTGTCGCTCCTTTTGGGGAGCGGCTCAAGGAGGGAATAAATGGATTGTCTTACGTGCACCATGGGCGGCTTTCTCCCTTCCCTGGTCAGCGCGTACATATAGCAGGGCCTGACCCGGATATAGGGATCTTCCTTATCACAAGCTGCCGGCACATTTTCATTTACCATTTTCTCTGCTTTTCTGCAGACACGCTCCATATCTGTTCCCAATAACGCGTCTACGCAGGTTATGCAGATCATGATCACGGAAGGTCTCTTCTTAAGACCTGCCGCCAGCTCGCAGACTGCCTTGGGAATCCTGTTCAGATGTCTTCCCGTCACAAGATCCGTCTCGTCCATCGTCAGATAGAAAAATCTGTTCTCATAGCCCTTCATAGTGCTGATGGAAGAAGTGTTTCTCCCGCAGCAGCCGGGCGATACGATCAGCATGACTGATCCCGGCACGGACAGCCCCGCCCTCTTGACGCCGAACCCTTCGGCTCCGGGCGAATTGAATGCCAAAGTCGCCGGTGAACTGTAGATCAGATGGGAGGATGACATCATATCCTGCGGGATCTTATCCTTTCCTGATTCCCAAAGCTCCCTGACTGTATAATTTATAGCTCCGCTCATTCTCCCCTCCATCAGCTGCCGGTATTCTCCTCTTTGAGAAGTTTCTTCGCAAGTTCCAGAAAACATCTGCTCACATAGAGTTCCGGATCTCCCTCGATCACGGTCTTTCCCTGATCCTCAAATCGGATGATATCGTCACTTCTGGGGATCCGGGCGACAATGGGCAGTCCTTTTAGCTGCGCGAACTCCTCTACCTTTCTGCTCTCATCTTCGACATTTCTGCTGTTGAGGATGATCCCTTCCACCCTGGCGTAGCTCCTGTCCTCGAAATTGCGCACAGCCGTGCATATATTATTCGCGGCATAGAGCGCCATCTTTTCACCGGAAGTCACTATGAGCACCTTCTGCGCATAGCCTTCCCTGATCGGAGCGGCAAACCCTCCGCACACAACATCCCCGAGAACATCGTAGAGCACCACGTCAGGCTTGTAAGTCTCAAACAGCTTAAGGTCTTCCAAAAGGCTGAAAGTTGCGATAATCCCCCTGCCGGCACATCCAAGTCCCGGTGTGGGGCCGCCTGTCTCAATACACAGAACTCCTCCATAGCCCTCTTTTGCGATCTGGTCAATGGTCTCGGGTTCCTCGTCCTTTTCGCGCAAATAATCCATAACAGGCTGCAGCGGCTGTCCGCCCAGAAGATTGATAGTGGAATCTGCCTTGGGGTCACAGCCGATCTGGATCACTTTTTTGCCCAGATAGGCGAATGCTGCCGCCAGATTGGATGTCATTGTGGATTTTCCTATACCGCCCTTGCCGTAAATCGCGATCTTGATCATTGTGCTCTCCTGTCAAAATATTCCCGTTCATAAAAACAGCTCCTCCACCTTCCGGTGAAAGAGCTTTGTATGCATGAAAACATGCTCAGGGAGACCTTCCACAAACGGAAGATCCCGCCTTGATCCGCATATAACCGTCTTCATAGAAACTGTTTCCGCTCTTCCAGGTCGGACAATTCTTTCCTGTCAGAATTTTTCTATGTCTATTATTCCACAGAGTACACGATATATTCAAGTCCTGTGTCGCTCATGCCGCCAAGTTCCAGCAGATATTCGCCGTTCTCGTACATGAAATCAAAGTCATACCCGAAACTTCCGGAGAAGCTCGCCTCGCCGAGCTGCTCGTGGATCTCGCTCTCGGGAGTTCCCCATGTGAAACCGCAGGGAATTTCCAGCTCGGGAAGCTTGGGCTCCGCGCCATCCTTCCCTTTTCCCTTTGTGATATAGATGCCTGTCATGGGAAGATCTGTCAGTTTCGCTTCGGAACCCGTATAGTTGCCAAACTCAGCCTTGACAATGACATCGTCGTCGGTATAGTCAGGACTTGTCATCTTCGCTGTCACGACCTGGTCCGGAGCCATAGTCTTGTCTGCGGGATTTCCATCGACCTCATAGGTGAGCGTCCATTTGCCGAGTTTCATCGAGCTGAGCTCTACAGGAAATTCAAGTTGCATTCCGTCCAAAGACATGACGCCGTCGAGCACCTCATTGAGATCGACAGCAGAGCTGTTGTCCTGCTTTCTCTTCTCGTTTTCTTCTTTTTTTCTCTCCGCTGCCTCTCTCTCCGCTTCGGGGTCAACTTCAGTGGGTTCGGGCTTTTCGATCACTTCCTTTTCCACTTCCTTCTGCGTGGCAGCCACAGCCGGTTTCTCTTCTTCTTTAATGACGTCTTCCGACTTCACCTCTTCAGGGTTGATCGGTTCCAGCACTGTGCTGCCGGCTGCCGTGCTCTCCTCAGCGGAAGCCTTTTGGGATGCGTCTTTGCCCCCGCACCCGAAAAGCCCTGCTGAAAGGGCCAGCACCAAAAGCACTGCTGCCGTTTTTCTTCCTGCGTTCACAATTCTTTTTCTGATCACTTTTTCTCCTCCCATATGAGCGGATGCCTGTTCCGCCCTTACTCTTTTATCATCCGGTTCAGATCGGATTTCTGTCAAAACCCTTGAATTTCCTGCTATTTTTACAGTAGAAATCATACAGGAAAGCTCCCGTATTTCCGAACTCCGGATAGGCGCTCTCCGGCACATCCAGAATGCAGGATTCATAGGCATTGATGACCACTGTCCCTGACGGGTGGTCTCTTCGCTTCTCAAAATTTCGTGAATACGACCTGTGCACATGGCCGTGAAGCATATACAGAGGCTTTACAGTGGTAAGAAAACTGTCAAAACATTCAAATCCTCTGTGCGGCAGATCATCAAGGTCTCCATATCCCCTTACCGGCGCGTGAGCCACAAAAATATCGATTCCCCCGGTCATCTGAGATTTCCGGATCAGGCGGTTCACACGGGATGCCATCTCCTGCTCGCTGTACATGTCGCTGCTGTACTTGTAGCGCATAGAGCCTCCCAGTCCTGCGATCCTCAGCCCACAGTGATTATATATCATCTCATCGATACATACACAGCCTTCCGGCGGCTTTCTGTCATAGACCGAGTCGTGATTGCCGCGGACATAGAGCAGAGGACAGTTTCCCATTGTTACAAGGAACTCCAGATAGTCAGGGCTCAGATCACCGCATGAAATGATGATATCGGTCCCCTTAAGCTTTCCGGGAGTATAAAAGTCCCACAGGGACTTGCTCTCCTCGTCTGCGACAACCAGGATCCTCACAGTTTTTTCTCCTTTACTCCGGATACTTTCACAGTCTTTTTGATCGAGTCATCAAGCTCCCATGTCTCAGGGATCTCACCGATGATATTGTCACACAGCCAGTCCATGGTGATGATCTCCCTGTCACTGAGAGTCGGCGAATCCGGCCCTTTTAACATGCCTGTCTGCGTGTAGATATCACCCTCGAAGGGTGCCGCCGCGTCTGTCGCAACGATCCTTCTGAGTGCCAAAACGACCTTG
>ODAI010878719.1_pt1 | contig 10275 bp, 11 predicted proteins | sample 1539321 | NCBI WGS metagenome assembly ODAI01 (sample SAMN02144231, study PRJEB22623) | gut metagenome | biome: sheep rumen | host: Ovis aries | place: New Zealand | reverse complement strand
ATTTTGGAGTAGATTTGGGTGCAAGACCGCAGGGGCATAGCGAGCTATGGCCCAAGGGATTAAGCCCAAAGATGCCCAAAAGCAACAAAAACAATGGAAGATAATCATCTCAGATTTAGTAATTATTAGAACATACCTTTAATTATAAGCAAACTAAATAATTATATGTTAGGTCTTGAGAAAAACTTATGACAGTATTTCCCTGTAATAATCTTTCAAACATTTCCTCACAAACCCCTGCTCAAAGCGACTTTCCACCATCGGACGGGCTTTCTTTGCCATCGCATTCCGTTCCTCTGGATGTTGAATCATCCACTTCATCGCTTCCAAAAGAGCCGGTTCGTTTTGTGGCGGTACAATAAGCCCATTTTCATGATTTACGACAATTTCCCTCGCTCCATTAATATCGGTTACAACACTGGGCAAAGACATTGCTCCTGCTTCAATCACCACATTGGGGAATCCCTCACGATAACTTGGAAAAACCAACACATCACTTTTTTCATAAAAAGGCCGCACGTCTTTCTGTAGCCCCACCGTTTCTATAGCATCACATTCATCTATAAGCCGTTTGGTCTCAGGCAAGACAGGATCCAAACCCTGCTCGTACGGACCCACCAGCAGCAAATGGCAGTTCGGGAATTGCTGATGCAACTTGACAAATGCTGAAACCAATTCGTTCATTCCTTTATCTTTAACAATCCTGCCCACGAAAATAAACGTAAAGCTACTCCCCGTCCTATCCTGTGCTGCCGTTCTTTTCCAATAATCCAAATCAATCCCCTTCACATTACCATATCCCAACACTTTCATCGGTTTATGAGTAATGCACCGTTGAAGGTCTGCTTTCACCCCTTCGCCTTCTGGAATCACATGCGTAGCACACGCACACGTGATTTTATCAGTCAGCATCAGCACTTTGCGAGACATTCCACTCGCAGTCGGCCACACCAACCCCGTAAACGTATGAATCCGAACAGGAACTCCCGTCGCCCACCCCGCAATCATACATAGCAACCCAGCCTTGGGAGTCATCGAATGCACCATATCAGGCTTTTCTCTCATAAACACCTTCACGATACGAAGCAATGAGATGAAATCCTTCAGCGGGCTTATACGGCGTTCCATCGGCACTTCCACTGTTCTTACCCCCTCACGTTCACTTACTTCTTTCAAGTCTTGATCAGGACTTGATAATGCAATCACTTCATAACCTTCATTTGCAAGTTCTTTCAGAAGCCCATTGCAAAAATAGTTCAATGACATGCCTATAGTTGCGGCACGAATAATTTTCTTACCCACAAACAGTCTTAATTATCAATTTTATGTCACCCAACAATGAATGGTGATAATAATAATCCAAATTGATGCGCACCTTATCAGGATAAATCACCTCATCGTTATACTTCTGAGGATTATCCACCTGAGCCAAAATCTCTTCCTCATTGCGATACTTCAGCGATGCAGGCCCTGTAATGCCTGGACGCAATTTCAGAATGAGCCGGTCCTCTCCCTCCAACAAGTCCGCATAACCTGGCACATCTGGACGGGGTCCCACAAAACTCATATCTCCTATCAACACATTCCATAATTCCGGCAATTCGTCCAGCTTGTACTTCCGCAACTTGGCTCCCAACGGTGTGATGCGGCTCTCGCCAGCCACCGACACAGAACTGCCTCCATGCCCCACCGTCATACTCCTGAATTTATACATGGTGAATAGTTTTCCATCCTTCCCCACCCGCTTTTGGGTAAAGATGGCAGGTCCTCCCGGCATCTTCACGTGAATCAACACCCACACCACCAATAATACAGGCCAGAGGAAGCATAAGCCCACAAATGCTACCGTTCTATCGAATAACCACTTCAGCATTTTAAAAGTTCAGAGTTGAGAGATTAGAGTTTAGAGTTAAAGTCACCGTTAAGGTTAAGGTTAGGGTTAGCGTTAAGGTTTCAAAGAGCCTTTAGGCTTATCTTCTATCAACAAATCACCATTATCCAATTCCTCCACCACAATCACATCACATGCTTTCTGACTTGCCTTCATCGACCCGATATTCTCTTTATTGATACTCTCAAACATACGGAAGCCTGTTTTCCGTGCAATATCCATTCCAACCTCACACAACTTAGTACATACACCTTTTCCCTGATGATTCACATCCACCATCTTTCCAAGAAAGCACTTCCCTGTCATAAAGCATCTCAAAAAAGCATATCCGATAATCTCTCCATTTTCCTCCTGAACATATATTATATAGGACTTCCGTTCCAACAATTTTCTCAATGTCTTCTCATCAAACCCATGTGGACGAAACCACCTGAAGCTCTCTTCTGGCTGATAGGCAAAGAAGTCTGCCAAACGTCCCGCATCATTGACATCGGCAATTCTCACACCACCTGTAAGGCAATCCTGTAATTGTAGTCTTTTCCCTATCTTTATTCCACAGAAAACAGCATTTAGGCCTTCGACCACCTCCCACAACAAAGGCATCTTATTCTGTATTGCATGCGCTAATTCGTACAGCATATTACTCTTGGTTGTTTAAATCAAAATCCACGATAAAATGGCGCTCACGCTTTTCCTTTGGTGGAAGCTGCATATAGTTTTCACCATATAGATTTGCGAGATACCGTTCCGCATCACCTGGCACAAAAACTTCTTCTCCCTCAAACAGAGCTGTTCTGACAGGCAGAAAAACATTGGACGGCAAAGTTTCTCCCGCATAGAGTTTACGTCCAGTAGGAATAGACAAATAGGTACCTGTATTTGAATTATAGACTACGGATTCAAAAGCATTCACCCAATGACGATGACCAATCACACTCAATAATTTACCCAGCACCTTGCGTGTCTTGAGCATGAAACCAGCCCAACCTCGCATCTGAGTTACTCGACGTGTTGTGTCACTTACTGGGTATGTTGCCTCATAGACCATATTAGCACTAAGCCTCAAGATATTGGCCAACATTCCCGTCAGTTTTCTTTTAAGAGGATTCTCACTCACCCCTTCCAGCGGAAATATATCCAAACTCAATCCTTTAGGAAAATCTGTATATTCATTGCCGATTTCCACGCACCTCGTCCCTTTTTTATAAATCTTCATAAACATGCACAAAGCGTCCTTTCCTTTCGATGGAAACATATACTCATACCCATTTCCCAATTTGCCCTGTTGCAAGAGTTCCTTCAGACGCTCATAGTCTCGTCGAGGCATACACATATCCAAATCATCGTCCCATGGAATAAAACCTTGATGACGTATTGCCCCTAAGCAACTTCCTCCACATAGCATTAACGTCAATCCATTCGCTGTACAAAGAGAAGAAACAGCCCCATACATTTTCATTAACACCTTCTTCATTTCGGCAGATTCTTGCTCTGTCAATTGTCTCAACCCATCCTTACGAGCATTCTCATTCAGTAAATCCTTATAAGATTTCATTCCGTACTTTTTTTACATTCTTGTATGGTCGCATTCATTTTTTCCCTCATCGCCCCCTTTATGCACCACCCCAAAGATTCCAGCTTCTTTGTGGAAAACACAGATTTATTCACTGGGTTATAGCCTTTTCGTTCAGCATCCGATGGCAAATCAAGAATCACTTTACTACCACCTATTTCTGCCACCATCTCCGCCAATTGCTTGATACTGATATTGGAAGAGGTATCTGCCACATTATACGCCTCTCCCGTTTTTCCTTTCAGCAACACATAGAGAAGACCTTTCACACAATCCACAACATAACACCAACTTCTATATTGAGTACCTGCGCTTTTCATCACAATATTCTCACCATTCAAAACATTCCTGATAAACTGGGCATACACTCGATTATCAGCCTCGGTAAAATGAGGTCCATACGTGTGTGATGGTCGAGCTACAACGACATCCATTCCATACTCTGCCACATAGGCAGCACAAAATGTTTCTGCTGCCCGCTTCGAAGAGGGATAACAAGACCTATATTTCATTGGATCAACATACCCGCTATATTCTTCCGTAAAGACCCGCCCATCCCCTTCGCCATACACTTCACCAGTCGACACATACATCAACCTCTGCAACTGATGTTTACGACCATATTCCAATAAATTGATGATTCCTACAACATTTGCCTTCATCACCTCCACAGGATTATCTGCAAAAAAAGAGGGGCTTGCATTGCTTGCGGCATGAATGATATACTGAAAAGAAAGGTCAGACTGCAAGGGGCACATCACATTGTATTTCAAGAAATGAAAGCGAGCATCGGTTTGATACTTCTGAAACAGTTTTTGTGCACGCGCTTCATTCCTACCTGCAGCATAGACATTGTAGTGACCATCAACACGATGCATGAGTACATCAATCAAGCAGGAGCCCAACAAACCCGTTGCCCCAGTTACAAGGATATTGCTACCTTGCAACTGTTCCCAAGGGAGTTCCGTCTCAGCAACCTCGACTATACCTTTCCAATAGTCTGACATCATTTCAGCCACTCCTCTTTTGTGGTATGCATCAATGCCTTCAGAATCTCAATATCCTCCACAGTCGTCACCTTGATATTCTTTTCTGACCCTGGAACGATGTGCATTTCACGTCCCCCCACCTCTGCAATCAAAGTACAAGAAGCCACACTGTCCGAAATGCCTTTCCGTTTAGCATCTTCATGCACTTCTATAATATTACCCAACTTGAAAGTCTGAGGGGTTTGAGTCCTTATCAAAGTGTCACGAGGAATACTGCGATTAGACGAGAATCCATCCTCGCTCTCCAATATTGCCTCACGACATTGAATTCCAGTAATGGCATAACCATATGCTTGGCATATCGCAATATTACTACTAATGATATCTTGAGACAACAATGGACGCACGGAATCATGTATCAGAACCAGGTCATCATCTACACAACCCTCACCTTTCAGCCCATAAATGCCATTGTGGATAGACTCCATTCCGGTATTTCCACCAGGGAAAATCCATTTCAGTTTAGTAATACTGAACTGGTTGGCATATGCCTGAAGTACCGTTTCCCACCCTTTCAGACATACCACAGCCATTGCATCAATATCCGGGTGCTTCTGAAAACACTGCATGGTATGAACAATAATGGGGCATCCATCCACATGCAGAAATTGTTTGGGAATGTCCTGTCCCATACGGTTTCCCGCACCACCTGCTATCAATAATGCTATATTCATAATAAAGATATAATATTATCCAAAATCATTATATTTATTCAAATACCACTCTTCCAAATCCTTGCCCGCAACCTTAATGTCATACCCCGCATTCCTCACTTTCCTTACTGCATCCACATCTCGAGCCACCCCCTGTTTTATCTTTGAAGCCAAGCACTCCGCCCATGCATTCACTTCCAATGGAAGAAAATCCACATTTCCCGTCACATCCACTTCGTGAGGTACTCCCGTACTTGCAATCACAGATAGTCCATTCGTCTGAGCTTCTATCAGTGACACTGGTAATCCTTCATTGATAGAAGGCATCAGTACCATATCCATTGCCTGCAAATAGTTCGGGACATCGCTGACAAGACCTGTCATCACTACATCTTTATCCAAGCCCAATAATGTAATCTTCTCTTCAATAGCAGGTCTTAATTCACCATCACCCACAAACAACAATTTAGGACAACAGCCTACATCCTTCATTGCAGCCAACACATCAAGGGCAAAAAGATGGTTTTTTACAGGATGAAACCGTGACACCATTCCCAACACACATTCACCATCTGACAGTTGTAACTTTTCTCGTACAGTCTGACGTATCGATTCATTAAACCCATATTTCTCCACATCGACAGCATTGGGAACAAAACGTGTCTTGTTCAAATACTCCTTGCCGTACCAACAAAGCGTAGCCCCCTCGCCACAAGACATGAAATCTGTAGCCACTCTTTTCAGCCACACACCAAGGCCCCAACGCACAAAGCCCTCTAAACCATGTCCTGAACTGCTGCTATGTGCATGACAAACCCTCACTGGTACACCACATCTTTGAGCAACCCATAAAGGAATTGCACTCTTACTGGAGGTATGAGAATGAACAATTTTATACTCAGGATGCTCCTTCAAGAAATGTTTCACCCCATTAATGTATGGAAAAGGATTGCTGAATCTCAATAAAGGCACCCGATACACACGCCCTCCCATCTCCTCTATTTCATCCTCATACTGACACCTGTTCTGCTCAGTCAGCAAGAAATCAAACTGAACCCGCCTCCTATCTATATTCCTATAGTAGTTCATCAGCATCGCCTCAGCACCACCCCGATTCATCGAATGAAGAATATGAAGTATACGTATCATTGACCTATCGACGAGTTCTAAACATATTTATCATTTTTGTCAGCAAGTGCGACAACAATGGATGCTTTCTATAGCCATGAATGTCTACGACGGTTGTCCCCTTATAGCTATTAAAGGTATGAAGTCCTGTTGTATATTGAGGATGTGGTGATGTCAAACGCCGCACATCTAAAAATTTCCATTTGCCGTTCTCCACCACCACTTTCTGCAAGATCAATGCACCTCCATAACAATCATTATTATCCTGAGCTGGACGATACAGTACATCATCGCACTTAAAGAAATCCCCCCCCATCCGTGCCGTACGTCCCTGAACGATTATGGTATCTTTCAATTCATAGTTTCCATTCCGTTTAATATACATATCCAGTTTATTGCCATTGGGGTTAGGCAATGTGGTTGCAAACATCAACGATTCGCCGTCATACTCAATAGTCACCGCATCTGCTAAAGGAGCAGATATCATCGTATCCATTTTTACCAGTCGCTCTGCATTTTGATCATATCGATAGATATTCAACTCTCCGGATTCACTATTCTCTGGATATACCCAAACCTCATTCCGTTCTCGCTTGATGACAGGGAAACTAAGATGCGTTCCTCTATCCAACAATTGTTTCACCTCCTTCAATTCCAAGGTTTGCCTATCGACTACCAATTTTGAAATGACAGCATATCCTCTTTCGTCTTCAAAATCTTCTGCAAGAACTACATACTCCTTGCCCGTCACATCCAACAGGAAAGGATCCGCAAACCATCTGTTCTTAAATCCATGGTGCATCCAACGATATTGGATAGGCTTACCTGCCAAAATATCCGCCAAAGGGGTTTCCGTAAATCCAATGTTCCAACGCTGAAGTATCAAAATCTTCAACATTTTTTTTACATTCATGTTATTTTCTATTCTTATAATACACAAGAAACGCTAACATCAAGCCTGCGGGAGCAAGCACAAGCGTCCAGAACTTCATCGGCGAGTTCTTCAACCATTGTCCATCTTTGGCAATAACACACGAGCTCACATAGTGGACACAATTTCTCAATCTATTTGCCATGGTATTATGCTTCAACATCATTGACATTCTCCGATGCTTGGCAAAACTGCGAGGACTGTTTACATATTGTCTCCAGATGCCTTGACTCATGGAATCTTTCCCTATCTGATATTCAACCCAACATAGATTTTCGTTCAACACCAATATTGGAAGTTTATCCACCACCTGCATGAGCATGTACCAAGGGTTGAAATTTTTTTCACCCTCATAACCAATCATCGGTGCCACTTTCTTCACCAAATCCGTCCTTATCACCTCCTTGGTGTCACCGATATGGATTTTCTGGAAGGTCAATTCATTTTCAAAACATTCTTCTAATCCATCTGGGAAGAATCCACCTATTGGCTTGCCATCCACCACATCAAAATCGAGCCCCACAACACCGCAATACGCCCTTCCTCTCGGCTTTGAGTTCCACTTCTTCACAATCTTCTCCACTGCATCATCTGGCATGTAATCATCGCTATCAATACAGACACACAGTTCCGTCTGAATTGTTGCATAAGCAGCATTATATCCTGTATAGAGCCCTCCATTAGGTTTATAAATATACTCAATAGAAAATCGTTCCGTTTTCACCACGATATGATTGCCATCTTTTCCATCCAATAGTCGTCCCATCCAATCAAAACGCGATCCGTCATCAGAAATTTTTTCGCCCAAACTTTCCACCCACTCCCGCGTACCATCTGAACTACCATCATCAATCACAAGCCACTCAAAATCATCCAACGTCTGTCGACACAAAGCCTCGTATGTGCGAGGCAATGTATGTTTTCTATTGTAAGTTGGGGTAAATACTGTCAATGTCTTCATTTGTACTCCATTTTAGTTAAAATGCTTTGCCTTGCAAATACATAAACAGGGTAAATGCAGCATGTCCCAATAAAATAAGTCCCGCTTTCTTATCTTGATCTTCCCATATATGCAAACGAATTACACCATACGCTAAAACTAATGGATAAATAAACCAACTCAGATATGCAAAGCGATTCGAAAATGCAGCCTTAATCACCATTACCCAAAAGGCATTAGTCAACAAATAGACAACTGATAGAACATTAAAGACTCGCATGCTTTCCGCATCAGCCATGATTCCTGCACCATACACCCCACTTTCTTCCTCTTCCGTTGTCTTTTCTATTCCCATTTCCAATCTCTTCTGTTCTGTTCTCTTCACTACATGCCATATCAACCACACCGGCATCGCACTATACGCCAGAAAATCCCATCGAAATCCTGTATGAGAAAAATTGCCGTATTGCATATTGTCACCAGACATATAAGAAGTTGCGCGGTCATCAAACCCCATACTCATAAAAATATTAGAAATAGGGCCTCCCGCAACCAATGAAAGAGGGATACTGATTAACCAAAACCATAATGCAAACTTAGGCTTTTTAATTACATACAATGCGACAACAGTCGCGACTATTGGTAATAATGTACTTTTGTGGATACCCATTGCCAAAAAACACAATACACCTGCAACAATGATCTTTTTATCTTTAGCAGCGAAAACGACTGCCAATGTAATAATAGAGCATGCCAACCCATTTCGCATACCATTCACTCCATAAGAAAACGTAGAATAAGCACTTAGTGCAAACATCATAGCAAACCAGACATTTTCCCATAACGCTTTCTTGTACGCCCAAAACATAAACCCTAAATAACCAGCTTCAACGACAATAAAGAAACCACTCACAGTGAATCCCATCGATTTGCACCATGTTCTTATTACTGAAAAAAGCCATTCCGCATGCCAATCAATCTCACCATATTCAGATGATATCCGAGTATATGTTCTTGCATAAGTCATTGTGTCTCCATAAATCCAATGAACTGGGCGTAATCCTATAAAGATAACCAGAAAGATGGTAAGCAACAAAGCCGGCACCATTGATCCTGTTGTTAGCAGTTTGTCACAATTATTTGAACTTGAATAATGAAAAAACATTATCAAACAAGTAATAAACACCATCCAAAAGAATATCTGTGGTATTAATTGAGGATCTACCGGTAGTGGAGTCATTTTTATCCTTTACAATAATTTAAAAACCGATGAAATGGCCTTGTGAGTTTTATCTTCCACGCAGCCCTTTTACCATGAGGTGATTTGCTAAACCAATGAATAGAAATGGTATGATTCGTTTTGTTCAGTTCGCCTGTCGCATCTTGAAATGGACATAAGTAGTCTATGGGTAAGATGTGGGCATCGCAAACAATTTGTTCTGTTCCATCTTGTTGCAATCCAAACGGCAACAATGCTTTCGTATTTAATTGTGGACATCCCTGCATCTTATCAAACACGTATTTCCCTTCAATAACCAAACCATCGTACATGGCAAGCATTGCTTGTACTGATGGATGATGTGCTTCTGCTGCAAATCCTAACCCTGTATTGATGTATTCTGGAGTTTCCCAACCATAGTAAGCATGGTAAGAATTCAACAGTTCTTCCGGGTAGCGAACGACCTCCACATCTGTATCAAAATACAATCCCCCTTCATGTTCCACAACAAAAAGTCTCACAAAATCACTAAGGTAAGCCCACAACTGATGCTCGTAACAATATTTAGTATAAGGAATGGCTTGGACATCAAAGTTGTTTTCATTCCATTCCTTGATTTCATAATCAGAAAAAAAATTCTCCCAACTCGCCTTACACCTCCGAGCCAACTTCGGCAAAGGCTTTCCTCCAAACCAACAATAATGAATTATCTTCGGTATCATATTTTTCTCCCACAAATTTCTCAGATTTAACAGATAATTTCTAATGAACGGTTTTTGGCAGATTTTATATAGAGAAAGATTTGACCACGTCGCACTGAAGGTTTTCGCGAAGCGATTCATCTTTTTCTTTTTCGACCACGAATAACACTAATCTAACGAATATGGTTGT
>ODAI010275596.1_pt1 | contig 10275 bp, 5 predicted proteins | sample 1539321 | NCBI WGS metagenome assembly ODAI01 (sample SAMN02144231, study PRJEB22623) | gut metagenome | biome: sheep rumen | host: Ovis aries | place: New Zealand | reverse complement strand
GGGTCGGGCTCCAGGTGGTTATAGTCGCAGTAAATGCCAACGGTGAGCCCGCTGGGGGTGGTGACGAGCTTGCTCTCCCCTTCCTTGCCGAAGGGAACGCCGTGGTCGTTCAGCGCCATATAGGTAAATTCCTCACCGGCGGTACCGAAGTCGGCCATGTGGTTGTTGGCGGTGGTGACAAAGTCCACGCCGCCCTCGTTCAGGATCTCAGCGTAATCGGCGGGGGCCAGGAAGGAGAACTGCTCAATGGAGGAGAACCGGGTATCGGACAGGCAGCATTCCAGATTGGCCAGGGTCAGATCGTCCTGTTCAAAGTATTCCTTCGTATTGGAGAAGGGGTAGGCATAGTCCTTCTGGATGTGATACTCGATGGAGCGGTGCTCCGAGGCGTCCACGAACTGGGCGGAGGCCAGGGTGCAGTCCCCCACCAGGGAGATCACATATTCCTTTTCCTCTCCCAGGGGAGCAGGCGTCGCTTCCGTCTCCTGCCCGGAGACGGGGGCCTGCTGGGTGACTTCCGCGCTGCGCTGCGGTAGGACAAGGTCCTCCGGCCAGATGCGGTTGATCTGCGCCCGGCGCAGCACCAGCACCGTGAGCAGCAGGGCCAGGGAAAGGATAAAAACGGCAAAGGATGGCTTTTGGGTCAGCTTTTTCATTCCGAAAAACTCCTTGAAAAGAGGCAGAATACGCATTAACTCGGCCATTATACTCGAATCTCCGCAAAAAGGCAAGGGACTTTGAAAAACCACTGTTTTTCAAAGTCCCTTAAATCTAAAAACTAAAAACTATAAACTAAAAACTACTATCCGCCATAGCTGTTGTTCCAGCCGGAGTAGTCCACCACGCCGTCCGGCCCCTCGTAGGTGCCCAGGAGCTTGCTCATGGCCCGCTCATACAGCTCGCTTCCCACCTCGTAGGGCGTGGGGCAATAATCGTTGTAGCCATAGTCCATGTAGCCCTCCAGCGCAGGGCGGCTGGAGACGCAGCAGGGAATGATCCCGCAGCTCTCGTTGGAGATGCTGCCGTCCAGATCCCGCTTGACGGTGATCTGGAAGATGGCGGTGTCCATGTCCTTGGGCGAGGTATTTCCGCCGAAGGACCAGTTGCCGATGCTGTAGAGGATATAGGCGCCGTTGTACTCCTCATAGGGCTGCAGGCAGTGGCTGTGGCTGCCGTAAACGAAGTCCGCCCCGGCGTCCACACAGGCGTGGGCCAGATCGATCTGCACCTGCTTGGGATGATAGACCACCTCGTCCTGGCCCCAGTGGAACATGCAGATGATGTACTCCGCGCCGTCCTCCTTCAGCTGCTGAATGGCGGCCACGCAGTCCTCGGTGACGGGATAATAGCCGTGATAGTCACAGTAGATGCCCACCTTGATGCCGTTGGGCGTGGTGATGATCTGGCTTTGGCCCTCCTGACCGTAGGAAACGCCCTCGGCCTCTAGGGCAGCACAGGTATCGGCAATGCCCTGCTGGCCGAAGTCGTTGGTGTGGTTGTTGGCGGTGTTCACAAAGTCCACGCCGCCCTCGGTGAGGATCCTGGCATAGGCTGCGGGGGCGCGGAAGTGGAAGAAGGAGTCGGAATAGAGCCACTCGTCGGAGAGGGTGCACTCCAGATTTGCGATGGTGAGCTCATCCTCCGAAAAATACTGCACGGTGTTCTGGAAGGGATAGGCGTAGTTCTCCCCGATCGCGCTCTCGATGGAAGCCGGGTCTGTGGGCGACATGTTCTGGTGGGAGGCCAGGGTGCAGTCCCCAATGGCGGAGAAGGTGAAGAGCTCCGGCGTCGGTTCCGGCGTTGGCGTCGGGGTCGGCTCCGGCGTCGGTTCCGGGGTCGGCTCCGGCGTGGGTTCCGGCGTCACCTCAGGGCTGGGGCTTGCCTCCGGGGCCGGGGTCTCGGCGGCGGCAGATACGGGGCTCACCTGGTTCCAGGAAGCCTTGGCCATGTCCAGGCGCATAAGCCCTGTGAGTCCCAGCGCGAACAGCAGGAACACCAGCGTCAGGATTTGAAATGCTTTTTTCATACGCACACGACCTTATCACAGAAGTCTTCTGATCTCGCCGCTGCAGGCATCGATGTTGCCGCGGATCTCCTCGAAGCCCAGCTCCGCGCAGATAAACTCGTACTCCGCCCTCTCGCGGCCGCGGTTGATCACGGCCAGATACACGCCGTTTTCCGCGCTCTCACCCAGGGCGTCTTCCCCATCGACGATCCAGCGCAGGATCAGCAGCAGGTCCCGGGACAGGGCCAGAAAGCTGGCATGCCCGGTGGAGAGGGCCGGCGCCGCGTTTCGCAGCGCGGAGAGAGACGCGTAATGGTCATACAGGTCCTGCCGTTCCTCCCGGAAGGGCGCGCGGTTGAAGGGATCGCCCACGCCGCACATGCCCTGCTCGTCTCCGTAATAGATGCTGGGGACACCGGGAAGGGCAAACTGGATCACCGCACAGAGCTTTTCCAGCGCCACGGCCTGCTCCAGCCGCTCCTCCGGGAAGGGCAGCTTCAGCTGCTCCTCCCGGCTCAGGCTCTTGATCCACACATCGGTGGCAAGGGCAGAGCGCAGGCGCTCCACATCGTGGGAGCCCAGCAGGTTCATCAGAGAATAATAGAGGGGCTTGGGATAGTTGAGCTGCTGCTCCATCAGAAAGTCCCGCAGGGCATAGGCGGACGTGCGCTGATGGGCAAAATCCAGGATGGCCAGGCGCAGGGGGTAATTCATCACCGAATCCAGGGAATAGCCCAGGGCATAATTGCGGCGGCTGCCGTAACTCTCCTTGAGCACGGCGTCCTCCCACACCTCGCCCAGCACCACGGCGTCGGGCTTTTCCGCCTTGGCAGATTTGCGAATGAGGCTCAGCACCTCGTCGGGCAGCTCATCCGCCACATCCAGGCGCCAGGCGGAGGCGCCCCGGCGCAGCCATGTCTTGACCACGCTGTTTTCGCCGGTGATGACGAAATCCTGCCAGGCGGGATCGGTCTCGTCCACCTCGGGAAGGGAATCAAAGCCCCACCAGCAGCGATATCGATCGGGGAAATGCTGAAAGTCATACCAGGCGTAATAGGGCGAATCCTCTCCCTGGCAGGCACCCAGAGAGGGATAATGGCCGTAGCGGTTAAAATACACGCTGTCATCCCCGGTATGGGAATAGACCCCGTCCAGCATCACCCGGATGCCCATGGCGGCGGCGCTTTCGCACAGATGGGTCAGATCCTCGTTGCTGCCCAGGATCGGGTCCACGTTCAGATAATCGGAGGTGTCATAGCGGTGATTGGACCGGGCCTCTCCGATGGGGTTGAGGTACAGGCAGCCGATGCCCAGGCTTTTCAGATAGGGCAGCTTCTGCTCGATCCCCCGGAGGGTGCCGCCGTAGAAATCGTCCGGCGTATAGCTTTTTTCAAAGGGCCGGGGCTGCCAGCGAATGGGCTCGTCCAGGCTCTCATGCAGCTCCGCCGTCTGGCCCATGGCCCGGTGGGCCGCTACGCCTTTTCTCGCAGTATCGTCGTCAGAAAAAGCAAAGCGGTCGGGGAAAACCTGGTACATGACGCTGCGGCGAAACCAGGCGGGGGTCTTAAAGTCCTTGCGGTAAACCGTCAGGCGGAAGCCCTCCCCTTCCTCGTTGCACAGTCTGCTGAGGTGGGAGCGCCCGTCCCGGCACAGCCAGTGGGAGCCGTCCCGGGTGCTGATGCGGAAACAATACCACAGGGCCTGGGCCGTATCCGGCAGCTTCACCGTGACGGCATAGCCCTTTTCCGCGGGCACCATGGGGATCTCCCGTCGGAAGCCATCCCCATAGAGGATCAGATCGGCGCCGGTGGTCTGCCCCGCCTGGATCTTTACCCGCAGGGTCAGCACCGACTCCTCCGGCAAGGCGCCCAGGGGCGAGCGATACCGGACGTCGCTGCTGTCATGCCGCGCCGCCAGGCTGCTGTCGTTGCAGCTGCGCAGGATGTTGATGATGTGGGCGGTGCGGGGCTGCACAGGGTAAAACTGCTGCACATCCACGCCGCTGGCCCGCAGGTCCCCGCAGCAGGCGGCAGCCACCTGAAAGGCGCTGCTCATGGAAAAGCCGCAGTCGTCCATCAAAAGCCGCACCAGCTCCGGGGCCGAAAAAGGATTAGAGGGCGAATAGAAGCACTCGTCCAGCCGCTCCAGGGGAAGGCCGCGCAAGGCGCAGTCCCTGGCAGCGGCATAGACCGATGCCGCTCCCTGAAAATACAGAGAAAGGATCGCGGGGCACTCGGGCGAGTTCAGAAGCCTCCCCCACTCCGCGTCTCCCCCCGCAGCACGCCAGACGCCGTCTGTTAAGACGGCGTCCACGCTGCGGCGGCCTTCGTAGCGCACGGAGAGGCTGTAATCCTCTGACCAGTGCTCCCGATAGCTGCCTCCAAAATGCAGGATCACGCGCTCGGGGGCCGCTGCCTGGAAAGGCAGGCGGCCTCTGCAGCTCACAGCATCCATAAATAGAGTCTGGCGTACTCCTCTGCGGAGCGGTCAAAGCCGAAATCAGCTTCCATAGCGCTGCGGATCAGACCGTTCATGACTTCCGGCTTGTGGTAGCAGTCCATGGCCTTGCGCATGGCGTCCCGCAGCTCCCAGGCATCGTAATTGGCAAAGGAGAAGCCGTTGCCCTCGCCGGTGAACTGATTGTAGGGCAGCACGGTGTCCTTCAGGCCGCCGGTCTCCCGCACGATGGGCAGGGTGCCGTAACGCATGGCGATCATCTGGCTCAGGCCGCAGGGCTCAAAGCGGGAGGGCATCACCAAAAAGTCGGCGCCGGCATAGACCAGGTGGCTCAGCGGCTCGCTGTAGCCGATGAAGGAGCAGAGGCGGCCGCGATAGCGATACTCGGCAGCCCGCATGAAGTTTTCAAATCGCTCGTCGCCGGTGCCCAGCAGCATGAACTGCATATCCTCCCGGCTCATCAGATCGTCCAGCACGCAGGCCACCAGGTCAAAGCCCTTCTGCTCGGTCATACGGGTGACCATGGCGAAGAGGGGCACGTCCGGGCGGATGTCCAGACCCATCTTTTCCTGCAGGGCGGCCTTGCAGAGAGCCTTGCCCTTGAGATGACCCTTGTCGTAGCGGACAGGCAGGTTGTCATCGTGGCTGGGGTTGAAGACCACCTTGTCGATGCCGTTGATAATGCCGGAAAGCTGGGCGCTGCGGGCGTTCAGGATGCCCTGCAGGCCTTCGGCGTAGTAAGGCATCTTGATCTCCTCGGCGTAGCTGGGGCTCACGGTGTTGATGCGGTCGGCAAAGACCAGGCCGCCCTTCATGAAGTTGGCGCAGCCGTCCAGCTCCATGAACTCGGGGGTGTAGTAACGGCTGTCCACGCCCAGCAGATCCTGGACCCGGTCAAAGCCGCACTTGCCCTGGAAGGCGATGTTGTGAATGGTAAGCAGGTACTTGAGGCCTTCCTGCATGCCGCCCTGATACTGGGTCTTGCCCAGCATGGGGATCATGGCCGTGTGCCAATCGTTGCAGTGCACCACCTCGGGGTGGAAATCCAGATTGGGGATGGCGTCCAGCACCGCGCGGGTGAAGAAGGCATACTGCTCCAGCTCCGCGTCGCCGCCGCGATAGATCTTGTCACCGAAATAGTGCTCATTGTCCACCAGGTAGACGATCATGTCGTCCAGCACCAGCTTCTCAATGCCCACATACTCACTGCGCCAGCCGAGGCGCGCGTAGAAGGTGAACATATGCTCCACCTTGTCGGCATACTTGTCCTTGATGACCCGGTGATAGGGGGTGATGACGCGGGCGTCCATGCCCAGTTTTTTCAGGGCCTTGGGCAGAGTACCCACCACGTCGGCAAGACCCCCGGTCTTGGACAGAGGGGCGCATTCGGCAGAGGCCAGCAGGACGGCAGGCAGCTCGCTGCGGCCGCGTTCCTTCAGAAGATCACGAAATTCTTTTTTCATCATTACACTCCAAATATGTTTCATTTCATTTTTTTCTTTCTGGGTTTATAACGGAAAAATACCGTGGAAAGAGGCGGAAGGGTGATATTGGCGGAATACTGCATGTCCAGGAAAGGCTTCTTGTGGGCATGGACCAGGGGCGGATTGTGGACACCGGTGCCGCCGAAGCGCTCATCATCGCTGTTCAGGATCTCGTGGAGGCTGCCGTTTTTGGGCAGGCCGATAAGGAAGCCGTCATAGCGGATGGGCGTGAAGTTGGAGACGCAGACTACATAGCTGTCATCCTCCTCGGAGGAACGGAGGAAGGCGATGGAGCTGCGGCCGGCATCGTCCACATTCAGCCACTTGAAGCCGTCCCAGGAGCGGTCCACGGCGTAGAGGGCCGGGGTGGAGGTGTAGAGCTTATTGAGCTCCCGCATGTACTGGCGCAGCTGCTCATGCTTGCGGAAGCCCAGCAGCAGCCAGTCCAGTCCCTGCTTCCAGTTCCACTCGATAAACTGGCCGAACTCGCTGCCCATGAAGGTCAGCTTCTTGCCGGGGTGGCCGAACTGATAGCCGTAGAGCGCCCGCAGGGAGGCAAACTTCTGCTCATAATCCCCGCTCATCTTGTTGATCATGGAGTACTTGCCGTGGACCACCTCGTCATGGGAATAGGCCAGGACGTAGTTTTCCGAGAAGGCGTACATCATGGAGAAGGTGAGCTTGTTGTGGTGGAAGCTGCGGAAGAGCGGATCCATCTGCATATAGTCGATGGTGTCATGCATGAAGCCCATGTCCCACTTCAGGCAGAAGCCCACACCGCCAACGTCGGGGGGCGCGGTGATCAGCGGGAAGGCAGTGGACTCCTCCGCAATGGTGACCGTGCCGGGATAGGTGGAGAGCACCGCAGAATTCATCTTGCGCAGGAAACGCAGCGCGTGGAGATTGGTGGTGCCGCCCTCCTCGTTGGGGGTGAACTCCCCGTCCCGCCGACCATAGTTCAGGTAAAGCATGGAGCTTACCGCGTCCACCCGGATGCCGTCGATGTGGAAGACCTCGAAGAACTTGCAGGCAGAGGAAACCAGAAAGCTCTGCACCTGGGAGCTGGCATAGTCAAAGATCAGCGTGCCCCACTCCGGATGCTCGGCCATGCGCCGCTCCTTGCACTCATAGAGCGGGGTGCCGTCAAAATTGGCCAGGCCGTACTCATCCTTGGGGAAATGGGCAGGGACCCAGTCCATAATAACGCCGATACCAGCCTGATGGAGCTTATCCACAAAGTACTTGAAATCGTCCGGATTGCCGTAACGGCTGGTGGGAGCATAATAGCCGGTGACCTGGTAGCCCCAGGAGCCGTCAAAGGGGTATTCCGTCACAGGCATCAGCTCCACATGGGTGTAGCCCATGTCGGCGCAGTACTCCGCCAGTGCGTCGGCCAGGTTCCGGTAGTTCACGCCGCCCTCCAGATCCTGCCAGGAGCCGGGATGGATCTCATAAATGCTCATGGGGCTGGTCATAAAGCTGCGGCGGGCACGCCGGTCCAGGAATTCCTGGTCGCCCCAGGCGTAATCCTCCCGGCACCAGACGATAGAGGCCGTCTCGCCCTGAGTCTGGGACATGGCAGCAAAGGGATCCGCTTTCAGGATCCGCCTGCCGTCCGGGCCCTCCACACAGTACTTATAGCGCTCGCCCTCCCAGACGTTTTCCAGGAAGACGCACCAGACGCCGCCCTCCAGCTTTTCCATGGGGGTGTCGTCCCAGTGCCAGCTGTTGAAGTCGCCAACAAGGTTTACGCTCCTGGCGTTGGGGGCCCAAACCAGGAAACGGTGCATCTGCAGTTCGGGGATGAAGCGGCAGCCGAAGCAGAGCCAGGCCTTGCGGGCGTTGCCGGTGTTGAAAAGGTATATGTCGTCGCGGGGAACATAGGGAAGGAATCTCTCTTCCATCGTTCCTGTCCTCCTCTCTGTATCTTTCCACCCTGCATTATAACGCTTTTTTCCTTCCATGGGAAGCATTATTTTTGAAAAGAGGAAATTATGTCCATTTTCCCCATTCCCCTGCCCTAAACATAAGAAAACCCCGCAGAGCTTTCACTCTGCGGGGTTGAGAGTCAAATACAGAATCAGTTTTCCTTTCGCAGACGGGGCAGGACCACTGCGCAGCCGCAGCCGGACAGGATCAGCAGTGCGATCCACAGGGCCGGGCTGCTGTCTCCGGTGGCGGGCGCCTTGCCGGAAGAGCTGCCGGAACCGCTGGAAGAGCCGCCGGAGGAGCTGCCGCCGGAAGATCCGCCGGAAGAGCTGCCGCCGGAAGATCCGCCGGAGGTGATCTTGAAGCTGCTGGACACGTCCGTGGTGCTGCCGTTGTTGGAAACGGTGGCGGTGATGGTGTAGCTGGTGTCAGCCTTCAGCGTGTTCAGATAGCTGGCCTTCAGGGTGATGTTCTTGCCGTCCGTGATGGTGTAGTGCTCAGAGCTGATCTCCGTGCCGTTTACGTAGACCTTGGATACCGGGTCGGAGGCAATGAAGATGATGTTGCCGCTGCCGCCCTTGGCATGCTGGTTGCCGGTGCTGCTGGCATAGCCCAGGGAGGGCTCAATGGTGATCTTGGCGGAGACGTCGCCGGCGCTGGTCTTCACGGTCAAGGTATGTGCGCCCCAGGTCAGGGCAGAAATGGCGCTGGCCTTCACGGTGAGATTGGTGCCGCTGGCGGTGTAGCTGGACGCGCCGATGGCAGCGCCGTCCAGAGAGGCGCTGATGATATCGGGCTTCACAGTAAAGCTCTTATCGGTGCCGCGCTTCCAGGAAACATCGCTGGGATCGATGCTGGCAGGAGGCAGAATGGTGATGGGGAAGGGTGCAGCCATGTTAGAGCCATCATAGCTGACAACAAAGGCCACATACTTGGTGACGGTCTCGCTGTCGCTGCCGAAGCTGTCCAGGCAGGCGGAGGTGATGGTCAGGGTGTTGCCGGCAAAGCTGTAATCGCTGCCCTCGGAGAGGGTCTGGCCGCCGGCGAGGCTGTTGCTGTCAGCGATGATGACCTTGTCGGGCTTATCGGTGATGCTCACCGTGATGGGGCTGCCGCTGCCCTTCACATGGGTGCTGTTATTGAGGCTGGCGCTCAGGAAGATGTAGAAGCTGCCGGTGACGGAGGGAGAATCCTTGAAGCGGAACTCCAGGCTGTAAGCTCCGGCAGGCAGAGACTCAAAGGTGGACTTGTTGCCGCTCTCGCTGATGGTCAGGGTGCCGCCCTGGGCAGGGTCGGAGGGATCGCTGGGAGAGAAGCTGAAGTACAGAGCCGCCGAACCCTTGGCGGAATACAGGATGACCTGCTCCGGCTCAGGCGTGACGGAAAAGCTCTTGTCGCCGCTCATGCCGGAACCGCTCTTGTAGTAGTAAATGGTGCTGAGAGGGGTGACAGAACTGGAGGGAGGATCTTTCTTTTCCTCGTCCTTCTTCTCCTCGTCGCCTTCTCCGTCGGTCTTGTCGCCGCCTTCTTCGGCAGGGTCGCTGCCCTCGCCGGAGGGGTCGCCGCCCTCTTCGCCGGAGGGATCGCCGCCCTCTTCGCCGGGGATCGTACCGCCTTCCTCGCCGGAGGGATCGCCGCCCTCCTCGCCGCCTTCGTCAACGATGGTCTCGTTGCCGCCTTCATCGCCGGAGCCGACTTCCTCGGCCAGGGCCGCGGAGCTCATCAGGCTCAGGCACAGAGCGAAGAGCAGAAGCAGGGAGATCAAAAACTTTGTTGTCTTCATGATGTTTCTCCTTTATCGTGGATTGCTCGCTTGGATATACTGCGCTGTCATACGACACTAATGTATCACGCGCGTCCCGGTTTTGCAAGGGCTATTTCATCATTCTGCGACGAAATATCATCGAATCGTAAACACTTCGTCAACATATAGTAATTAGGGGAAGACGGGTACAAAATGTGCGATCTGCTTCATTCAGGCGAAAATTCCCACGTTTTTTCGCCGGAACGGCAAAAAACTCCCGGAACGCCAAAAGGCTCCCTCCTCTGCTTCAATCTCTCCCCTACTCAAAAGAAACGCCCCGGCTTTCGCCAGGGCGCTTCTCAAAACTCACAACGCAAAACTGTTTACTTGATCTCCAGCTTGCGGCTGGCGGGCTTGACCTCCACCTTCTTGGGCATGGTCAGGGTCAGAATGCCGTCGTTGTAGGCCGCCTCGATCTTCTCCACGTCGATGCCGGAAACGTCAAAGCTGCGGCTGAAGGAGCCGTAGACGCGCTCGCGCTTCACATAGTTCGGGCGCTTGTCCTCGTCCTCCACCTTGCGCTCCGCGCTGATGGTGAGGCAATCGTTCTCCACATCGATGCTGATGTCTTCTTTCTTGAAGCCGGGCAGCTCAGC
>ODAI010572722.1_pt1 | contig 10276 bp, 10 predicted proteins | sample 1539321 | NCBI WGS metagenome assembly ODAI01 (sample SAMN02144231, study PRJEB22623) | gut metagenome | biome: sheep rumen | host: Ovis aries | place: New Zealand | reverse complement strand
TTTAATTTTATACTATGGTTTTGCCCGACATCTTCCAAGCAGTAATTCTTGTTGGGAAATAGGCGGAATAATACGTAGATTCGTTTGCAGACATATTTTTAAGAAATGTGGTAAGAATGTAAATATAGAGCGAAAGGCGTGGTTCGCAAGCGGTACTGAAATAGAGATAGGAGACAATAGCGGTATTGGAATTAATGCTCATATACCCAATGGAACTATAATAGGTGACAATGTTATGATGGGCCCAAATTGTTTTATATTGGATATAAATCACAATTACCACAATGCTAATATTCCAATGTCGCTCCAAGGGTTTCAAAAGAAGAAAATAACAAAAATTGGTAATGATGTTTGGATAGGGAGAGATGTTTTTATCACTCCCGGTAGGATAATATCTGATCATAGCATTATAGCAGCAAGATGTGTGTTATGTAAGGATTTTCCTGAATATACCATCATTGGTGGTAATCCGTCAAAAGTAATACGTGATAGAAGAAATTCTTAAAATCAGACATAGGAAACTTTAAAATACGAAAAAATATGAAAGATATAAAAATTTGTGTAATTGGTCTCGGATATGTAGGCCTTCCTTTAGCAAGACTATTCTCCACCAAATATCCGACCGTAGGCTTTGATATGAATCAAAGCCGAGTTAATGAACTGATGACTGGTCATGACTGTACAGGTGAGGTAAACGACAAGATGCTACAGGAAGCGATAAAACGCAAACATCTAATATGCACTACAGATTTAGAGGAAATCAGAAAATGTAATTTCTATGTCGTTGCTGTGCCTACACCTGTTGATGAAAATAACCGTCCAGACTTATGTCCGCTTTGGGGAGCCAGTGAGACGGTTGGCAAGGTTATCAGTAAGGGGGATGTGGTGGTATATGAATCTACCGTATATCCAGGAGTAACCGAAGAAGAGTGCATACCAGTGGTTGAGAGAGTCAGTGGTTTAGTGTATAACCAGGATTTTTTTGCAGGCTATTCGCCAGAGCGAATCAATCCAGGAGATAAGGAACACACAGTGGAGAAAATACGCAAGGTCACCTCAGGCTCTACGCCAGAAGTGGCAAACCTCGTTGATGATATTTATAACAGTGTGTTAGTCAATGGCACACATAAGGCTCCGTCAATCAAAGTGGCAGAAGCATCTAAAATAATAGAGAATTCACAACGTGATGTGAACATAGCATTCATGAATGAACTGGCAAAGATCTTCAATGCCATGAATATCGATACACAGGATGTTATAGAAGCGGCTGCTACGAAATGGAATTTCATTAAATTGAAACCTGGACTCGTTGGAGGGCATTGTATATCAGTGGATCCATATTACCTTATTCAAAAAGCCCAGGTATATGGTGTCCTTCCGCGCGTAATGTTCGCCGCACGTCGCCTGAATGACGGTATGGGCGAATATGTGGCTGAACAAGTTATAAAATGCATGAACAAGAAGGGGATATTGGTTAAGGATGCCAGAATCCTTATATTGGGTATAACGTTTAAAGAGAATTGTCCCGACATCCGTAATACGAAAATTGTTGATATATACTCAACTTTGTCAGAGTACACAACGAACATAACAGTCTATGACCCCTGGGCAGATATAGAGACAGTAAAAAGAGAATATAATATAGATGTAACTAATGTACTGTCAGAATCGGATAAATACAATGCTGTGGTGTTAGGCGTGGCACATAGTTGTTTCTCTGATTTAGATATTAAGTCTCTTGTTGAGAATAACGGAATCGTGTATGATGTCAAGGGGGTGTTACCACGCGATATTATTGACGGAAGGTTGTAATTTACATGAGATGTTTTTATGTTTCCCCTCATAAAATATTTCGTCTACTGCCACAAACAGAAGATAAGTATATACTAACAAAATATTATCAACAAAAACTTGTGTTCTATTTATGTTGACGACAATCCTTGCTATTGGCAACAATTATTAAATGAAGTTAGCATTTCTGATATCTACTCATACTGATGTTCAACAACTGCAGAGACTTGTCTGTGCATTGCCTGATGAGTCAGTATTCTTCTTGCATGTAGACAAAAAGTCTGATATAAACATTTTTAAGCTGGCCTTTTTAGATGATGGTAGGATGAAGTTTATAGACCACAGGGTAAATGTGCGTTGGGGAAGCATCAATGAGGTTGAATATCAGATGGAGTTGGTACGTGCGGCACTTGAGTATGGTGAGCAGTTTGAACGCCTGATAACCATTAGTGGAATGGATTATCCTGTATGGAGTAAAGAACAGATTGTACAGTTCTTTGAAAAGGATAGGAAGAAAGAATACTTGGCAGCTATAGACGTGTCTTTTCCTTGGAGAATGTCTGCCATTTATCAACAATATTTCTTTTGGATACATAAGCCAAAAAGCGGATGGGAATATTATGTTACGAGGGCATTTGGGCGTGCCTTGAAAATGCTTGGCATTAAGAAACCTCTGTGTAAGAAGATTGGAGACAAGACCTATAAACTGTATAAAGGCGCGGCATGGTGGGCGATAACACCAAAATTAGCTAAAGTGATACTGCATGAGTGGGACACAAACGAGAAACTTAAGGATTGGTTGAAGTGGTGTATGTGCCCTGCAGAACTATTTGCACAGACCGTAGTGCTGAAGGAAGAGACGTGGAAGGAGAAGTGTATGCTTGACAATGAGAAGTATAGTTTGCCTATGCACACACCTTTAACTTATGTTACATGGATGAATGAGGAGATAAAGACTCTCGACGAGAGTGATTACGACAAAATAATACAAAGTAATAAAATGTTTTGTCGCAAGGTAGCATCGGGTAAGAGTGATGGCCTTATAGAGTTGATAACTAAGAAAGAAATGAGGTAAATATGTCAGACGTAAAGATAGATTTATCCAAGACCAAGGGAGAACTGAGTTTTGCAAATAAAGTTTTGCGATTCATTTGGCAGATAACGTGGTGTTTGTGTACGGGATTACTTCCAAGGAGTTTTGGCGCAGGTTGGAAAAGAACTTTGTTGAGATTATTTGGCGCTAAGATTGCCAGCACAGCAAAAATATATACTGGTGTAAAGATATATTATCCCAAGAATCTGGTAATGGAAGAGCATTCCACTATAGCAGAGGATGTGAGAATATATAATGTAGCGCCTGTGCATATAGGAGCAAATTCTATAATTTCGCAAGGAGCATATCTATGTACATCAAGTCATGATATATCTGATGCTATGAACTCATTGGTGTATGCATCAATACATATAGAAGATCAGTGTTGGATAGCTACAGATGCCTTTGTTGGTATGGGGGTAACCATAGGCCAAGGAGCCGTGGTCGGTGCTAGGGCGGCAGTATTTAAAGATGTGGAGCCTTGGAAAGTCGTTGGAGGGAATCCTGCTAGGGTTATCAAAGATAGAGTAGTAAAATAGTCAATGAAGAACAAATCTGATGAAACTTTGTCTGATATATAACTTCGCTCAGCATTACCGTGCAAACATATTCAAACTCATCAGCGAGGAGTTTGATTGTGATTTTGTGTTTGGTAATACAATGGGAGATGTCAAGAAAATGGATTATTCCCTATTGAGAGGAAAGGTCTCGGAGGTTAAGCTACGTTCAATAATAAGAGGTTGGACCTGGCAGTCTAAGGTTATTCCACAATTATTTAAGAAATATGACAGTTATATCTTGTTAGGAGAAACACGTAGTGTAAGTGCGTGGATGTTCTGTCTGATGCAGAGGATGTTGTTTCCAAAGAAGAAGGTGTACTTTTGGACACATGGTTGGTATGGTAAGGAATCACGTCTTGAAGTTCTGATAAAGAAGGTCTTTTTACGTCTGCCAAATGGAGGGTTATTTCTTTATGGCAATTTTGCAAGAAACTTAATGATAAAGGAAGGCTTCGCTCAGGAGAGACTGTATGTAATACATAATTCCTTGGCATATGACAAACAAGTGAAATTAAGGCAGCAGACGACAAGCAGTTCGATATATACTGAACATTTCAACAACCATAATTACAATCTTTTCTTTGTAGGAAGACTTACTCCTGAGAAAAGGATAGATTTAGCGCTAAAAGCATTAGGAAGACTTTTAGAACAAGGAAGAAAATATAATCTTACCATAATAGGAAATGGGGAGACAAAGAAAGAGTTAGAAGAAATGGCTGAAACTTTGGGATTGTGCAATAACGTATGGTTTTATGGTGCATGTTATGATGAGCGACTATTATGTGAGCTTATCTATAATGCAGACTTATGTGTGTCTCCTGGCAATGTAGGTCTTACTGCCATTCACTCTATGAGTTTTGGGACACCTGTTATAACGCATAATGATTTTTCACACCAGGGGCCAGAGTTTGAGGCAATCAAGATAGGGAAAACTGGTGATTTCTTTAAACGGAATGAAATTGATTCTATAGTATTCTGCATTAACGAGTGGTTTGAAGGTCATTCAGACAAACGAGAAGATGTTAGAAATGCTTGCTATTCTGAAATAGATAATAGTTGGAATCCTTACGTTCAACTCGATTTGTTGAAAAAGGTATTGACACAAAATGGATAAGCTGAAATATTATTTGTCAAAACTTATTTATTATTTGCAGATTCCTTCAATAAGGGAATGCAGGTTGGACAAAAGTGTCAAGGTTCTTCCACACTGTAACCTTATAAAGGTACAGGTGGGAAGGTATTCGTATGTCGGAACCCATACAACAATCTCCGATACGAAGATAGGTGCTTTCTGTTCCATAGGCAGCTCATGTTCTATTGGTGGAGGAGTACATCCGATAGACAGAGTTTCAACTTCTCCAGTGTTTTATGACCCCAAAAATTGCTTTAAGGAGAAAGATTTCATTACAGCAGATTCTCATAAGTTTCTCAAACAACCACAAACCATAATAGGAAATGATGTATGGATAGGTGAGAATGTGTTTATCTGCGCAGGAGTTACCATCGGTGATGGGGTTGTAATCGGAGCCCATGCAGTAGTTACACATGATGTTCCACCGTATGCTATCGTTGCAGGTGTGCCGGCAAGAATTCTAAGATACAGATTTGACGATGTAACAATAAAAGAGCTCTTGGCCTTAAAATGGTGGGAGTGGAGTGATGAGAAACTGGCAGAAAACAAGGAATGGTTTTCAAGGGAGATATGTTCGGAAGAAAATCGTTCAGGTCAGTAGTATAGGTATGTATCATGTGATCTTAGCATTTGATGTATAAATGACTAATATAACCGTTATAATCCTCACCAAGAATGAGGAAAATGATATAGAGAGATGCATCCGTTCAGTTGAGGGATGGGTTAAACGTATTGTTGTAGTTGACAGTGGTAGCACTGATCGCACAACAGATATAGCGAAAGACCTTGGGGTAGAGGTCGTGGCACATGAACCCTTTCTTGACTATGCCAAGCAATTCAACTGGGCGATTGACAATTTGAATATACAGACAACGTGGGTGTTTCGCCTGGACGCCGACGAGGTGGTAACGCCAGAGTTACGTAAAGAACTTGAGAAGGAACTGGAACGTCATGCTACAGATGATGTGTCAGGATTTATGATGCGTTACAAGGTTTCATTCCTTGGCAGATACCTAAAGCATGGAGGATTCTACCCTTTCCTTAAGATCACTATTTTCAAATATGGTAAAGGTCGTTTTGAAGATCGTGCCATGGGTGAGCATATAGTTCTCAGTGAAGGTCGATGCATTGACCTGAAGAATGATGCTATACATTATGCCTTTAAGTCAATAGACCAATATGTGCTGAAGCATAACTGGTATGCAACGCGTGAAGTGCAGGACTATTTCGACGTACGCTCAGGTCGTGAGAACGCACAGCTTGACGGGCAACCAGAGAAGGCGAAGAAGCTTCGCGACGGACTTTACTATCGTCTGCCAATGTTTTTGCGTGCAAAGTTATTCTTTTGGTACAGATACTATCTCAGGCTCGGCTTCCTTGACGGGACGCCGGGCTATATTTTTGCCTTCTTGCAAGCATATTGGTACAGGACCTTGGTTGACGCCAAGATATATGAGCGGAACTTGAATAAGGATGATAAATAATGTATAATCCTTCTACACAAGAGATAATTCTTTTTTTACTTGGTCATGCTATTGGCAATTCACAGCCAATGCCGCAGGGTATTAATGACGTTGACTGGGAGAAAATTATCAGCACAGCCGTTCGCAACGGAGTGGCGCAATTGGCATTCAGCGGCTACGTGAAGAGCGGACTTAACGATGACCCTGACTGTAAGCTGAACAGCAAGGAGATGCGGCGGTTGAAACTGACGTGGATGGGATTGGAGATACCTCAGCGAAAGATGTATCAGCAACATTTGACAGTGTTGCGCAAACTCACAAAGTTTTATGAAAAGCACGGAATAGAGATGCAGGTACTGAAAGGATATCCCCTTTCGTTATGCTATCCCGACCCGGAACTGCGCACCGCAAGCGACATCGACATATACTGCGGCAAGGACTACAAACGCTCAAACGAACTGATAGAGCAGACGGGTGTTAAGATTGATTACAGCGAACATAAGCACTCTACGTTTATAATTGACGGCGTTACAATAGAAAACCACCACTCTTTCCTCAATGTACATGCACATCCTTCAAGCAAACTTATAGAGGCATGGGTAGAACAAGACCTGGAGTATCACACCGGCATGCTGCTATACCTGATTCGTCATTCGGCAGAAAACTTCACTGCTTCGCAAGCTACATTGCGTCAAGTGCTTGACTGTGGACTATATGCTCGGAAATATAAGGATTTTATAGATACAGGTCTCCTGATGGAGAGTGCAGAGAAGGCTGGAATGATTGGTTACACAGACACTGTTACTTTTATTTGTACAGAGTACCTCGGACTTGACGAGAATCTGTTTCCTCCAATCAATACAGACAGAGAAGTTCTTTGCAGAGCCACGGCAGATATAATTGAGCCGGAGTTCAATGAAGGGCATCCGTCGAACATCTTCAGCGAGATATGCTACAAGCTCCGCCGCTGGCGCTCCAACATGTGGAAACACAGTATGGTTTATGAAACCGAGAGCCTCGTGGGTTCCTTCCTGACACAAACATGGAGCCACCTGCTCAAGCCATCATCCATTATCTACGGAATGAAATGAAGTTTTCCATTATCACAGCGACATATAATAGTGCGGCTACGCTTGCCGATACGCTCGACAGCATACTTCGGCAGACGCATCAAGACTATGAGGTCATAATACAGGATGGGGTCTCTACCGACAATACGCTCGACATAGCTCACTGCTACGAACAGCGTTTCGGGGGCAGACTGCATATCTTCTCAGAGAAAGACAATGGGCTGTATGATGCAATGAACCGTGGTATCAGTCATGCTACGGGCGATGTTATCGGAATACTTAACTCTGATGATTTCTATGCCGATGACAAAGTGCTTGAAAGAATCAACGAAGCTTTCGTGCATGATGATATAGACTGCACGTATGCGGACCTCGTATATGTAATGTACGCCGATACTACTCAGGTTGTGCGTCGTTGGCATGGCAGCCAATATACCGCAGGAGGGTTTGCGCGTGGGTGGCATCCTGCTCATCCTACGTTCTACGTAAAGCGTGAATGCCTATCAAAGTACGGTGCATTTGACACCTCATTTGCCGTTTCTGCCGATTTCGAGCTGATGCTCCGACTTATAGAAAAACATGGAATTAAGAGTCGCTATCTGCCATATTGCCTTGTGGTGATGCGTGAGGGAGGTGAGAGTAACGGTACTCTGCGCAATGTAATACGTGGCAACTGTAACATTATGCGTGCCTTTCGCAAGAACGGAATAAAGGTAAGTATATTCTATCCGATAAAGCGTTTGCTACCAAAGGTGGCAGAGAGAATACGTAACATTAGATTTAGACTATGAACCCGACATTTATAATAACATCACTGTCGTTTGCCATATCATTAGCCTTGAGCATATACATCCTGCCGCGAATGATGGTGGTGAGCGTAAAGAACCAATGGGACAGGAAGGGCGATGACCTCTCGCGTGACGGCGTGCGCGTTTATCAGATAGCAGGCTTGTCCGTACTCCCTATCATACTGCTTAGCCTGTGTGCATCATTATTGATACCTATGGTGCTTCCAGGACTAAACCTGTCTAAGTCATGTATGTCAATGGTGCCGCGTGTGTTCTCGCTTATTACTGGTTCGTTGATACTGTATCTTGTCGGACTGAAGTATGATATCCATGGTGCGTCAACAGGCATCCGTACGGTAGCCATTTTTCTTGGTTCATCCGTATTTGCAGTGTCAGGTATGCCAATAAATAACCTGCACGGACTTTTCGGTATAGAAAGCATACCAGTCTGGGTGGGAGCGCCACTGACGGTGATTGTTGCATTCTATATCATCTCCGTATTTCGTTTGCTTGACGGTTTCGATAATCTGGTAAGCACCATGGGCATAGTGACATTGTTGTTGTTCGTCCCTATGCTGTTAAATTCGAAACGTATCACTCCGCTCCTTATAATAGCAGCTGTCCTTGGAGTCGTAATGCCATATTGGGTGATAAAGACATTCTGGAAGAGGTGGGAGCGTTGCTCCATGGGAAACTCTGGCAGTTATATCTTGGGATTCTTCATAGCATACGTATTCATAGTACTCTGTCGTGGCTCGGAAAGAGAGTACGGCGTCGGTGCAATGGTTGAGGCAATGGCGATAATGACATTGCCATTGCTCGACATAATACGTGTATTAGGAAGCCGCCTGCGCGACGGACGCGAAGTATTTACGCAAGACCGCAACCAAATAGACGACAAACTGTATCGTACGGGTATCCATCGCTATGGCGTCTGTGTGGCGCTTTTCCTTATACCTGTGGCATTTGCACTCATAACGTATATGTTGGTAGCTGCCCATACTGACTATACGCTTATATTCATCATAAACATCGTGTTGTGGATTGTGATGCACTGGACTGTAAACTGGCGGATATATGCATACGAAAACCGCACGCACCGCAAGGCATGGAATAAGGAGTATGGTGAAGAAGCATGGAACGCACAGGTGCCTCGAGAGGTGCTCGAGAAAAAGATACGCACTTTCGGCACCATGGGATTGCCCAGCAACATGATAGAGAAAGACACCATGGCATTTATTCCCGATGGTATGACAGCCTTGGAGCGTGGTATGAAGCGCAGTATAGACATGCTTATATCCATTGTTTGTATAATAGTGTTCTCACCATTGTTCCTGCTAAGCTATATATTGATAAAACTTGATGATGGAGGTCCTGCAATATACAAGCAGGAACGCATAGGCCGTTTCGGCAGACCATTCTTCATCTATAAATACCGCAGCATGCGAATAGATGCCGAGAAGATGGGCCCGCAGCTGAGCCATGCCGGTGGTGATGATGATCCGCGACTTACGAAGATAGGAAAATTCCTGCGCCGACATCATCTTGACGAACTGCCACAACTATGGAACGTGCTGGTTGGCGACATGGCATTCGTGGGCTATCGCCCCGAGCGCAAGCACTTCATAGACCAGATAATGGGGCACGACCCTCGCTATGCCTTCCTATACCAGATACGTCCGGGTGTGACAAGCTATGCTACGTTATATAACGGCTATACCGACACCATGGAGAAGATGCTGCGTAGATTGGAACTTGACCTTTACTATCTGCGTCATCGTTCCTTCTGGTTTGACATCAAGGTGCTCGTGCTTACGTTTGGAAGCATCATCTTCGGAAAGAAATTCTAATAAAGATTATGGCAAAAGTAACTATAAAGACAACAGAGGGCGATATCACCGTACGCCTTTACGACGAGACACCTCGTCATCGTGACAATTTCCTGAAACTCGCACAGGAAGGGTACTATAACGGAACATTGTTCCACAGAGTAATTAAGAACTTCATGATACAGGGTGGCGATCCGAACAGTAAGGGCGCTCCGGCAGGCGTGCAACTTGGTACTGGCGGCCCAGGCTACACTATTCCTGCAGAGATACAGCCACGGTTTATCCATAAGCGCGGCGCACTGGCAGCAGCGCGTCAGGGTGATGAGGTGAACCCAGAGCGTGCGTCAAGTGGCTCGCAGTTCTATATAGTGTGGGGACAGGTATATAACGACGGGCAGATAGGACAACTTGCACGACAGCTGCAGATGCAGGCAGAGCAAAGCATCTTCAACCGTCTTGCCGGTGAGCATCGTAAGGAAATCATGGACCTGCGCCGCAATCGCGACCAGGCAGGACTCATGGAACTGCAGAACGACCTTATAGCCCAGAC
>ODAI011927355.1_pt1 | contig 10278 bp, 11 predicted proteins | sample 1539321 | NCBI WGS metagenome assembly ODAI01 (sample SAMN02144231, study PRJEB22623) | gut metagenome | biome: sheep rumen | host: Ovis aries | place: New Zealand | reverse complement strand
ATGGTGAATCAGTTTGAAAACTACAAATCCAATGAAGGACAATTATTAAAGGGAGTAGATGAGCTGGCTAAGAGCATTTCTTCCGTGTTAGCTTCTGATGAAGTCAGCGAAGAAAAGGCGCTTTCCTTCCATAAGGAACTGTTATCCATACTTTCTGGAGAAGAAATTCCTGCTACAGAGGGAAGTACTCAGGCACAAAAGTTAGTACAAATGATGGGAGACCAGACGCCAAGTTTAAAGGTTCCTTCTCTTAATATTGACGGAACACAAAAACCGGAGGTCTCTACTCAGGCGGATGCGCTGAAAAATCTTGTGGCTGAGGGAAAAGCCAATGTGGAAGCGCCTCTATTTCAGGAAGCATCTGTAGAAAATAAAGAAGTCAATCAGGGGTTACAGGTCTTTATTGATGGAGAAGGAAAGGAAGTGGAAGTTCCTTTTGGAGAAACCACTTTGATTTCGCCTGAGGGAGAACGGGTGTCTATGCTTTTGGCAGAAGGAGAATCCACCATTTTGGTTCCGGAGTATGATTCCGATGATTTCCCCAGTGGAAGTATTGGCCGAGCCCTTAGTCCTAAGGAAAATGCCCTTCTTTCCCAAAGTCTTTCCAAGATGCCGGAGTTTACATCCCAGCATCCGGAATTCTTTGATGAAAATGGTGGCCTTCGGCCACAGGCCAATGTAAAGGATTTGATGAATGCATTGTCCAATCATTTTTCTGCATCCCCTTCCAATCTTTCTTTTTTGAAGGAAATCGTTTCAAAAGACGGATACGGAAAAATGGTCTTTGAAATGGTGGCACAGAAGCTTTCCATAGAACCGGAAGAATTAACTACGCCACATCGTTTGGATGATTTATATAAAGAAATGGATGAAACAGTTCGAAAGATTGCAGCAAGTGCCTCCAATCTTACTTCAAAACCGGACAATGCTGTGGTTTCTTCAGCGGAAAACATCCATGACAATTTGGAATTTATTTCTAGGGTAAATGATTTGTACACCTACGTGCAGATTCCCTTGAAACTTTCCGGTGGAGAAACTACCGGAGATTTGTATGTCTATCGAAATAAAAAACAAAGCAAAGGCGACAATGATGAACTCACTGCTTTTTTACATTTCGATATGGAACATTTAGGCTCCACGGATATTTCCGTGCGCATGAAGAACAAAAACGTCAATACGAAGTTTTATCTTGAGGATGATGCTTCCTTTGAATTGATTATGAACAATATTCATATTTTAAAAGAGAATCTGGATAATTTAGGATATACCTGCGTAGTGGAATGTGAAAATGAGGCAAAACCGGTAAACTTTGTTACCGACTTTTTGGAAAAGGATGTAAAGACTGCGGAAAATATTTCAAGGTATTCCTTTGACGTGAGGGCATAATATGGAAGAAAAGAAAAAAGTGGATCCTCATAAGACCGCGGTGGCCTTGGCTTACGAGCCGGGAGATGTTGCGCCGAAGATTCTTGCCACCGGTAAAGGTCATGTGGCTGAAAAGATTATTGAGGAAGCGAAAAAGAATAAGGTACCGTTTTATAAAGACAATAAATTAGCGGAAACCCTTTCTAAGTTGGAAATTGGAGAGGCCATTCCTCCGGATTTATATGAAGTGGTGGCACAGATTTTGGTATTTGTGGATGGAATGGATAAGGTAAAAGCGAAGTTGGATGCTTCAGGTTATAAGAAACGGTAAGTATGAATCAGAGAAAAACGGGAAGTGTATACGAACAAAAAGCTGCCTTGGAGTTGCAAAGGCAGGGATATAAAATTTTGGAAATGAATTATCACTGTAAGGTGGGAGAAATCGATATTATAGCAAAAGACAAAGAGTATTTGGTCTTTGTGGAAGTGAAGTATCGAAAAAATGCCAAAGCGGGCATGCCTCAGGAAGCGGTACATTTTCAAAAGCAAAAAAAGATTTCCAAAACCGCAGCATATTATTTGATGAGTCATGGATATCGTGATAATGTCAGTGTGAGGTTTGATGTAGTGTCTATTTTAGGCGACAAGATTGAAGTTTTGAAAAATGCCTTCCCATATTGCTTTGGATGAAAACTTTTTGTATAATCATTCATTGTTGTATTTCAAAAGAAATTGAGGTTTATTATGTCAAGATGTGTAGTGGCCATTGTGGGCCGACCGAATGTTGGAAAATCTACATTGTTTAATGCCATTGCCGGAGAACGTATCTCGATTGTAAAAGATACTCCCGGTGTAACCAGAGATCGAATTTATGCAGATGTCAGCTGGTTAGACAAGGACTTTACTTTGGTGGATACCGGCGGTATTGAACCGGATTCTAAGGATATTATTTTGTCACAAATGCGGGATCAGGCCCAGATTGCTATTGAAACCGCTGATGTAATAATTTTTATGGTAGATGTAAAACAGGGCTTAATTGATGCGGACGACCGCGTGGCTGATTTGTTGCGACGTTCCCAAAAACCTGTGGTTTTATGTGTAAATAAGGTAGACAACTTTGAAAAGATGATGCCTGATGTTTACGAATTTTATAACTTAGGTATAGGAGAACCAATACCGGTTTCAGCATCTTCTCGATTGGGATTTGGTGATTTGTTGGATGAAGTAATCAAATACTTCCCGGATACCACTTCTTCCAAAGAAGAGGAGGATACTCCCAAGGTTGCCATCGTAGGAAAACCCAATGTTGGAAAGTCTTCTTTGGTAAACAAGCTTTTAGGCGAGGACCGTCTCATTGTTTCTAATATTGCGGGAACCACCCGTGATGCCGTTGATACCAGGGTAAAAAACCATGGAAAAGATTATATTTTCATTGATACGGCAGGTCTTCGAAGAAAGAGTAAGATTAAAGAAGAAATCGAGCGATTTAGTATTATTCGTGCCGTTGCCGCAGTGGAAAAGGCGGATGTTGTCATCGTAGTAATTGATGCAACGGAAGGCGTGACAGAGCAGGATGCCAAAATTGCAGGTATTGCTCATGACCGTGGAAAGGGAATTATCGTTGCCGTTAACAAATGGGATGCGGTGGAAAAGAATGATAAGACCATGCGGGAACATGAAAAGAAGATTCGCCAGATTTTAAGTTTCATGCCTTATGCTGAGATTATTTATATTTCTGCTTTGACCGGACAGAGATTGCAAAAGATTTACGAAACCGTGGACCGCGTTATTGAAAATCAGACCATGAGAATTCAGACCGGTGTATTGAACGAAATCGTTGCGGAAGCTGTAGTAATGCAACAGCCTCCTTCAGATAAGGGTAGAAGATTAAAGATCTTCTATGTGACTCAGGTTTCAGTGAAACCTCCTACATTTGTAGTGTTTGTAAATGACAAAGAGTTGATGCATTTTTCCTATGTACGTTATTTGGAAAACCGTATTCGAGATGCTTTCGGTGGCTTTACCGGAACATCCTTAAAATTTATTATCAGACAGCGCGAGGAGGATTAATCCATGTTATTGGCGAGAGGAATCTCCTTATTGATCGGCTATATTTGCGGATTGTTTTTAACAGGATTTATTATCGGTAAAATTAAACATGTGGATTTGACCACTCAAGGTAGCGGAAATGTTGGAACCACAAATACCCTTCGTATTTTAGGTGTTCCAAGAGGTGCTTTGACCTTATTAGGAGATATGTTAAAAGGTGTGGTGGCAGCTTTTGTGGTGTATTTTATTTTTAGAAACACCCCTTATGGCGAAACCGGAATTGCTCTTTTAATGGAGTACGCCTGCTTTGGCGCGGTTTTAGGACACGATTTTCCTATTTATATGCCGAAAAAGGGTGGAAAAGGAATTGCGACAAGTGCAGCTTTGGTACTGGTTTGCTTTCCTAAGGCACTTCCCCTTTTGATTCTTGCATTTATACTCATTGTTTATGCTTCGCGTTATGTTTCCTTGGGCTCCATTTCCATTGCGGCGTTGTTGGCTTTGGAGGTAATCCTGTTTGCTCATTTTGGCTACTTGGATTATTATAATGAATATAAGTGGGAAGCAGTTGTGATTGTGGTAATTGCAGCGGCCTTGGCTATTTTTAAGCATAGAAGTAATATTAAGCGTTTATTGAACGGATGTGAGAATAAATTTTCATTTCATCCGAATGTAAAAAAGGAGGATTAAATGGAAGTTTTATTAAAGAAACTGACTTCCACAGCAAAGGTTCCGGAAAGAGGAAGCGATTATGCTGCGGGATATGATTTGTTTGCTGATTTAAGTGAGAAAGTGGAGATTGCTCCTCACGAAACTTTAATGATTGGAACCGGGATTGCTACAGCCATCCCCGAAGGCTACTTTGGAGGTATTTTTGCCCGTTCTGGTCTTTCTGCAAAAGAAGGACTTCGTCCCGGAAACTGCGTAGGTGTAGTAGATGCGGATTACAGAGGAGAGATTAAAGTAGCGCTTCATAATGACAGTGAAGTTACAAGAACTGTGGAGCCTATGCAAAAGATTGCACAGATGGTAATTCTTCCGTTTTTGGCAGTGGAATTTACGGAGACAGATGAATTAAGCGAAACGAACCGTGGAGAAGGCGGATTCGGTTCTACCGGAAAGAAATAGATGTAGGTTACATGACAAGGAGGGTATTATATGGGAACAGAAATTAAAGACAGAATGGTGAAGTTTTTCGCAAAGGACGACAAGTTGGTTACCATCAATGCGGCACAAGGCCATTTTGCTACCAGTCAGTCACATATCAATTATTACATTGATGTAACTCGTATTAAGATTCGAACCAAAGAGGCCATGGAAGCTGCAAAGAGTTTGGAATCAAAGATGTTACACCGCATTACTACGGTGGACACCATTGTTTGCTTGGACGGCACTTCCGTATTGGGCGGATTTTTGGCTTACGAATTGGAAAAAGGTGATTTCCATAATACCAACATGCATGAAACTGTATATGTTGTTGAACCGGAAGAAAACAGCATTCATCAGTTTATGTTCCGGGAAAATGTAAAACCTGCTGTTCAAGGAAAAAATGTCATCGTTTTGGTGGATACCATGACCACAGGAGAAACAGTTAAGAGAAGTTTGGAGTGTATCGAATACTACGGCGGTATTGTACAAGGTGTAGTTTCCATCTTCAGTATCACGGATCATATTGATGATACACAGGTAATTTCTTTGTTTAACGATGCTGATATGCCGGGATATGCTACCTACAGTCCCAGTGAGTGCCCGTTCTGCAAAAAGGGAATTCCATTGGATGCCATGGTAAATGGTTATGGATATTCCAAGTTATAGTGGCATAGTTTATAAAAAACACTAAATATTGTATTTGCCACTTGAATTTTTCATGGAATCCCTTTATAATGCATAAGGGCATAATTCTATATTGTGTAGAATAGTTGTGCTTTGACCACAATATATAGGGAGTATTACTATGGAAATGAAATTCAAATTAGAAGCCTTCGAAGGCCCTTTGGACTTGCTTCTTCATTTGATTGATAAGAATAAAGTGAATATTTATGATATCCCCATTGTTGAGATTACCGATCAGTATTTGGAGTATATCGACGAGATGAAGCGTCAGGACTTAAATGTTATGAGTGAGTTCTTGGTTATGGCTGCCACTTTGTTAAACATTAAGTCAAAGATGTTGTTGCCCAAAGAGGTTGTGGAAGAAGAGGAAGAGGAAGATCCTCGTGCAGAACTTGTTCAGCAACTCTTGGAATACAAGATGTACAAGACCTATGCTTATGAGCTTCGTGATCGTCAGGTAGATGCTAATCAGATCTTTTACAAGGTTCCTACCATTCCCGACGAAGTGTTGGCTTATGAAGAACCGGTAGATGTGGATGAACTGATTTCTGATTTGACCTTAAACAAATTAAACGTGGTATTCCAGTCGGTATTGAAACGACAAAAGGGAAGGGTGGATCCGGTTCGTTCCAGATTCGGTGAAATCAAAAAAGAAGAGGTTTCCGTTGATGAAAAGATGACGGAGATTTCCGCTTATGCGAAATCTCACAAACGTTTTTCTTTCCGTGAACTTTTGGAAAAACAGTCTTCTAAGGTTCAGGTGATTGTTACATTTTTGGTAATTCTTGAATTAATGAAATCTGGCGAGATTCATATTGTTCAGGAAAACATCTTTGATGACATTCAGATTGAATCACAAGTTGCAGCGTAGGAGTAAAATATGGAAAGACAAGAATTATTGTCTATAGTTGAGGGTATATTGTTTACCATGGGGGATTCCGTTGACCCCGATAAAATCGCAACGGCATTGGAAATTGAAAAAAGCGAAGTAATTTCTTTGTTAGATGAATTGGCAGAGCGTTACGAAAACGAAAACAGAGGAATTCGCATTACCAAATTGGATGGTTCCTACCAGATGTGTACACCGCCGTCCATTTATGAATATCTGATTAAAATTGCAAAACAGCCTAAGCGGTATTCTTTGACGGATACACTTTTGGAAACTTTATCCATTATTGCTTACAAACAACCGGTAACAAAGGCTGAAATCGAAAAGATTCGTGGTGTTAGCTGCGATCACGCTGTAAGCCGTTTGGTAGAATTTCAGTTGGTAGAAGAAATCGGAAGAATGGATGCTCCGGGAAGACCTATGTTGTTTGGTACCACAGAGCAGTTTTTACGTTCTTTTGGTGTAACATCCTTGGAAGATTTACCTACATTAAATCCTGTTCAGGTAGAAGAATTCAAGCAGGCTGCGGAAGAAGAGGCCACTCATTTAACCGTAGGAGTATAAGAAAATATTTGTACCGAACCTTAAAAATAGGGTTCGGTATTTTTTATAAAAAAATATTGATAAATTTTTGACAATATTTTGTGAAATCTATTGAAATAAAATGGCAAATCCGATATGATTATTCTAGCGCAATTTTTGAAATTTTATATATAAATGGAGGGAAAAAACATGAGTGAAGGACTGAATAGTTCTGCAATTCTCAGACTGGAGAATCTTTTAGACGAAGATAGTTTCGTTGAATTAGGTTCTTTGATTACAGCCAGAGTTACAGATTTCAATCTCAATCCCAAAGAGGCTCCGTCTGATGGAGTAGTAACAGGATACGGATTGATTGATGGACGTTTGGTATTTGTTTACAGTCAGGATAGCAGTGTCTTGAATGGCACCATTGGTGAAATGCACGCGAAAAAAATCTTAAACGTGTATGACAAGGCTATGAAAATGGGAGCTCCTGTAATTGGATTAATTGATTGCGGAGGTGTACGTCTTCAGGAGGCTTTTGATGCCACAGAAGCAATTGGTGAAATCATTGCTAAGGCATGTGAAGCCAGTGGATCTGTGCCTCAGATTACAGGTATTTTTGGAAACTGCGGAGGTGGTTTATCTGTACTTCCCGCACTTTCAGACTTTGCATTTATGACCAATGATGCAAAATTATTTGTTAATTCACCTGATGCAATTTCAGGAAATTATACCGAAAAGAATGATACTTCTTCTGCAGACTTCCAGTTTGCAGCCGGAAATGTTGACGGCATTGGCAACGAAGAAGAAGTATTAAATAAGATTCGTCAGATGGTGGCTGTATTGCCTTCATCCTCTATGGACGGAGCTTTCGCTGATGAATGTTTAGATGACTTGAATCGCGGAGCTGTTGGTTTAGAAGAAAAGAGAGATGAGGTTGCAGCAATCGCATCAGAACTTTCTGACGGAAATGTTTTTGTTGAGACAAAGGCAGGATATGCAAAGGACATGGTAACAGGTTTTGCAATCTTAAATGGTCAGACCATCGGTGTTGTTGGCAACCAGGCCATTGAAGATGGTGAAGTGCTTACTGCAAAGGGTGCCCAAAAGGCAGCTTCCTTTGTTAAGTTCTGTGATGCATATGAAATTCCTGTACTTAGTTTAACAAACGTAAATGCTTACAAGGCATGCGAATGTGCAGAAATGAATTTGCCCAAGGCTTTGGCATTACTTAGTGTTGCTTTTGCATCAGCATCTGTACCGAAGATTAACCTTATTACCAAAAAGGCAGGCGGTTCCGCTTATCTCTTTATGAATGGTAAGTCTTTGGGCGCTGATTTAACCTATGCATTCCCTGATGTTGACATGAGCATTATGGATGCAAATCTTGCAGGTGGCATTTTAGCCGGAGAAAACGGAGACGTATCAAAGGCTGCTGCAGAATTCGAAGAAACACAGACTGGACTTTCCAATGCGGCACGTCGTGGCATTGTGGATCGTGTGGTTAATTTTGCGGATGCAAGAAAATACTTAATCGCTGGTTTTGATATGCTTTTTGAAAAAAGCGACAGCGTATACAAAAAACATAGCGCAAAGTAAGGCGGTGAAGATATGAAGAAAAAACTTACATTTCTTGCCTGCTGCTTAGCTGTAATGTTTGTTTTTGGAGCATGTTCATCCAAAGAAGATGTAACCTACGGTGGTTATACAGAAGAACAGTTGGAAGCATCTGCGCAAAATACTGCGACTTCTTTGATGTCATTGAGTCAGGAAGAAGTAATACAGTATGTTTCTTACTATGAAGCACAGGTAAAAGACAGTGAAGACGCTGCATTAAATTACGCTCTGATTTCCGATTGGGCAGAAGTGATGACGCAGGTCGGTGACTTTAATGGTTATTCTGATTTTTCCGTAGATAAATCAGGAAAGACTTTAACAACAACCTTGACCTTGGATTTTGATCGTCGCGATGCCAAATTAATCTATGTATTTAATGCAAACAGTATGGAAGTTACAGCAATAAATGTGGAACTGGTATACACTCTCGGAGAGATTATGCAAAAGGCTGCATTAAATACCGTAATGGGTATTGTGACTGTATTTGTCATTCTGATATTAATCAGTTTGGTAATCTTTTGCTTCCGAATCATTCCTTATTTGGAAAAGAAGTTTGCCGGTGAAAAAGAAACTGCTACAGTTTCAGCACCTGCAGTTGCGGAAGCGTCATCTGATGAAGTTGACGATTTAGAATTGATTGCCGTAATCGCGGCTGCGATTGCCAGTGAAACAGGAACACCTACAGATTCCTTTGTTGTTCGTTCCATTAAACGTAGATATTAAGAAATTGGAGGATTTTAAAATGAAGAATTATACCATTACCGTGAACGGAAATGTTTATGATGTAACAGTAGAAGAAAAGGGTGGAAGCACAAGTGCTCCCGCAGCTGCAGCTGCTCCTAAGGCTGCACCGAAAAAAGCTCAGGCATCAGGTGTTGCTGGTAGCGTAAAGATTGAAGCAGGAGCTGCAGGAAAAGTATTTAAGATTGCAGCAAATGTTGGAGCTTCCGTTAAAAAGGGTGATACCGTAGTTGTATTGGAAGTTATGAAGATGGAGACACCTGTTGTTGCTCCTGTTGATGGTGTAGTTGCCAGCATTGATGTAACAGAAGGAACTCAGATTGAAGCCGGTGCGCTTCTTGCAACATTAAACGAAGCATAATTTAGGGAGGCAGATTCATGAGTTACGTATTGGAAACTATGTCCAATCTACTCCATCAAACAGCCTTTTTGAATTTGACGGTTGGAAACTATGTTATGATAGCCGTTGCCTGTGTATTCTTATATCTGGCTATTCGAAAAGGATATGAACCGTTGCTTTTGGTTCCCATTGCATTCGGTATGTTGTTGGTAAATATTTATCCGGACATTATCGCATCTCCGGAAGAAACATCCAACGGAGTGGGAGGACTTTTATACTACTTCTACACATTAGATGAATGGTCTATTTTACCGTCATTGATCTTCCTTGGGGTTGGTGCTATGACTGACTTTGGACCTTTGATTGCAAATCCCATCAGCTTTTTGCTTGGTGCGGCTGCGCAGATTGGTATTTTTACCGCTTACTTGCTGGCAATCCTTTTGGGATTCTCAGATCAGGCGGCTGCAGCAGTATCTATTATCGGTGGTGCTGACGGTCCTACCTCCATTTTCTTAGCAGGAAAGTTAGGACAGTCTGCGTTAATGGGTCCTATTGCCGTGGCAGCGTATTCTTACATGTCATTGGTGCCCATTATTCAGCCTCCTATTATGAAGCTGTTTACGACAGAAAAAGAACGTGCAATCCATATGGAAAACTTACGTCCTGTTTCAAAATTAGAGCGTATTTTATTCCCGATTATTGTTACCATCATTGTATGTTTGCTTTTGCCTACCACAGCACCTTTGGTTGGTATGTTGATGCTAGGTAATCTGTTCAGAGAGTCCGGCGTTGTACGTCAGCTTTCCGATACAGCAAGTAATGCATTGATGTATATCGTAGTTATCCTGTTGGGAACTTCCGTAGGTGCATCTACATCTGCAGAAGCATTCTTGAACTGGAGTACCATTAAGATTGTTAT
>ODAI010861566.1_pt1 | contig 10279 bp, 5 predicted proteins | sample 1539321 | NCBI WGS metagenome assembly ODAI01 (sample SAMN02144231, study PRJEB22623) | gut metagenome | biome: sheep rumen | host: Ovis aries | place: New Zealand | reverse complement strand
TCTTTTAGTGGACAGCCGACCTAAAACATACGAAGAAAGATGCCAAGCTCCGTTCCATCTTTCGGAACCAACGTATGATTTTGCCAGGAAGCATACAGAGGGACGTTGCTAAAAGGCAGAAGGCGAGAACAAGAAAGTTAATGTCAAGAACCTAATAATCGGTCGCACTGGCGCTGATATTAAAGGTTATTTAATGTCAGTCGAATTGTCGATTATGGAATTGTTTAGCGAGCAGTAATAATTTTTTTCTTGTCCTCAGTCAAGCTTTCAATGGCTGCGAGGAAATGGTAAGCAAAGAGTTGTGCTGTTCTGTAAGGGTCGTTTGTATCAGCCTTGCGGCAACAATGGTATGGCCCGTAGAAAAAGGATTCAAATTCATGCTGTTGCCCTTGGACGGACGCAGAGGTTAAATTACATGTGGCTGCTATTTTTTTTTGTTAAAAAGATGGCTGTTTAATGAAAAGAGTGTATTTTTGCCACCGAAATATTATAATTTGGCAATGATAAATTATCTATTCAAGTCACTAATAGCCGCTGTGCTGTTATTCTTCTCCATTCCCGTAACTCTTCAAGCTCAGGAGTGGATGAGTATTTATCATTCTGCTCAGTCGGCCCATTGGATGTTGCCCATACATGTAGACAGTATTGATCATGCAGATTTCTCCGCCGACGATTCTGACATGCTCATACATCTCAACGATGGATTTGCGGTGCCGATGACTGTTTCCGCTATGGATAGCATTGGATTTTTTGTTCCTGACGAAGCGGTTGTCAAAGACAAATATCAGGTCTTTCAGATGTTCGTATATACCGAGGACCAGCGTGCTATTGACACAAAAGACTATTATATCCCTTGCTATATAGGCGTCAATGGGCTCGGCCACTATGGAAACCGATGGGTGCATGGAGGCATTCGAGGTCGCGGCAACTCGTCTTGGCTTTACTATGACAAGAAACCCTATCGCATCAAGCTCGATACCAAACAGAAGATGCTTGGCATGGACAAAGCTAAATCATGGGTGTTGTTGTCGAACTATCGTGATATGACCGATATGATGAACACTTATGTGTTTGAACTTGGTCGCATGATGGGGCTGCCTTTCACCAACCATACGCGCTATGTTGAGCTTTTCGTTAATGGCAAATATATAGGTGTCTATCAGCTCACCGAGCAGGTTCAACAGAACAAAAGCCGGGTGGACGTAAGCGATGAACGTGGCATTCTTATCTCGCTCGACCGTGACGATGGACCCGAATATGAACCTTCGGCTACCGACAATTTCTGGTCGTCGGGCTACAATCTGCCTGTTGCCGTGAAATACCCGGACGACGATTTGCTGACAGCTGACCGGCGCGACAGCATACAGGAGGTGTTCGCAGAGCTGGAAACTGCAATCAAGACCAAGGACTATGCTACGGCTTCACAGCTCATGGACATGGGCTCTTTCGCCCGTTACCTGATTATTCAGGAATTTATTTACAACGTCGAACTTGATGCGCCCCGAAGCATCTTTATGCACAAAGATGGCGACGGTCCTTGGGTCATGGGGCCACTTTGGGACTTTGATGCTGCTTTCGATTTCAGCTGGGATAACTGGACCAAAAATCATTCCTACTTCAGCAGCTACCGAAAGACGGTTATGGGAACCAATCCTTACAAACGTAATGGTAACTATCCCAATATGTCCAAGTTCTTCACCGACCTCTTTGGTACCTACGAATTCGTTAAACTCTATAAGGACACCTGGCGGCACTATGCCGACAGCATCGTGTCACGACCATGGCAAGAGGTGGAGGCGTATGTAAACCATCTCCGTCAAGGAGCTATGAAACGCGACGCTGAGGCATGGCCATTGCGATGGTCTTTTGAGACGGAGTTAGGAAAGATGAAAGCATGGCTGGAGAACCGACGCACTTACATGGACAACCTCATTGAAAACATTCCCGAACCTGCCGAAGTGGTGCCTGTTACGGATGAACAAGTGTGCGGCACTATCGATGTCTTTACTACCATGCAATGGTATGACGGCTACAATCAGGGTGTGAAAGTAGAGGTCGATCGCAGCAAAGTCCTGCAGTTGTTAGGGGTTTCGGAAGCTTATTTTAAAGCTAACCTGATAGACATAGTTCCCTTGAACACCGATGGCACCGAAGGCGCTAACAACACCAAAGGGACCTATGGCGGTTGGTTCAATGGTGATAACAACCCGCGTGTATGGGATGGCGGCCATGTCTACATTGAAGTGTACAACGACCTTTTCAATTGGACATGTGGCATTCGCACCGACACCTGCTACGACGAAGAGCACACCGTGACAATGCAATACAGATGCCAAGCCGGCACTACGATTAAGAAAGTGAATGTGCGCGTTCACTTCACCATTGAATCCTATTGGTGGTAAGTGATATGCAAATACACGGGAAGAAAGAAGAAAAAAGGTTCATCCTTGGTCACTTTTCTCGATGAAGTACATTAAAAGACAGGAATACAAACCATAAATATAATCAAAAACATCATTATGAAACTAAAGAACTTTCTCATGACGGCAGTCCTCGCCCTCAGCGCCTTCAGTGCTCAGGCCCAGGACATGAGCCAGATGATGCAGCCCCTTCCCGTTGACCCGAAGGTGCGCGTAGGCCATCTCGACAACGGACTGACCTACTACATCCGGCACAACGAAGAGCCTAAGAACCAGGCATTCTTCTACATTGCACAGAAGGTAGGCTCCATTCAGGAAGAAGAGAGCCAGCGCGGCCTCGCACACTTCCTTGAGCACATGTGCTTCAACGGCACAACCCACTTCCCCGACAGCTCGCTTATCGAGTATCTCGAAGGCATCGGCGTGAAGTTTGGCGCTCAGCTCAACGCTTACACCAGCGTCGAGGAAACAGTATATAATATAGATAATGTACCCGCACGCGAGGGTGCCATCGATTCCTGTCTGCTCATCCTGCACGACTGGAGCCACGACCTGACGCTCGACGGCAAGGAGATTGACAAGGAGCGTGGCGTCATTCACGGTGAATGGCGTATGCGCAACACTGGCTTCACCCGCATCCTCGTCAAGCACCTCGAAGAGCTGATGTCCGACAGCCGCTACGGTCGACGCTTCCCCATCGGCCTGATGGAGGTCGTAGACGAATGCCCCTACGATACGCTTCGTGCCTACTACCATAAATGGTATCGCCCGGACCTACAAGGTATCATCGTTGTCGGTGATATTGATGTCGACCAGATTGAAGGTAAAATCAAGAACCTCTTCGGCCCCATCACCGTGCAGCAGCCCGTGGCCAAGCGCGTAGACTATAGCGTACCTGACAATGCCGAAGCTATCGTCGTTGCTGACAGCGACCCGGAAGTAACCTCGCAGGTTGTCATGATCTCGATGAAGCACGAGGCTATCCCCGACAGCATACGTAACACGATGCCCATCTATGTGGCTGAGAACATAATCGGCACTGCCACCAGCGTACTCAACCAGCGCCTGCATGAGCTTTCGCTCAAGGCAGACTGCCCCTTCCAGGGGGCCAGTGTAGATGATGGCGCTTTCCTGCTTTCGTCGAAGGTTACAGGTGCTTTCAACATTGAGATTGTCCCGAAGGAAGGACGTGTTGAGGAAGCCATCAAGGCTGTTATGGAAGAAGTTTATCGTGTCGACGAGTTTGGTTTCACCAAAGGTGAGATTGACCGCGCTGTGCTCAACAAACTCTCTGGCATGGAACAGCTCTTTAACAATCGCGACAAGCAGCGTAGCATCTCATACGCCCGCGAGTACTATCGTTCGTTCCTCAACAACGAGCCTATTCCTGGCATAGAGACGGAATATCAGCTCGTGAAGCAGATATTCCCGCAAATACCGGCCGAGGCTTTCAGCCAGACCATACAGCAGTTCATCAGTCGTACCGACTCCAACCTCGTCGTTCTCTCGCTTAATCCCGAGAAGGAAGGTCTTGCAATCCCAACTAAGGAACAGCTCCTCGGAGCTATTCATGCCGCACAGCAGAGCAAGCTCACCGCTTGGGTCGATAATGTTAAGACTGGTCCCCTGATCGAGAACCTGCCCAAGCCCGGTAAGGTGAAGAAAGAGGCCGACGGACCTTGCGGCTCCAAGATTCTCACCCTTTCCAACGGTGTGAAGGTCATCATGAAACCGACCGACTTCAAGGACGACGAGATCCGCATGATGGCGTGGAGTGAAGGTGGCATAGGCCGCTATCCCGTCAGCGAGCGCATTAACCTCGAAGCATTCGACGGCGTCATGGGTCGCAGCAAGATCGGCGGCTTCACTTCTACTGAACTCACCAAAGCCCTCGCCGGTAAGAACGTCAGCAATTCAGCTAATGTAGGCCTGCGTGATGAAACCTTCTCAGGCTTCTCCTCAAAGAAAGATATTCAAACGCTCTTCGAACTCATCTACATGACTTTCCAACCCCGCGAGAAGGACGAGGAAGCCGTTGCATCCTATCTTGCCAGCCTGCGTGAAGAACTTCGCAACAAGGATCTCAACCCGATGTCGAGCCTAAGCGACAGCATCCAAGCTACGCTTTATGGTCACAACCCACGCTTGCAACCTCTGACAGAAGCAGAGGTCGACCAAGTCAACTACGACCGTATCCTTGAGATTTGGGCTGACCGCTTTGCTGATGCCAGCGACTTCACCTTCATGTTCCTTGGCAACATCGATGAGGCACAGATTCGTGAGCTTGCCACCAAGTACTTGGCAACCCTGCCCAAGGTTAAGCGCAACGATAAGGCTGTCGACCCAGGTCTCAACTTCGTCAAGGGCGATGTCACCAACCGTTATCAGAAGAAGATGGAGACACCTCAAAGCTTCATCGTCTGCGCTTGGACGGGCGACACTGAGATGACCGTTCGCAACAGCGCCCTCATGAGCATCCTCGGCAACTGCGTAGCAGAGCAGTATCTCAAGAAGATTCGCGAGGAACTCGGTGCTGCCTATTCGACCAGTGCTCAGGGCATGGTGACACGTGGCAGCGACGACCGCCCGCGCTACGTTCTTCAGGCCGCCTTCCCCTTGAAACCTGAGATGACCGACACGTGTCTGCAGATTGTGCAGGACGTCTTCGACAATGTCTGCGAGAAAGGTGTCAGCGAGGAGAGCGTCAACAAGGCCAAGGAATACATGCTGAAGACCTTCGCGCAGAACCAACGTGAGAACGGTTTCTGGATGAGCCGCATCGCCAGCATCGTACGCCGTGGCTACGATCCCGCCGAGAACTACGAGCAGGTAATTCAATCCATCACGCCAGACAATGTTCGCCAGATGGCCGTCACCATCAAAGCCGACGGCAACCGTGCACGTGTCGTTATGGAGCCTAAGGCTGAGTAATTAGTCTCATAGCTTAAAACGAGAGGGCAACACATTAACCGTTGTTGCCTCTCGTTTTTTTTATTTCCAACATCTTCCGCCCATGGCGGCCGTCCCGTTTGTTGCGACTATGTCGCAACTATGTCGCAACTCCCACCCTATAAGAACTAACTAACCAATCAAGATGAATAATTACTTTATCAAGCGCTCCCTGCTGACCCTGTCTGTCCTTCTTGCAGTCTTGTCAGCTTCTGCCGTCAATACACGTCAACCGCTTCAGAAGATGGTAACTGCGGTCAGGGCCTCATACACCGAGAGTGGCCACACCCTCGCTGCTCTCAATGATGGTTCCTTAACCACTTCATCATCATATTGGAGCGGTTATCGCGACGCCGACAACCTGGGTCTATGGGAGTATGTTGAATATTCCTGGAGCACAACCTGCTCCATCAATCGTGCCGTTGTCAACTGGGTTGCCCTTGACGGTAAGCTCGATTATCCTGCTGAAGCATATCTTGCTACGTGGGATGGTCACCAATGGACAAAAGCTTACGACCTCGTGAGCCCCAATGGCAGTGGCGTAAGCACCAATACAGGCCTCACCTTAGAGACCAACCGTCTCCGCCTCTACATGCGTAGCGATGTTGCCTGTGGTATTGTTGAGTTCACCCTCCAAGGTTACCCGCTCGACAACTGTGGAGCCCCTGTCTTAACGTCCGACCTTCAAAACGTCACCATCAACAAAGGGGAGACGGTAGAGCTTTCGGCCCAGCTTACTCTTCCTCAAGGCGAAAGCGAGGAACCTAATTGGTACTGGCTTGATGAACAAGGTGAAGTGACCTCCACAGAAGCTTCTCTCACAGTGGCTGCCAGTGGACGCTACACACTCTGCTACGAACGACCTTGCGGAGCCATTGCCACAATCGTCTTCACCGTCGGCATCGATGGCGAGTACAACCCCTTAATCGGTTATCAGTGGCCAAAGTATTCGCCTACTCTCGACTACGACTTTCGGACAGAATATCCAGCCCTGCCCCCTCCATCCAAAGGACCTCTGCCCGAAAACGTAGGCGTGGCCAAGCGTGTCAACGGTGAATGGTGGAGTGTAGCAGTAGGACCTAAGGCCAATCCGCTTATCACCGAAGAGTCCATGCGCCTGCTTGCTAAGAAGATGGACGAGGACTTTGCCTATTTCCGCAACGAGATGGGATGGCCACCCGACAAGCGAGCCCGTAACGGTTATTACAGCCAAGTCTATGGCTACGGCAGCGGACTCAGCTTCGATCCCAATACACCTAATACAGAGAAAGGCGGCTGGCAGAGCGCAACTTCCTATCAGGGTTCATCCTGGCCCATGGTATTCCTCAGCTACTATCCCATCTACAGCTTCGACCCCGCCTGCACCTACGGCGACCGCATAGGCCAGCAGAACGCATGTGTCCACGAAGGCATCCATGCCACTTTTGCCGACCTCGAAGGCTGTAAGAATTCCGCTTGGTTCCACGAAGCGGGCAACACATGGCTGCAAGCCGAGGCCGAGGTGCGCAAGAGCGGCCGCGAGCCGGAGTCGATGGGCTACCTCAGCGCCGGCAATATGATAGCACCCTTCATGCCCATCGAGTGCTACTCAGGCTGGCTACAGGACAACTCCTTCGGAGGCCCGGCAGCCGAAGGTGTCAATATGTACGACGCAAATGGACAAGTTTGCACGTGGCGCAACCTCCTGGGAGGCGTTCAGTATGGCGAACTCTTCCCGCACGTTCTCAATGCCATCCTTGGCAAGGGAGCTGTGCCCTGGATATGGCGCTACTGCAAAAGCCGAGTTCTTGAAGGCATGGCTAAAGGCATCACGGAGAACGGTAAACGCATACCTGGGCTTGGCGATGCACAGATGCGACAACTTATCATAGAATATCGTGCACGCCAGGCCATGATCGACATCGGACACTGGTCCAAGGCATGCGAAGCACTCTTAGACAACAACTGGCTTGTCTCTGTCAAGGAAGAATGGGAGCCCTATTGGATTAAATGCGATCCTTGGCGTGCCACGCCATACGCCAAGATGACTGCTATTGCCAATCCCGACAGTGCCGGATGGTATCGCCCTGAATGGCGGACGACGCCAGGGTGGAGCGGAGCCAACCAGATACCTCTCCACACAAGTGGACGTGCCGGCGACCATATTAATATGACGTTTAAAGCTTTCGGTAGCAATATGGCATGTATCCTTTGCTTCCGCACCGCCGAGGGGAAAATCTACTATAGCCAACCTTTCAGCGGTCGTCGCAACCGCGACGTCGAGGTGTCTATGCTCATGCCCGAGGCGCCAGCCAACGGCGTTGTCATTGCCGTCATTGTCAATACCGACTACATCTACCAAGGCGATCAGACACGTAAGGCACATTTCAACTACCATATACGCATGGGGCAGAACGTGTGGCAGCCTGCATCCCAAAACTATAAATGGTACAAATATGCCCAGACCATTAAGGACAATACGTTCGACTACACAGGCATTGAAGAGACTGCCGGCAGCGAAGTGGCCGAATTTGCTATTAAGCTTGCCAGCAACGTTGTACGACCCGGCGAACGACTGCCCATAGTCATCACTGGAGCCGATAGGCTGCAAGTGCCTGTGCAGATATGCTCCACCGCAGGCGCTGTTGTCTATCAACAAAGCTTCATGCGCGACGGTGACCTCGAAGTGCCGGCCTCTCTGCCCACTGGCATATACCTCTTACGTGCCATCAGCGGCAGCAAACGAGCAGCTACTAAGCTCATCGTGAAGTAACTCCATAGAAAAAGGGCTATGCCTGAATAGTGGCATAGCCCTTTTTCTATGGCTAAAGACCGCAACACATACAGGTGCTTTGATTATTCCATGACCTTGGAACAATCATTCCATGACCACCGAATGATTGTTCCAAGGTCATGGAATAATCAAATCTGTCGGGCGCGTGTCCCTTTATCCTTTGAAGCGGACGGCAAAAAGATGGATTGAGAGAGCTTGTCAGGTATAGTGGTCGGTTCCTGTTCGTCGCCCTACAGACCGCAGAAGGCGAGCCGAAGGCTGGTCAGGTATCGGCGACAATCCTAAATGTGTATAGTAAAGACGAGGAATGATCATACTTGTGTTTAGCTGACGGTAATAGATTTCTCTTGCATGCCGGATATGAAAAAAGGGGCTGCGTCTGGAAAAACCAGGCGCAGCCCCTTTTTAATTGTCGATTATCAGTTATTCAATTTTCGTTATTCAACCACCTGTCTCTTCTTACAGGTTATCCTTCTCGATGTCCTTGAAGTACTTGTAAGTGCCGTGCTTGATTTCCTCGGTGGCTGCTTCGTCACAGACAATGATGCCGTGAGGGTGCATCTGCAGGGCGCTGATCGTCCACCATTGAGTGACAGGACCTTCGATGGCAGCCTGAAGGGCACGCGCCTTGTTGTGACCATTACAAAGGATGAGCACTTCGCGGGCAGCCATCACGGTGCCTACGCCTACGGTCAGAGCCGTTGCCGGAACGTCCTCTGGGCGACCGCCGAAGAAGCGGCTGTTGGCCACGCGGGTGTCCGTTGTCAGAGTCTTCTGGCGTGTACGGCTGTTGAGGCTTGAACCTGGCTCGTTGAAGGCGATGTGGCCGTCGGGACCGATACCGCCGATGAACAGGTCGATGCCTCCTGCTTCTTCGATCATCTGCTCGTAGTGCGCACATTCGGCAGGAAGATCCTTGGCATTGCCGTTGAGGATGTGGATGTTCTCCTTAGGAATATCGATATGATTAAAGAAGTTGGTTGCCATAAAGCTGTGGTAGCTTTCGGGATGGCTCTCCGGCAGGTTGACATATTCGTCCATGTTGAATGTCAGCACATTCTTAAATGTTACGCGGCCTGCTTTATTGGCTTCGATGAGTGCCCTATACATGCCAATGGGGCTGCTGCCAGTAGGAAGACCTAATACAAAAGGCTTCTCAGCCGTTGGTTTTGCAGCATTAATCTTGCTTACGACATACTCTGCTGCCCACTTGGACATTTGGTCGTAGTTTGGTTCAATAATAACTCTCATAATTAATTAATCGTTGATGAAACATTAACTTTGCAAAAGTATGTAAAATCTAAGAGACGAATGTCAATTTTCAAACAATTTAACACATTATGTTCGTTCGTTACTTGTTCAGCGTCCATGTGGCTCCATCCTTACCGTCCTTGATTTCGAAGCCGAGGGCATTGAGCTCATTGCGTATCTTGTCGCTCGTAGCCCAATCTTTGTTGGCTTTGGCGATGGCGCGCTGTTCAAGGAGCATGTCCACGACTTGGCCAAAGGCTTCCTCGCGGGCAGCAGACATTCCGCCCGTGGCGGCTGCTTGGGGGAGTAGCCCGAGGATATCCTCGGTGAAGAGGTGCATGGTCGAAGACAGTTCCTCCAAATCTTCTTTAGAAATGCCCGTGGATACATTCGCTCCTCCACGTGGGGACTGGGAGGGGGCCGTCAGCAGTTTGTTCACCGTGCTGCAGGCTTCAAACAAATGACTGATGACAGTGGGCGAAGCCAGGTCGTCGTTCATGGCGTCGTAGCATTTCTGACGTAGTTCGGTGCTCACCTTGTGCGTCTCGCTGTCGCTCTCGGCGGATGGCGTGATGCGTTTGAGGTCAGCGATGGCAGTCATTAGGCGCTGCAGCCCCTTCTCGGCAGCCTGGAGGGCTTCGTTGGAGAAGTCGACGGTGGAGCGGTAGTGGGCCTGGAGGATGAAGAAGCGCACGGTCATGGGCGAATAAGCCTGCGAGAGCTTCTCGTGTGTGCCGGTGAAGAACTCGTTCAGCGTGATGAAGTTGACCAGCGACTTGCCCATTTTCTGTCCGCCGATAGTGATCATGTTGCAGTGCATCCAGAATTTGACAATATCGCCACCCTGCGATCCTACGGCCTCCGCATTCTCACATTCATGGAGGGG
>ODAI010269515.1_pt1 | contig 10279 bp, 5 predicted proteins | sample 1539321 | NCBI WGS metagenome assembly ODAI01 (sample SAMN02144231, study PRJEB22623) | gut metagenome | biome: sheep rumen | host: Ovis aries | place: New Zealand | reverse complement strand
GAAATTAGCAAGCAAGTTCTCTTCCTCCTTGATGGAAACGTACTCGTAGTTCATTTCCGTCAGGGTCTTTATCAGTCCTTGCTCCAGTATCTCTTCGCTTTGTGTCATACTTGTATTTTGTCATAACATTGAGGGGTCCAAATCCTCAATCTAACATTGTGGTACAAATTTAGATAAAATAATCTATTTATGAGCTAGATGAATAAAAGATTTTTTATTTTTTGAGGAGAACGGTGCTCAAATAATTGCATGTTTGCCTAAATAGTTGTTCAAACTCTCTTTTTGAGGGGAGGGCATTTTGCACCAAGGGAAGGAACGACACCGCTAATGTGTTAGTCAAACTGTTCAGAATAGGTTGAAAATTCGCCGATGGAATCGGTTTTTGTGGATTTTTCTTTTGTTTTTTGAGGGAAAAGGAACAAGAGTAAAAGGATTTGTTACATCTGTGCAAAAAGATAAAATGTAAAATTCTTAACTTTGCAACCCAAATGTACAATCTTGTTTCGCTAAAAAATAAAACCTATAACAAAATGGCAATAGAAAATTCTGCTCAGGAAGCAAAAGGCTTCTACAAACTCAGTTGGATGCAACGCATCGGCTATGGCTCTGGCGACTTGGCTCAGAACCTCATCTTTCAAACAGTGGCATGCTACTTGATGCTCTACCTCACAACCGTGTTGAAAATCAACCCCGCATTCGTCAGCGGCTTGATTCTGTCCGTACGACTCATCGACTGTTTTTGGAGTCCGGTGGTGGGGCGTTACATCGACAACCGAAACCCCAAACTGGGTAAGTATCGCACTTACCTCCTTTATGGTGGCATTCCGCTCACTGTTGCAGCCTGCTTGTTGATGCTCCCTCAGGCAGCCACTTGGGACGTGACGGCAAAAATTGTCTATGCAACTGTCAGCTATACGGTGCTGAGCATGATTTATTCGGTGGTGAATATCCCATACGGCTCCATCATGGCCAGTATGACCCGCGACAATGATGAGGTGCTGAAACTGACTTCCACACGTATGGTGTGCGCCAACATTGGTCAGATAGTCGTACAGGCAGGTTTCCCCATCGGCCTGGCCATGTGTGTCCACACAGCTATCGACTGGAACCAGGCCACCTTTATGGCCATTGGCACCATCCCCGCTTTTGTCATCTTGCCTTCTCTCCCTGTCTTGAAAAACTTGCTGGGTAAGAAGGGTCTCTATTACACGCTCCTCGCCATTGGGCTTGTAGGTTTTGTTGTCCTGTTCACCATCGGTAAGTTCTTCGATGTGGAAGGTTGCAATACGGTTGTTCAGATAGCCAAGGTGATGACGGGTGTGGGACTCTTGGTGGGGTCGCTCATGTGGGCGCTTGTGCCAGAAGTGATTACTGAGGCTGAATACCGCACAGGCAACCGACCTGCCGCTACGGTGAATGCGCTGGCAGGTGTGGCATTCAAGGCTGGATTCTCCATTGCCGGGTGGATTACCCCATTGGTGATGGGAATGATTGGTTTCAAATTTGACGAAGAGGCATCGGCTTTACCCATAGAGCCAAGTGCGTGGTTTACCGTTACCTGCGTGTTCGCCCTCGTGGGCTTTGTGCTGCTGCTCCTTTGCTTTGCAGGGTGCAGGGAAAATATCACAACCACTCCCGAAAAGCCTGTTTCTTTTGGCGAAATGTGGCAAGAGTTCAAGGCAAACAAATGCTTGCAGCTGGTGCTGAGCATCTTCGTGGTGGTGTTCTTGGCTTCCTTCATCAGCGCACCTGTAAATGCTTACTATACCAAGTTGGCCAACTATTCAGAAATTGCACAGAATGCCATTTTGTGGTTCACTTGTATTATTCCAGCCTGTTTGCTCATCCTTGTGGGATTCCTCATTTATAAGTATCCTCTCACAGACGAGAAACTTGACGAGATGAACAGGGAGATTGAACAGAGAGTGAAAAATTAGAAATCCTTTAACTTGCCGTAAGGTTAATGACATGAGAAATATGAAGAAAATCCTTTCCCTCGCGCTGGTGGCTGTGGTGTGCTTGGGTTGCAAAGAGACCGCTGAAGTTCAGTCGCTTCAAGAGGCCTACAAGGACTATTGGCGAACAGGCGTAAGTGTGAACCAATGGGAGGTGCAGGCCGAAGACTCTGTGAAGGAGGGCGTCAGCTACTCTGGTGCAGTCAGCCTCGACCAGACAGCCGACTATCCCCTGATTGCCCAGCACTTTGGTTGGGTGGTGCCTGAAAACTGCATGAAGTGTGAAGTCATTCACCCTGAGGAAGACCGTTATGACTTCACGTTGGCCGACCAATTGGTGGAGAAGGCTCTTGCTAATGGTCAGCAAGTGATTGGACACTGCCTCATTTGGCATGCACAGTGCGCTCCCTGGTTCTTTGTCGATAAGGAGGGGAACCAGGTGACGGCCGAAGTGCTCAAGCAGCGCATGCACGATCACATTTTCACCATCCTTGACCATTTCCGCGGTAAGGTGGTGGGCTGGGATGTGGTGAACGAAGCCTTCAACGATGACGGCACGTTGCGCCAGTCGAAGTTTTACGAGATTCTTGGCGAAGAGTTCATCCCGCTGGCATTCCAATATGCCCATGAAGCCGATTCGACGGTGGAGCTTTATTATAATGAGTATTCGATGAATAAACCTGCCAAGTTGAAGGGCGTGTTGGACTTTTTCAGACCGCTGGTTGCTGAAGGACTGCCTATTCAAGGCATCGGTATGCAGGGGCATCTTATGCTCGACACGGAGGATGACTACATCAGCCAGTATGAGCACTCTATCCAGCAGATTGCAGCTTTAGGACTGAAGACTCAGTTTACGGAATTAGACCTTTCAGTTCTTCCCAATCCATACAATTTTGGCGGTGCCAATATCGCAGCCAATTTTGAATACAGGGAGGAACTTGACCCTTACCGCGATTCGCTTCCTGCGGAAATGCAAGAGAAAGCCGATGCGTTTTGGGTGGATTTCTACAAGATGCTTATCCGCAACCATGAGCATGTGCTGCGTGTGAATTTCTGGTGTTTCAACGATGCCAATTCTTGGCGCAACGATTGGCCAGTGAAGGGGCGCACGGAATATGCTACCCTCTTCGACCGTCAGAGCCAGCCCAAACCGACGGTGCAGAAACTCATTGACTTGGTGAAGGAGTGAGTTTATAGTGCGTAACTAATCTAATAAAACCTCATAATTTTTTAAAATAAACAACTATGGAAGGAAAGAAATATCTTTATCCAGCCGACTACATGGCTGATCCTGCAGCTCATGTGTTTAATGGCAAATTGTTCATTTATCCCAGCCACGACTGGGAAGCTGGTGCTGAAGAGGATGATGACGGTGGACATTTCCAGATGAAGGACTATCATGCTCTCTCGTTTGACGACCTGGAGAACGGTGAAGCTACGGATCATGGTGTCATCTTCGATGTGAACGATGTCCCTTGGGCTGAAAAGCAGCTTTGGGACAGTGATGTGGTGGAGAAGGACGGCAAGTACTACTATGTTTTCTCGGCCAAAGGCTACGACGGTGTGTTCCGTCTTGGCGTGGCAGTGGCAGACAAACCTGAAGGCCCATTCGTTCCTCAGCCACAACCCATCCGCGGCTCCTTCTCCATCGACCCTTGTGTGTTTAAGGACGATGATGGGAGTATTTATACTTACTTTGGCGGACTCTGGGGTGGACAGCTCCAGTGGTGGCAGCCACTCGCTCCAGGCTTTGCACCTGTACTTGGTAAGCATGGCGACGAAAACGGACTTGTTGACATGGGTTCTGCGCCCACACGTAAGGACGAACTCTATGCTCAGCCCGATGCTCCCGCCCTGCCCAGTTTTGTGGTGAAGATGAGCGATGACGTACTGCAGTTTGCCGAGGCTCCTCGTCGAGTTGTCATTCTTGACAAAAACGGGCAACCCTTGAAGGCCAGCGATCCACACCGCTTCTTCGAGGCATCGTGGATGCACAAGTATAAAGGAAAGTACTACTTCTCTTATTCTACAGGCGACAGCCATTTCCTCTGCTATGCCATTGGCGACAATCCTTACGGTCCCTTCACTTATCAGGGTGTCATTCTCACTCCTGTCGTAGGATGGACCACTCACCATGCCATTGCAGAGTACAAAGGTAAGTGGTATCTCTTCCACCACGATTGCGTGCCAAGCAACGACAAGACTTGGCTCCGCTCGCTGAAAGTGTGTGAACTGCACTACAATGCTGATGGAACAATCCAAACCATTGAGGGAAAGGATGAATGAGAACCTTTAGCTCGCCGTCAGGCAAATAATAATTAAGATTCAAGCGTTAAGAAAGATACCAAGAATGTATTTATTAGGTTATGATATAGGTACGTCGTCGGTTAAGGCGGCGTTGGTTGATGCCCAAACGGGGCAGACCATTGCAAGTGCACAATACCCAGACAGTGAAGCCCCCATCACAGCTAAACAACCTGGCTGGGCAGAACAAGACCCCCAAATGTGGTGGGACGAATTGAAGCAAGCCACAGCCCGTGTGGCTGCCAAGGCTGGCTCGTTGGCAGAAGTGAAAGCTATCGGCATTTCTTACCAAATGCACGGACTTGTATGTGTTGACAAGGAAGGCAATCCTCTTCGTCCTTCCATTATTTGGTGCGATGGACGTGCTGTCCCTTACGGCAACAAGGCTTTCGAGGGCATTGGAGGTGAGAAATGTCTGGAGCACTTGCTCAATTCTCCAGGCAATTTCACTGCAGCCAAACTGGCTTGGGTGAAAGAAAATGAACCTGATGTATTTGCCAAGATTGACAAGATTATGCTGCCAGGCGACTACATTGCCATGCGCTTGTCGGGTGGTGACAAAAAGACAACGGTGTCAGGCCTCTCTGAAGGGATGTTCTGGGATTTCAAGAACAACGAGGTGAGCAAGGACGTGATGAATTTCTTCGGTTTCCCTGAAAGCATTATTGCCGACATTGTACCAACGTTCTCTGTACAGAGCACGGTGTGTCAGGCCATCGCCGATGAATTGGGCATTCCAGTGGGCACCCCTATCTCTTACCGAGGAGGTGACCAGCCCAACAATGCCTTGTCGCTGAATGTGATGAAGCCAGGCGAAATAGCTGCCACAGGCGGTACAAGCGGTGTGGTGTATGGTGTGTTGGGAGAGGTGAACTACGACAAGCTCTCTCGTGTCAACACTTTTGCCCATGTCAATCATGGCGAGGGTGGGGCAACCCGCCTTGGTGTGCTCCTTTGCATCAACGGCACAGGCATTCTCAATGCGTGGATGCGTCGCACGGTGGCTCCTGAGGGCATGAGCTATCCTGAAATGAACGACTTGGCAGAGACCGCTCCGATTGGAGCCGATGGCCTGACAATAATTCCCTTTGGTAACGGTGCAGAGCGTGTGCTGCAGAATGAGAATGTGGGTGCTTCTATCCACGGCATCAACTTTAATATCCACAAGAAGGCCCATCTGATTCGTGCGGCTCACGAAGGCATCGCTTTCTCCTTTGCTTACGGCATGCAGATTATGAAAGATATGGGAATGGACATCCGCACCATCAAGGCTGGGCATGCCAATATGTTCCTCAATCCTCTCTTCTGCAAAACCCTCGCCTCTGTCACAGGTGCCACTATTGAACTGTACGAGACAGACGGATCGGTGGGTGCAGCTTACGGCGCAGGCATTGGCGCAGGCATCTATAAAGACAGCGATGAGGCTTTCAAAACCCTCAAGCACAAGGCAACCATCCAGCCAGAGGCTGACTGTGCGCCCTACAAGGCAGCGTATGACATTTGGGTGGAAAGGTTGGGCAAGTAATAGTATTCACTTAATGGAAAGAATCACGATGATAGGTACGTCATGTCTCAGCAGACTTTTAAGTTGTGCTGCAATGATGGTGTGCATCGGCATAGCAGATGCACAGACAGGGAAGGAATGGGATGACCCCACAGTGACCAGTGTGAACCGTGAGGGGGCACACACGGTTGCTATTCCACTGTCAAACGAGGCGGATGTGGCAAAGAACGATATGGCTGTGTCTCCCTACTACATGTCGCTGGACGGCACTTGGAAGTTCTATTGGGTGTCGAACCCCAACAAGGTGCAGGCGGCAATGTGTGGGAAGGACTACAGCGATGCTGCTTGGAGCGACATTGATGTGCCTTCGAGTTGGCAGGTGTATGGACTGCATCACGGGAAAAACTGGGATAAGCCACTGTATTGCAATGTGGCTTATCCTTTCTCGTTCGACGAATCGACCTATAGTGTGATGAAGGATCGCCCCGGGTGGTTCACCTATAAAGGTGATATGACGAATCCTGTCGGAACCTATCGTCGCAAGTTTACCATACCAGCCGATTGGTGGGGCAGGGATGTGTATGTACGTTTCAATGGTGTCGGACATGGCTATTATCTCTGGGTGAATGGTCAACGTGTGGGTTATAGTGAAGACTCATATCTTCCTTCTGAATTTAACATTACAGACTATCTCACCGAGGGGGAGAACACGATAGCCTTGCAGGTGTATCGTTTCACCAGCGGCTCTTTTCTGGAGTGTCAGGACTATTGGCGATTGACAGGCATTCAGCGCCATTGCTTCTTGTGGTCAGCTCCGAAGAGTCAGATTCGTGACTATTTCTTTACAACCGACCTCGATGCCACTTACACGAATGCGAAAGCCAATGTGAAGGTGAGCGTGGAAAACTCACATCTTGTAGCAGAAGGGCGGGTTGAGGCTAAAATCATGGATGGTAGCAAGGTCATTGCTCAGACTTCGTCGCAAATTCAAAGTCTTGCGTCTTCTGCTTCCATTGCTGAGTTGAGTCTTGACATGGATGTAACCACCCCCCAAAAATGGAGTGCTGAAACGCCCTATCTTTACGATTTGGTGCTGACGCTGAAGGACAAAGGCGGTAAGACGGTTGATATTCGTGGCGGAAAGGTTGGTTTCCGCGAGGTGGGCATCCGTGCCGATGGTGCCCTCATCATCAACGGCAAGCGTATGGTCTTTCATGGAGTGAACCGCCATGACTTCAGTCCTATTAACGGCCGTGCTATCACGGCAGAGGAGATGGAAGAAGACATCAAGACGATGAAGCGCCTGAACATCAATGCTGTGCGTACCTCCCACTATCCTAATGATCCTGTATTCTATGATTTGTGTGACAAGTATGGACTTTATGTGTTGGCCGAAGCCAATGTGGAATGCCATGCCTATCAGAAGCTCTCTTCGGTGGAGAAATTCCGTCCAGCCATGGTGGAGCGTTCTCAGAATCATGTGAAGTGGATGCGCAATCATGTCTGCATCTTCATTTGGTCGTTTGGTAATGAATCGGGCAATGGCAATAACTTCCAGTATGTAGCCAATGCCATTAAGGCTCTCGACAAAACTCGTCTTACCCACTATGAGGGTAATAGCGACTATGCAGATGTGTCGAGCACGATGTATGCCAGTTATGAAACCATCAATTGGATTGGTTCATCGCGTCAGGGACAGAACAATCAAAAACCTCATATTCAGTGCGAAAACAGCCATTCGATGGGTAATTCAATGGGCAATGTGCGTGACATGTTCGACCTCTATGAGAAGTACCCCTGCTTGACAGGCGAATTCATTTGGGACTTTAAGGATCAGGGCTTGCTCACGAAGAGTTCCACTGGAAAGGAATTTTGGGCCTACGGTGGCGACTTTGGAGATAATCCTAATGATGGCAATTTCTGCATCAATGGCTTGGTGCATCCCGACTGGAGCTGGACGGCTAAAAGCTATAATACGAAGAAGGTTTATCAGCCTTTGGAGTTTAAAGCAGTGAAGAATAAGAAGAACGTCTTTCTGTTGAAGAATAAAATGGCTTTCCTGCCCAGCACGACATACGATGTAAGTTATGAAATTGTGGATGAAGCAGGCAAGGCTTTGGCTACAGGAACCATCGACACAGAAGTGGCAGCTGCTGACAGCACCACTGTCACGCTCGACCTTTCTTCCATCGACGAACTGGCTGCTGACGAAGAGGCATTCATCCATTTCATCGCAAAACAGAAGAAACAAACCCTTTGGGCAGAGGCCGGCTATGTGGTTGCTGAGGAAAAATTACCTGTTAAAACAGCAACAAAAGCCATGTATGACTTGGCGCAATTGAGCACTTGTGAAGACATTGCGGTGGATGATGCCTCCAACACACTCACGCTTTCCACTTCCAAATTCAAAGTTGAGTTTAACAAGACAAACGCAACATTGAGCAGCTACTCTTACAATAATGTGCCCTTGATTAGCAAACCCTTGCGTTTCAATGCGTTCCGTCTGCCTACTGACAATGACGGGCGTCAAAGCGGAAGTTGGGACAATATGGGACTGAGGAGTCTCACAATCCGTGGTGAGGGCGTGACCTTCGAGAAAGGCGAGGACGGTAAGACCGTCAATGTCACTCTCAAGAATAAATATGTGGGACAGAACGGCACTTCTTTCGCCGTGCAAATGAATCTGATTGTCTGTGCCAATGGGGTGGTGATGGTCAATTCGTTCATTGCTCCATCTGCTGTCGGCTCCATTATCCCAAAGTTAGGTTTCCGTTTGGAGATGCCTGAAAGCATGGAGCAACTCTCATGGTTTGGCAGAGGACCTTGGGACAGCTATCGCGACCGCAAGGAAGCGTGCTTGCCCTCTATCTATCAGAGTACAGTGACTGATCAGTATGAAGAATACATCTTGCCGCAGGAACATGGAACCAAGCAGGAAGTACGTTGGCTTTCACTCAGCAATGCCGATGGCGACGGACTCCTTTTTGTGGCACCCGACCAAATGGCTGCCTCTGCCGTACATTTCCGTCCCGAGGACAACTACACCAACCGCAACGAAAGGAGCAAACACACATACCAGTTCAAGAATTGTGCCAACACCGTCGTCTCCCTCGATGCTGTCACTCGTGGATTGGGCAATGCCAGCTGTGGACCTGACGTGTTGGATAAATATGAGTTGAAAGCAGCCAACACAGCATTCCGCTTCTTCATCATGCCCATTGAAAAAACATCAGATGCAGCAAAGATGGCACGTGTGAATATGCCTGTTTGCCAACCTGTCAATTGTCAGCGCCTGTCTAACGGACGCATCAGCATGACAACGCCGACAAAGGGAGCCACCATCTATTATAGCATTGATGATGGAGATTGGCAGAAATACACCACGGCATTCGCACACAGCAATGCTTGCAACATTAAAACCTACTGCACGGCCAGCGGATTGATGGAAAGTCCGCTCATGGCGTATGACTTCGACCTTTTCATCAATAAAAGCACCTGGAAATTGGTCAGTGTCGATAGTCAGCACAGCGGCAACGAGGCAACGAAGGCGTTTGACAACAACGCTTCCACTTTCTGGCACACAGAATACTGGGGCAGCGAACCCCGATGCCCTCACACCATCGTGATTGATATGGTGAAAATCTATCAAGTGACAGCCTTCACTTACACGGCGCGCACAGATGGTAACCAAAATGGCATGGTGAAAGGGTATGAGGTCTATTTAAGCACAGACGGTAAGACATGGGGCTCCCCTGTGGCCAAAGGTGAGTTTAAGAACACCACGGCGATGCAGATAGCCAAGCTTTCCAAACCCACTGTGGGGCGATATCTCAAGTTTGTTGCTACTTCTGAAATAGGCAATAATGCCTGGACCTCAGTTTCTGAGATAGGCATTCAGGCCACTGCCGATGTAACAGCAGTGGATGAAGTCCGCACCACACCGAAGAAACAAGAAGGGGAACTCTACTACACCTTGCAGGGAGTTCCCACTTCCACTCCCACTCGTGGCATTTATGTGCACCGTGGAAAGAAAGTCCTGTTTTGACGTGGACAGTTAGGAAATCTTCTTCTATTCAACTCGCTCTTCAAATTGAAGCTGAAACGATAAACGTTCTTCGATTTTTCGCTGTAGTACCTTGATTTTGGGTAAATATAACATTCAACTGAACATAAAATCACATACCAATGTAGGATTTCGTTAATAAATCAGCGGAATCTTTGCTTTTTCTTATCTTTCCGCTTGTTTTCTTACGAAAAAGTATTATCGTTGTGGCGAAATTCAAAATTAATGGATGCCATGCTGATCGGTCCGTGAACTTCTTGTAGGTCATCTTGGCATCGCACTTCTCCGTCTCTATGAACTGGTGGTCGAAATCAAGGTCGTAAGACGCTCCCGCTACGAGCTGGCCAGTGTTCATGAGCACCTGCACCAGCAGGCTATTCAGTTTCGCGGCCGTATTGAAGTCATAGCTCCTGCCTGTGTCAGAGGTATAGGCCGTATTGCCCACGGCCAGTT
>ODAI010395926.1_pt1 | contig 10280 bp, 7 predicted proteins | sample 1539321 | NCBI WGS metagenome assembly ODAI01 (sample SAMN02144231, study PRJEB22623) | gut metagenome | biome: sheep rumen | host: Ovis aries | place: New Zealand | reverse complement strand
GAATATTTGTGTGTTATCTGGTGCATCTTCAGGATTTGGTCATTATATCGCAGAAACTTTAAAAGATCATATTGAAGTTGATGAGGTATGGCTAATAGCTAGAAGAGAAAACCTATTAAATGAATTAAAAGATAAATTAAATATAAAATGTAAAATATTGCCATATGATCTAACAAAAAAAGAATCAATAGAAGCATATAAGAAATTGTTAGATGAACAAAAGCCTAATATTAAATATTTATTTAATGTTTCAGGATTTGGTACCTTTGGTGCATTTAAGGATATAGATATTGAAAGATGGGATAATATGATTGATTTAAATATTAAATCATTAGTAGATATGACATATTATTCTATTAAATATATGTCTAAAGATTCTCATATTATTAATATTTCAAGTATGAGCGCATTTGCCCCACTTCCTTATTTATCTGTTTATGCTGCATCAAAATCATTTGTTTTATCTTTTACAAGAGGAATAAATGCTGAACTAAAAAAAGAATGTATACATGCTCACGCATTATGCCCATATTGGACTAATACTAATTTTATCAATGTTGCTAAATCTGATGATTCATCAATTATTAAGCATTTTGGTAAAATATATGAAACAAATGAAGTAATAGATTATATGTGGAAAAAGATTAAAAAGAATAAAGAAGTAATAATACCAGGAGCTAAAGCTAGATGGGTAGCAAGAGGAGAAAAAATATTTTCCCATTCATTTGCTATGAACGTGTGGCTTAGAAGTCAAAATTTAAAATAATTAAAGATTAAATCACTTACCAAGTGATTTTTTCTTTTTACATAAATATGTTATAATTAACTTAAAAGTAGGGAGTGATAAAAATGTATACACAATATTATAATGAATACAGTAGATTCTTAAATAGGCATATGGAATTTAAGGTATATGGAAATAAAGGAAAACCATGCTTAGTTTTTCCAAGCCAAAATGATAGATTCTATATTTATGAGGATAAAGGATTAATCAATTCCTTATCAAGCTTTATTGAAGAAGGAAGACTACAATTAATATGTGTAGATAATTATGATTACGAATCATGGTCTGCAACATGGAAAAATGGAAGAGATAGAATATTATCTCAAGAAGCTTATTATAATTATATTATTGATGAAATCGTACCATTTATTAAGACTTTATCAAACGAAAAGATTATGACCTTTGGTGTATCACTTGGTGCATATCAGGCTATGAATTTCTTTTTAAGAAGACCAGATATTTTTGATTCTGTTTTATCATTATCTGGTATTTATCATTCTGCCTTTTTCTTTGGTGATTATCACGATGAATTAACATTCTTGAATTCGCCTATTGATTCTTTAAGATTAATGGATATTAATCATAAATATGTAAAAATGTATAATGAAAGTAAAATAATAGTATGTGTTGGAAAGGGTGCTTGGGAATTCGATTGTCTAAACGATACATATCAGCTAGAACAGCAGTTTAGAAGATTAGGTGTAGAAGCTGGTGTTTATTATTGGACTGAGGATTATATTCATGATTGGCCAAGCTGGAATATAGAAGCACCATATTATTTCAATGAATTATTATAAAAATAAGGGATTAGCTTTATTGGCTAATCCCTTAATTCATTTTATTTACTACTTTTTTAAAATAAGCTTTGTTAAATCAACTGGGTTAACAATCTTGCCATCCTTATATACTCTCATATTTCCAGATGCAATTTCATCAATTAGAATTACTTCATTATTGTTGTAACCAAATTCGAATTTGATATCCCATAAATCTAAGCCGATTTTCTTTAGGTCATCAGCAACAACCTTAGTGATCTTTAATGTTTGTTCTTTAATAGAATCATACATTTCAGCAGTCATTATGTTTAATGCAACTAATGCATCCTTTGTTACAAGTGGGTCGCCTAATGCATCATTTTTGAATGTGCATTCAACATATCCACCAGGAAGCTTAGTACCATTTTCGATATATTCACCATATCTTCTGATGAAAGAACCAGTTGCTACTAAACGGCAAACAACCTCTAAGCCATGACCGAATACCTTTGCAGGTAAAACTTCCATAGTTGCCTTTTCAATATCTGCTGAAACGTAGTGAGTCTTGATTCCTTCCTTTTTTAAGATTTCAAAGAAATGAATAGATGTTTCAAGGTTTGATCTACCAATACCTTCAATTTTTAATCCAACTTGATTCTCACCTGGATCAAATACTCCATCCTTTCCTGTACAATCATCCTTGAATTCTAGTAATACATTACCATTTTCAAGTTGATAAACATTTTTAGTTTTTCCTTCATATAGCTTTTTCATATTTTTTCCTCCGATAAACAAAACAATTATAACATATATTTTTAAATTTTATACATTTTTTAAAAAATCATCCGTTTGGATGATGTATATTGTAAAAATAAAGTGTAGAATATAATTGCTAATTAGCCATGGCAAGATATTGGGAGAGATGTTTTGCTAAAAAAGTTTTTCTTTTTTTGACGAAGTAATTTGTCTTGGTACTTATAAAGTGCCGCGAAAGTTTTAAAACTTTATTGAGCTTATCTATATTTATTTATAGTTAAGTAATGCCGATTTGAAATAATTGGCCCCTGCACTAATGTAGGCTTCACCCCTGGAAGCCTACATTTTTATTTTAATTTTGTGATATTATGTTATTTAATTGACATATTATTTTTAATAATATATAATGCAGTGGTAACTAAAAAAGGAGAGATATTTATGAGAAGAATTATGGTAGATTCTGGCTCATCAATTAAGTTTAATGAGCTTGATAAATATAATGTTGAATTAATCCCCTTAAAAATATTAATTGGTGAAAAAGAATATTTAGATGATGGTATAGATTTGACAATAGAAAATTTTTATAAAGAACTTGAGGAAACTAAATCTTTCCCTAAAACAAGCTTACCTAGATTAGATATTTTAGAAGAAAAAGTAAATGAATATACTAAATCAGGTGATGAGGTTGTAATTATAACAATTTCAAGTAAAATAAGTGGCGAGCATAACGCAATTAAGCTTTTATTTGAAGATAATAAAAAGGTATTAGTAATAGATTCAAAATTAGCTGTTGGTGGTATTAGATTGATTGTTGATTTCTTAAATAAGAATAAAGACATTCCATTTGATAAGATTGAAGAAGAGGTTAATAATTTTATTCCAAGAATTAAAATTATGGCTATTCCTGAAACTTTAAGAAATTTATTAAAGGGTGGAAGATTATCTAAGACTGAATGGTTAATTGGTTCAATTTTACAAATTAAGCCTACTATTGGTTTTATAGATGGTAAGGTTAAGGTTTTATCTAAAAACAGAGGCTTAAAGAAGGCAATGAAGGAAGTATCATCAATGCTTAGTGAATTAGATTGTGATACATCTTATGATATTATTGCTTCATATACATATAATAAGCAAAATGTTTTAGAATTAATTGAAATGGTTGATGAAAAATATAAACCAGCAATTAGAGTATTCGATGACCTAGATCCTGCAATCGCAGTACACTGGGGACCTAACGCATTTGGTTTTGTTTTTGTAGCTAATAAATAAAATATGCGCAGCCTTTAATTGGCTGCGCTATCTTTTTTCTTTTTCTTAGTTTTTTTTCTTGATGGAATAGGTGTATCGTTTCTATTTCCAAATTCATCATAATAATAATCACTATTTTTGATGAAATAATCAGACATAATTTTATTTACATCCTCTCTAGCCTTTTCGATGCTTTTACGTTTATTACCTAAATCCTCGATATAATAAGGCTCTAAGATATTATAGTGGATACAAGGCTTATTCCTTCTCCATAATTTGTATAAGCCTTTTGGCTTATGGAATGTTATAACAGAAGGAACAATCTTTCTTTCATTTGTTTGATATGCATAATGGAATACACCAGGCATAAAATTTCTTATATGATCACAAAATGGCATTAATGCTGCCTCAGGATAGAATAAGATATTAGCTCCCTTATTGATTATTTCAGGTGTTTCCTTGTTGAATCTTTTTAATAAATTAGGCTCAACTGGAATAGGGACTGCCCCACCATCTCTAAAGACTCTAGATACAATACCAAAACCTAGATTTGTTTCTAGCATTGTAACATACATTCTTTTTGTTGGCATTGAGCTAAATATAATAAATACATCAAACGGGAATGTGTGATTACAAACTAATAAGCTATTTTTAATATGTTTTTTATTTTTCTTTCCTTTAACTCTTACTCCCCAATTAAAGAATTTAGGGAAGAAGAATATGAATTTAAAAATGTAAATTATACATTTATTCCAAATTTTATATCCAAGGCTTGTTCTATAAAGATTGTAATCATCTTTTAGATGAACCTCCTTTGGATGGAATCCATTATCATAGGTATGGACGTTTTCGTTTATTTCTTTATTTTCGTTATTTTCCATTTTCGTCCTCCTTTATGATACTATGATAATTATAACTATTTTTATTATTTAATTCAATATTGAATTATGATACAATTATTTAGAGGTGTTTTTAATATGAAGGTAATATTAGGACTATCTGGTGGTGTTGATTCTAGCGTTGCTTTAAAGCTTTTAAAGGATGAAGGCTATGATGTAGAAGCAATGTTTATGAGAAATTGGGATTCAGCAACCAATAATGATATATTAGGTAACCCAGATATAGATGAAGATGTTTGCCCACAAGAAAAGGATTTTAATGATGCTAAAAAGGTTTGTGAGCAATTAAATATAAAATTAAATAGAATTGATTTTATTGAAGAATATTGGGATACTGTTTTCACTTATTTCTTAAATGAATATAAAAGCGGAAGAACACCAAATCCTGATATTATGTGTAATAAATATATTAAATTCAATGCTTTCTTGAAGCATGCCCATGAGCTTGGTTCAGATTATATCGCAATGGGTCATTATGCAAGAGTAAGACATGAAAAGGATAAAAGCTATTTATTAAGAGGTGTTGATTCAAATAAGGATCAAACATATTTCTTATGTCAAATTAGTCAAGAACAATTAAGACATTCATTATTTCCAGTTGGTCATTTAACTAAGGCTGAGGTAAGAAAAATAGCTAAGGATGCTAATTTATGGACTGCTGAAAAGAAGGATTCTACAGGTATTTGTTTTATTGGAGAAAGAAATTTCCATCAATTCTTAAAAAATTATTTACCATCAAAGCCAGGTAAAATGGTTACTATGGATGGTAAGGTTGTTGGAGAACATGATGGTTTAATGTATTATACAATCGGACAAAGAAAGGGACTAGGTATAGGTGGTTCAAATGAATTTAAGAGCGATGCCTGGTTCGTATGTGGAAAGGATTTAGAAAAGAACGAATTAATCGTTGGTCAAGGTCACGATAGCCAATATTTGATGAGCGATAATTGTTTCGCATCAAGTGTAAATTGGATTTGTGATAAGCCAATTGAAGGTAAAAAATATACTGCCAAATTTAGATATCGCCAGGCAGATAATGAAGTAACATTAAAATATATCGATGATGACCATATTCAGGTTTTCTATCCATCAATGGTTAGAGCTGTGACTCCAGGACAGGCTGTTGTAATATATGATGGTGAAATATGTATGGGTGGCGCTATTATCGATAGTGTATATTATAAAGACGAAAGAAGAAAATATTAATGGAAGAAAAGACAATAATTACTGGTATGATTGAAAATTATATATTTGAGTCTCAAGATTCTTTATATAAGGTTTGTGAGCTTGTTTTAGAAGACGATGATACAGTAATTATTGTTGGTTATTTTCCACGCTTAGATGAAGGCCTATCTTATGAATTTTCTGGCTATTATAAGGAACACCAAAAATATGGTAAGCAATTTGTGGTTGAATCCTATGCCAAGAGTGAAAATTTAAATAAATCAGGCCTTTTAAATTATTTATCAAGTGGTAAATTCTATGGTATAGGCCCTAAAATTGCAGAAGCAATTATAGATAAGCTAGGCTTAGATTGTATTAAAAAAATATTAGATGATGAATCTAATTTAGAAGGAATACCAGGCTTAACAAAGCCAAAAAGACAAGCATTATTTGACGCCTTAAAGGCTAATTATAAGGAAGAACAATGCTATATACAGCTATATTCCTTTGGCTTATCCTCAAAAATGGTATCTAGATTATTTGATAGATATGGTGCTGATGCAGCTAATAAGGTATTAGAAAATCCATATAGATTAATTACAGATGTGGATGGATTTGGATTTAAAAAGAGTGATAATTTAGCTCTAAATTTAGGTGTTTTACCAACTGATATAAGAAGAATTAAGGCTGCAATACTATATACATTAAATTATGTATGTTACCAAAATGGATATACATATTTAACTAAGGAACAATTAATTAATTCAGCCATAGGCTTATTAAGCTCTGATGCAATAGAAAAGGCTTCATTCATAGAAGCCTTAGATGAATTAATTACTGAAAAAAAGCTAATCGATGAGGATAATCATATATTTGATTCTATACTTTATTATGCAGAAGTTAAATGTAAGGATAGAATATTAAAATTAAATGAAGTTAAACCTAAATACAATAAGGATGAAGTAAAAAAAGCCCTAGATTATGTTAAGGATTTAGTAAAAATTGATTATACACCACTTCAGGAAGAGGCTATTGTTAAATCATTATCTAATAAATTATCTATAATAACTGGAGGCCCAGGTACAGGTAAATCAACAATATTAAAGGGTATATTATTATGTTATGCAAAATTGTTAGATTTATCACCATCAGATGAATTGTTTTCAGCTAAGGTTTCACTTGTAGCCCCAACTGGTCGTGCAGCTAAAAGAATGGCTGAAGCGTCAGGATTTAAGGCTCAAACAATTCATAAGGCATTAGGCTATAATTATACAGATAATTTTACAAGAGATGAATTAAATCCATTATCTATAAGCTTACTTATAGTAGATGAAGCATCTATGCTAGATATTTCACTTGCCGCAAGCTTATTTAGGGCACTACCTAACAAATGTCAGGTAATACTAATTGGTGATTCAAATCAATTGCCATCAGTAGGACCAGGAAATGTATTATATGATTTACTAAACACATCTATTTTTAAATCAACTACACTAACTCAAATTATGAGACAAGCTAAGGATTCGGATATTATTTCATTATCACAAATGATATTAAATGAAAGAATTAATCCGACAATATTCAATAATAAAAAGGAAATATTCTTTTATCCAAGAGAAGCCTCTTTGGCAATAGATACGATATTTAAAATAATGGATAATTATTTAGCTAAAGGTGGAGATTTATATAATGGTATCCAAATATTAGCTCCAATGTACGCTGGTGTATCAGGTATTGATGAAATCAATAGAATGATACAGGATAGATATAATCATGACGAAGAGAAATTCATTATAAGAGATAATAAAATATTCAAGAAAAACGACAAGGTTTTACAATTAAAAAATGATAGTATTTTAGATATAATGAATGGCGATATAGGTAAAATAATTGATATAGTTAAAATTGATGAAAAGGATGCATTAAAAATAGATTTTGATGGAAGAATAGTTACATATTACGCATCTGATTTAGATAATTTAACACTTGCATATGCTATATCTGTTCATAAGGCACAGGGTAGTGAATTTGATAATGTTATATTCCCAATATTACAAAGCCATCAAATAATGCTAAGAAAGAAATTAATCTATACTGCTATAACAAGAGCTAAAAAGAAATTAATATTAATTGGCAAATTTGAAACATTAGAATATTGTATTCATAAGGCCGATCAACTAAGACAAACAGGCTTATATCAAAGACTAGAATTAAAGCCAGTTAATCAGGATATGAGAATATTTGATCCTGAGATTCCATTTGATGTCTTAGGTGAATATGATATGGATGGAATAACACCATATTCATTTATGAAAGAAGAATCCTAATCAAAATAATGATTGTTATTTGATTGGGATTTTTTTAATTCTAAAACCTCAGTTAAATCAATATCTAGAAATCTACAAATAAGCTGTAATTCAATAAAAGATGGCTCCATTTGGCCATTTTCTATTTTACAATATTTAGACTGACTGATTGTAAGTGCTTTGGCAAAATCCTTTTGATTTATGTTTAATTCCATTCTTTTTCCTTTAATTATTCTTGAAAAATCTAAATATTTCATGCGTATCACCGAAATAATTTTATTATAAAAATAGTGCTAAAAATAGCCCTATTTTTTTTAATTTTTCAAGCTATATTCATAGTTTTAAATCATAGATTTATATAGCTTTTTATCAAATAAGTTATTTTAATGTTTTTAATTGATATTGACAATTGATTTTGATATAATAATAATGTTATATTCCACGCAAGTTTGAGGAGGATGTTATTATATGAAATATATGACTTCAAGTGAAATTAGACAAATGTGGTTAGATTTTTTCAAATCTAAGGGTCATCATGTTGAACCATCAGCATCATTAGTTCCAGTTAATGATCCAACATTATTATGGACAAATGCCGGTGTTACACCATTAAAGAAATATTTTGATGGTACAATGGTGCCTGAATGCCCTAGAATAACTAATGCTCAAAAATGTATCAGAACAAATGATATTGAAAATGTTGGTAAGACAGCAAGACATCATACATTTTTTGAAATGCTAGGTAATTTCTCAATTGGTGATTATTTTAAGCCAGAGGCTATTAAATTCGCAGTAGAATTATTATTCGATGAAAAGTGGTTTGGCTTTGATAAAAATAAATTATATATCACTTATTATACAAACGATAAGGATGCTAAAAAGTACTGGATGGAAAATGGTGTTGCTGAAGACCATTTAATTCCACTAGATGGAAACTTCTGGGAAATTGGTGAAGGTCCATGTGGTCCAGATACAGAAATGTTCTATGACCGTGGTGAAAAATACGATAAGAGAGGCCCTGAATTAATTAGAGATGATATTGAAAATGATAGATTCATTGAAATTTGGAATATCGTATTCTCTCAATTTAATTCAAAAGAAGGAGTTAAAAGAGAGGATTATAAAGAATTACCATCTAAAAATATTGATACAGGATGTGGCCTTGAAAGATTATGCTGTGTAATGCAAGGTGTAGATACAAACTACGATACTGATTTATTTATGCCTATTATTAAGAAGACTGAAGAAATCTCTGGTGTTAAATACAATGGTCAAATGGCATTTAAGGTAATTGCTGACCATGTTAGAACTGTAACTTTTGCTGTAGCTGATGGTGCATTACTTTCAAATGAAGGTAGAGGTTATGTTTTAAGAAGAGTATTAAGAAGAGCTTCTAAATATGCAAAATCATTAGGTATTAATAAGCCATTTATGGCAAGCCTTGTAGATGTTGTTATTGATATTATGGATCCATTCTATCCATATTTACACGACAAGAAGGATATTGTTAAGCAAATTATAAGTGCTGAAGAAGAAAAATTCTTACAAACTTTAGCATCAGGTGAAAAGAGATTAGAAACTATAGTAAATGAAACTAAGTCAGATACTATTTCAGGAAGCGATGCATTCTTATTATATGATACATATGGTTTCCCAATTGAATTAACAATTGAATACTGTGAAGAATTAAATAAAAAAGTAGATGTTGAAGGCTTTAAAAAATATTTACTTGAACAAAAAGAAAGAGCTAGAAATGCAAGAAAAGATGAAGGCTCAATGAAAGGCCAAAATGAGGCATTCTTAAATTTCAAGGATGAATCAAGATTCTCAGGATATAATACAACAAATCAAAAGAGTAGAGTTATTCAAATCTTTGGTAATGGTGTTGTATTAGATGAAACTCCATTCTATGCATTCTCAGGTGGTCAATTATCAGATAAAGGTACTATTGATGATATTGAAGTTACAGATGTTATTAAGATGCCTAATGGACAACATTTACATATATTAAAGGAAAATCCATTCAAAATTGGTGATTTAGTTTTTGCAGTAGTTAATAAAGAAAATAGAGATTTAACTAGAAAGAATCACTCAGGATGTCATTTACTTCAAGCATCTTTACAACATGTATTAGGTAATCATGTTCATCAACAAGGTAGCCAGGTTTGCAGTGAATATTGTAGATTTGATTTTAATAATTATCAATCATTAACTGATGAAGAAATAATTAAGGTTGAGGATTTAGTTAATCAATATATTAGTGAATGCCATACTGTAGACACTAAGGTCTTACCTATTGAGGAGGCTAAAAAGCTTGGTGCTATGATGCTATTCTCTGAAAAATATTGTGATACTGTTAGAGTTGTTG
>ODAI010685834.1_pt1 | contig 10281 bp, 6 predicted proteins | sample 1539321 | NCBI WGS metagenome assembly ODAI01 (sample SAMN02144231, study PRJEB22623) | gut metagenome | biome: sheep rumen | host: Ovis aries | place: New Zealand | reverse complement strand
TATTTTCTTACTATGTTTTTTGTCCGGGTGCATTTAATGATGTAAAGGAAAAAGGTATCCAATGGCTCTGAGTCTCGTCAAGTTGCACAAACAGCCGAAGGGGCTTGGCGAGCGGCCGGGACTTGGGCGCTGATTTTTAGCGGCCTTAGTACCGCTGCCAGCGAGGGTAGAGCGAAAGCGTGCCCAAGGCGTTTGTGCAACTTGACGAGACGGTGTTCCCTTAACCACCTTTTGACCTCAACATCATTTAATGAGCCGGGTGATTTTTGATTGCCCGGGTACTTCTGAAGAGCCGGCACCTTTGAACGGGCGAGTACAATTTGATGGGCAGAAACAATATTAAAGGTGAAAATGCCGGCGGATGGTCTGCTCCATATAGTTCAAAAGATCGTCCCGGTCCGGAAACGCGTCCAGATCGATCCAGGTGACACCTCGCTCCCGGCGGAACCAGGTGAGCTGCCTCTTGGCAAAATGGCGCGAATCACGCTTGATCAGGCGGACAGCCTCCTCCATGGGGTAATTCCCGTCAAGAGCACCCAGAATCTGCCTGTAGCCGATTCCCTGCATGGAAACATCCGAATCCGTAAGACCTCTCTCCTTTAATTTCCGAACTTCTGCGACAAGCCCCTTCTCCATCATGAGATCGACTCGTCTGTCGATCCGCTCATAGAGTTTTTCCCGGTCCATGTTGAAGACAAAAAAGACAGCGTCGTAGGCGGGGGCGCGAAGATGTTCGCTGCGGTTGTGTTCGGAAATCCGTTTTCCGCCGCTCTTCTGCGCAAATTCCAGGGCGCGGATGACACGCTTTACATTATTGGGATGAATCGCCTGCGCCGCATCGGGATCCACTTCCTGCAGGCGTTTGTAAAGGGCTTCCGGACCCTTCTGTTCCGCTTCCTGCTCGAGCGAACGACGGCAGTCGGTGTCCGCATCCATCTCGGTAAAATCGATGCCGTAAAGTAATGCCTGGATATAAAATCCTGTCCCGCCGACAAGGAAGGGAAGCCTGCCTTCTTCATAGATTTTCCGGGCCGCATCCTTCGCTTCTTTCTGAAAGCGCACGACATTCCAGGCTTCCGAAGGTTCCGCCGCATCGATCAGGTAATGGGGAATGCCCTGCATTTCCCCGGAAGTGACCTTGGCGGAGCCTACGTCCATACCTCTGTAGACCTGCATGGAATCCGCAGAAATCACACTTCCCTTAAGCCTTTTGGCGAGTTCCACAGAAACAGCTGTCTTACCTGTCGCTGTAGGGCCGGCAATGATGACCAGGGGGCTTTTTTTTATATCTGTATCAAAATCGTTGGACATATTGTTCTCCGTCAGACGATGCGTTTAAATTTGCGGTCCATCTCGTGCTGGGACATGACGATCATTGTCGGTCTGCCATGAGGGCAGTGGTAGGGGTTGTCCAGAGATAAGAGCTCCCTGATCAGGGCTCTTGCCTCTGCCTCGGAGAGGCGGCTGTTTCCCTTGACGGCAGCCTTGCAGGACATAGATGCTACCTTGGAAATAATGACGCGCGGAGTCCCGCTGATGCGCTCGTCAATAATTTCCTCAAGGATTTCGCGCAGGAGGCTGTCTGCTGTCTGGCCGAAGAGTTCTGTGGGAACGGCGCGGATCGCGTAGCTTCCTCCTCCGAATTCCTCAATCTCATAACCCATGGCGGCAAAAACATTCTGAAACTGCCGGTAAGCACTTTCCTCCCGCCCGCTCAGTCGAAGGACGATCGGCGGCATAAGCTGCTGGGAAGCGACAAAAACCTGCTCCCTTCCCGGGTCAGACCCTTCTTCGGGAGCATTTTCGACTATTCGCTCCTTTTCCAATAACCTGTCCAGGGCAAGATAGTCTTCCGGGACCGTCTCCTTCGGTGTCTTTTCGTCACTCAGAGATGGATGTTCCCGCTCGATCCTGCGCATCATACGCTCGTAATTTACTTTTTCATGGGCGGCGTGCTGATCAATAATGAGAAGCCGCTTCTCATATTCAATGAGCCAGTAGGTTCCGAAAATCTGCCCGATATATTTAAATCTCTCCGCTTTCTGTGCCGTGAGAAGATGTTCTGTGTCCGGACCTTTTTCAGCAGGACCGCCGGAGTCAGAATCCGGTAAGAGTGATTCAGATATGAGTGATCCTGTTAATAGGCTTTCCAGAGTCAGCTGACCCTGAGGAAGACGATCTTCTCTATCCTCTTCGGGCAGGGATTCGGGAATTCGATTTGTGCTGACCTCTGCGGACTTGCGTCTGAGAAGACTATCTGTATTATTCTCTTCTGCCTCTGGCGGTACGCGTCTGTCTTCGAAGACGAAACCATCGGCTTGGCCGGTAAGGCCGGCTTTTTTATGATCAGAGGGAATCGAATACCCTTCAATGGACCCGGATGGTTTATTTCTCTCTGCGGAAACTGAACCGGCACCAGACCCTGGCGAAGTCTGAACGGGGTTCTCAGCGCTGGAAACAGAAGGAGCGGCAGGAGGTCTGACAGTTCTTGCTTTTTCAAATGCTTCGTAGTGCGGTGCCTCCTGCAGATGCTGCTGCTTGAGCTTCTCTTCCTTTTTGATCTTTTCCCGCTCCTCTTTTGCAGTGTTGAGATTCGCTTTGGGGATCAATTCAACAGGTCTGAGCGCGTTGTGGACACTGCTGTCCAAAAAGCGATAGACCGCTCTTCTGTCCGTAAAACGCACTTCCATCTTGGAGGGATGCACATTGACATCCACCTGTTCGGGGGGGATGGTCAGATGAAGAACGGCAAAAGGGAAGCGGTGCTGCATGAGATCGGTCCTGTAGCCCTCTTCCAGTCCGGCCGACAGTTCTTTGCTGCGAAGCATCCTTCCGTTTATAAAAAAGGTCTCAAAGGCACGGCTGGACCGGCTGATCTCGGGTCTTCCCAGGAAACCGTCAAGGACCATACCGGACTCATTGTCTTCTGCATGTACGGGTATGATGGCCCCTGCTGTCTCCCGTCCATAGATCCGGTAGATCAGTTCGCGCAGATTCCCGTTGCCGGTGGTGTGAAGCTTGTCCTGACCGTTCACTCTATAGTGAAAAGAAATCAAGGGATGCGAAAGTGCCTGTTTTTCGATCAGGTCTGTGATATAGCCGGCCTCTGTCTGGGGCTGACGGAGAAATTTGCGGCGGACAGGGATCTTTCCGAACAGATTGCGCACGATAACAGTGGTTCCGTCCGGGGCTCCGATTTCTTCAAGGTCGATCTGAACCGGCGAATCCGGAGAATAGGCAGCCAGATGATCGTTGACCGCTCTGGTGCCGGTCAGGGAACCTCGTACTTTCGTGATCATTTCCACCTGGGCAACAGCCGCGATACTGGCCAGCGCTTCTCCTCGAAAGCCCAGGGAAGAAAGGTGCGAGAGATCATCGACGTCTGAGATTTTACTGGTCGCATGGCGGATAAAGGCGCGGGTAATCTGATCTTTCTCAATACCGCATCCGTTGTCCGTGACGCGGATCATTGTGATCCCGCCGTCCCGGATCTCCACAGTGACAGCTGTCGATCCGGCATCGATGGAATTTTCCACCAGCTCTTTTACAACATTGAGAGGCCGCTCGATGACCTCTCCCGCCGAAATGCGGCTGATGGTTTCCTCTGTGAGGAGTTTTATTTCCATAATCTGTTCCTTTTATGTTTTTTCTGATTATGTTTTTCTGATTATGTCTTTCTGATTTTGACTTTCTGAATAATCCCGCTGATACCGCCCGTCGGATCATATGCAATCAGAGAAATTCCCGAAAAGCTTTCTCCCTTGCAGTCACATTTGCAGATGCCCCGGCAGCCTGTCTTACTCCGCGTTCCATCGGTTCTTAAGTCTGCTCTGCAGACGATAGAGTGTGTTGAGTGCATCCAGGGGTGTCAGGTTCTGGATATCGATCTCCGCCAGATCTTTCAGGACTTCTGTATCCGGGGTGGTGTCAAACAGGGACATCTGGGCAAGGTCCACTTCGTCATAGTGGACGGGTTTGGAAGGTGTATTTCTGCCTGCAGCATTTGCGGCGGAGGTATCGAAATTCTGAAGCTTTTCCGTGATGTCATTGTCAGTCAGCTGAGCGACAAGTTCGGTGGCCCGGTCAATGACGATATCGGGAAGACCTGCGAGACGGGCAACCTGAATGCCGTAGCTTTTGTCTGCGCCGCCGCGGATGATCTTTCTGAGGAATTTGATCTGATCCCCCACTTCTCTCACTGCAACGCAGTAGTTTTTGACGCCCGGTATTTTGCCCTCGAGCTCTGTCAGCTCGTGGTAATGGGTCGCGAAAAGAGTCTTTGCTCCCAGATAGCGGCGGTTGCTGATATGTTCGACGACAGCCCAGGCGATACTCATGCCGTCATAGGTGGATGTTCCGCGGCCGATCTCGTCCAGGATCAGAAGGCTTTTGGATGTTGCATTCCTGAGAATGTTGGAGACCTCGTTCATCTCAACCATGAAGGTACTCTGGCCGCTTCCCAGATCATCGGTGGCACCCACACGGGTAAAAATACGGTCGGTCACACAGAGCCTGGCTTTTTCGGCAGGCACAAAGCTGCCGATCTGAGCCATCAGGGTAATGAGGGCAACCTGACGCATATAGGTCGATTTACCGGCCATATTGGGACCGGTGATGATGCAGATGCAGTTCTTTTTGTTGTCCAGAAGGGTATCGTTGGGGATAAACTCCCCCTGCTGCATCTGTTCTACGACCGGATGACGTCCTCCGGTGATCCGGATGGTTCCGCTCTCATTGAAAGCGGGACGGACGTAGTGATTGCGCTCCGCGACAAGAGAGAGGGAGGCAAATGCATCCAGATGTGCCAGGGCACCTGCCGCCTTCTGAAAAGAGGTGATCCGCTCTGCACAGGCATCCCGGACGCGGCAGAAAGCATCATATTCCAGGGTGTTGAGCTTATCCTCGGCGTTGAGGATGCTGTCCTCCAGTTCCTTGAGGCGCTGGGTCGTATAACGTTCGGAGCCGACCAGGGTCTGTTTGCGGATATAATCGTCAGGTACAAGATTTTTAAAGGAATTGGTGACCTCAAAATAGTATCCGAAAACCTTGTTGTATTTGATCCGCAGATTTTTGATGCCTGTTCTCTCCCGGTCCTCTGTCTCCAGATCCATCAGCCACTTGCGGCCATTGTCGCGGGCATCCCGCAGATGGTCGATATCCGGATCATAGCCGGATTTGATGATTCCTCCCTCTCTGATTGTGAGGGGCGGTTCATCCACAATGGATTGATCCAAAAGCTCTGTCAGGTCTGAAAAATCATCGATTTCTTCATAGAGACGGGACAGGCCGCCTGCAGGGCAGGCCTCTCTTCCCTGGTCCTGTGTATCCGCGCCGGAGCTTCGGTGAGCTGCTCTTCCGTTTCCGCCATCCTGCATTCCGGCAAAAGAGACCTGGGATGTGTCCGGATCCGCGCAAAGTTCGGGATCAGAAAACAGTCTGACGGGTGCTGTTCTGTCATTTTCGGAGAAGAATTCAGAAGACTTATTGCGGGCTTCTTCCTCCTTTATTTTTTCCTTTTCGGATTCGCGGAATGCAAAATCCCTGAGCACATTTTTAATGGGCACAAACATGTGCAGGGAGTCGCGCAGAGCGATCATGTCCCTGGGATTGGCAGAGCCGTAGGAAATGCGTGTCATCAGACGCTCCAGGTCATAGATTGCTCTCAGATATTCGCGGACCTCATCGCGGTCTACACTCTGTTCGCAAAGAGCCTGCACGCAGTCAAGCCGCTCCTCGATCTGTGCCCGCTCTGTGAGGGGCTGTTCCAGAAAGCGGTGAAGGAGGCGGGCACCCATGGCAGTACAGGTCTTGTCAAGAACCCAGAGCAGGGAGCCGCGTTTTTTCTTGTCGCGAAGGGTCTGTGTCAGTTCCAGATTCCTGCGTGTGGAACTGTCCAGAAGCATATATTTTCCCGACGCATAGGCACGGATCCTGGTGAGGTTTGAAAGCGCGTTCTTCTGTGTGTCGTAAAGATAACGGAGAAGGGCGCCGGCGGCCAGTGTTCCTGAAGGGAAGTCGTCCAGCCCCAGGGAAAGCAGGGAGGAGGCAGCAAAATGCTCCAGAAGCAGGGTGACTGCCGAGGATTCTTCGAAATAGCTGTTGGGAATGGTGCTGATCTGCATGGAAAGTCTCTCCCGCAGGTCAGCAAGATCCAGACTGCTCATTAAAAGAGGGTCGTTGCACAAAAGTTCCGCAGGGCTGTAGCCGATGATCTCATCGTAGAGTTTGGCCGTATCGGATATTTCAGACACCAGAAAATCTCCGGTGGTGATGTCCGCTGCAGCGATGCCGATCTGACCGGAGGTATAGAAAGCACAGAATATATAGTTGTTTTTGCTCTCATCGAGGGCGTTCATATCGAGATTGGTGCCGGGTGTGACGATCCGGACCACCTCACGCCGGACAATGCCCTTGGCTGTGCGGGGATCCTCCATCTGTTCACAGACAGCGACCTTGTGTCCAAGCTCGACAAGCCGTGTCAGGTAAGTATCTACGGCATGGTAAGGGACACCGCACATGGGCGCCCGCTCGGGAAGTCCGCAGCTCTTGCCGGTCAAAGTCAGTTCCAGCTCTCTTGATACCGTCACCGCGTCATCAAAGAACATTTCATAGAAATCACCCAGACGGTAAAAGAGAAGGCAGTCCGGATTTTCATGTTTTGTCCGCAGATAGTGCTGCATCATGGGTGACAGCTTTGCCATAAAGGCAGCATCATCCGCCATGACCGCAGACGATGAGAATTGTGTGTAATCGTAGAGGTTTTCCATTCAGATTTCCTTTGGCCCTCAGTTCAGGGGCTATATATATTCCGGGTTCATCACGACTCGACTGAACGACTCGACTGAAAAAGGTATTCCCGGCAGCAATTTCTTCCAGGGGTCTGTCAGACTACGGTTCCGAAAAAGTAAAAGCCACGGCATTCATCCAGACGAACCTGCAGCATTTTTCCGATCATGGAAGGATCTCCGGGGACATGGACCAGCATGTTGTTGGACAGGCGCGCAGTTATGTAACTGCTGTCCTTTACGTTGATTTCCTCTGCCAGAGCCTCCATAACACGGCCTGTCAAATGTTCCGCGCGGCCGTGAGCTGTCTCCTGGACAGCGGCAAGGACCCGGTCGAACATGCGGTTTTTCTCGGAGTCGGGAACCTGGTCAGGCATATTGGCCGCAGGGGTCCCGGCACGCTTGGAATAAATAAAGGTAAAGGCATTGTCATAGCCTACAGTGCGGACAACATCAATAGTATCATCAATGTCACAGTCCTCTTCGCCCGGAAAACCGACAATGATATCAGTAGTGATCGACACGTCGGGAATCTGTTCGCGGATTTTCAGGGCCAGGGCCATATACTGGTCCCTGGTGTAGCGGCGGTTCATGCGCTTGAGGATACGGTCAGAACCTGACTGCAGGGGCAGGTGGATGTGGCGGGCGATCTTCTCATTTTCACGTACAACACGGATGACATCATCGGAAAAATCCTTGGGATGAGGTGTCATAAAGCGGACACGCTTTAAACCTTCGATCTTACAGACTCTTTCCAGAAGCTCCGCAAAGGAGCAGGATTTTTCCAGGTCCTTTCCGTAGGAATTGACGTTCTGGCCGAGCAGCATGATCTCGACGACTCCGTCATTAACCAGACGCTCGCATTCGAGAATGATTTCTTCCGGAGTACGGCTTCTCTCCCTTCCCCTCACATAAGGGACGATACAGTAACTGCAGAAATTGTTACAGCCGAAGGTGATATTGACGCCGGATTTAAAAGGATATTTGCGGGCGACAGGAAGCGCTTCGACAATGCGGTCCGCGCGGTCCCAGATTTCCACCACCATGCCGTCCGATTCGATGCAGGTGCACATATATTCCGCGAAGCGGTAGAGATTGTGAGTGCCGAAAACCAGATCGACAAAGCGATAGCTCCTGCGGATTTTTTCGACATTGGATTTTTCCTGCACCATGCAGCCGCATACGGCGATCTTCATGCCGGGATGATTCTTCTTGAGATGGCCTGCACGGCCCAGACGTCCGAAAACGCGCTGGTCCGCGTTGTCACGGACGGTACATGTATTATAGACAAGAAAATCCGCATCTTCGGACGGCGCCTCCTCAAAGCCTGCGCTCTCCAGGATTCCGATGATCTTTTCGGAGTCACGGGCGTTCATCTGGCAGCCGAAGGTCTCCACACGGAAGGTCATTTTTCTGCCGGCCTCCTGTGCGCGTTTTTCAATAATGGTTTTTGCACGCGCCAGAAACCAGGCCTGACGCTCCGGCTCGTGTTCCGGCACAGGGCTGTTAAGATCCGCTTCCCGTACCAATTCTTCAAATCTTTCGTTGATCGCCATTCTAGTGGTTATGACCTCCTGTAGATGTATACTTGTTTACCAGTCCTGTGTCACGCGGTAGAGGTAAAAGTTACCTTTTTTCCCTACTCGCTCGACAACTCCCATTTCATTGAGGAGCAAAAGGACGGTGGAGATATCTTTTTTCCGGAACCTGACTGCTTTTGCAAAGTCCCCGGAAGTAAAAGGCTCGGGGAGTCCCTCGGGCACAAACTGCATATAGTCCTGAGGACAGGTGAGGAGCATACGGTCTTTCAGACGCAGCGGGATCCGCTCATAGCGATGAGAGCCCCGCTTTTTATCCCTGCTCCATCCATCCAGCAGGCGGTATTCATCCATATCGATCAGGAGCAGCTCAAAAGACAGATTAGGATCCTGCAGAAACGGACGGATGCGGTACAGTTCTTTGAAAGCGCGGAAAAAACTCCCCCGAAGGGGAGATTTGTTTCTTTTGAGCAGCTCGCCTGTGTCGGGATCGATCCAGATAAGCCACTTCTCGGCGGGGATGGGGTAGACAATGCGGACCGGATACCTGGCAAGGAAACAGGATAGTTTCGCCCGCATGGCACCCATCCGGGCAGTCTGAATCTCGGTAATCTGTCCGTCATGGTAAATGTCCGCAATAAAATTGTCAACAGGAATTTCCTGATGATCCTCATCGTCGTCTATGTAATTTTTTAAAACAGCATGCAGAGTCTTCTCGGACTGCATGCCGATTCCATGTTTTTCCCTGGGGGCCAGCGTAATGGTCTGTGTCCGTGCAGCGTCAAAGCGTCGTCTGGCAAAGGCCAGACCGGAATCCGCTGAATCAGAGGAGGCGGAACACTCTCCGGCTACAGACGGATACAGATCTGCAGAGCCTCCGGCAGAGATAATAAAGTCCGAGCAGGCGGATTTGTCCGGGGTTCCGCCCACCTCTCCGTCATTTGGAAAGCTTGCTTTTAACGTAGGCAAATGTGTAATCCTCTCCCTTTTCAGCGAGCATGCGCAGCAGCTTTTCCAGCAGAGCGGCTGTTTCGGGATGCATAAACTGACGGGCACGGCCGCCGTCAAAATACTTGAGGGGTGCCTTGTCCGTATAGGCATCTCCCAGATAGGTCTTGCTGGCTGCGATACGGTCCATCAGCATTTCCACGACATAACGTCCGGGCATTTTGACCGGAATCAGAGGAGACTCACCATCCTTGCCGCGAAGGTTATAGTCCACCCAGTATTCAAAGTGATGGCGGTTGCGGCCCTTGTGGTGAAGCCAGGAAGTGGAGTAACCGATGTCTTCCCTCTCCGCGTTATTGGGACTGCGGTTTCCCTGATAATAACGCGCGCCGACAAAAAATTCCACGGGGGAATACTTTGACAGATCATGGATCAGGCCCTGTCTGTAGAGGCCTACCTTCCAGCAGCCTTCAAGGACGAGAAGCTTGTGATGGGTGATCGTGTGAAGATGCCCGAAAAACTTTTCCTTCGTGACAGGCGGACGGTCCCGGCGGGAAGGTCTTCCGGTGTACATACGGACCATATGATCCACTGTGGGAGTGACTATGAAATCCTGCATGTGTCTGCATCCTTTCATTTTCTCATGATTCTGCTCTACTGCTGTGTTTTGCTGATGATTCATAATATACTATCCCGTTGTTTTCAAGAAAATACGGTTATTTCTTTTTGCTGATGATCAGTATGCCTGCCTGTGGTTCATGGGGGACGGTTCTCACCGAGGCATTTGAGTCATCGGCGAGTCATGGGGGACGGTTCTGACCGACTCAAATCAATGTCTGTGGAGTCATGGGGGACGGTTCTGACCTCCTCATTGTGCGCAATGAGTAGGTCAGAACCGTCCCTTGTGACTCATATCAATGTCTGTATCGGGGAGCCAGTCCGGTGCCCGCGGCGCGAACGATGTGTTTTGCAGATGCGCCGCATCGCTTTCCCTTTCTTGTTTTTTTGCT
>ODAI012007711.1_pt1 | contig 10282 bp, 8 predicted proteins | sample 1539321 | NCBI WGS metagenome assembly ODAI01 (sample SAMN02144231, study PRJEB22623) | gut metagenome | biome: sheep rumen | host: Ovis aries | place: New Zealand | reverse complement strand
CGATGAACTCCGGCTCGATCGCCAGGGCCCTGGCGATGCCGATGCGCTGGCGCTGGCCGCCGGAGAACTCGTGCGGAAAGCGGCTGGCGTGCTCCCGGTTCAGGCCGACGGTGTCCAGCAGCGCCGCGACGCGGCGGCGGCGCTCCTCCTCGTCGTACATGCCGTGAATCTCCATGCCCTCCCGGATGATGGAGCCGACGGTCATGCGCGGATCGAGGGAGGCGTACGGATCCTGGAAGACGATCTGCGCCTTCTTGGCGAAGGCGATGCGGTCCTTCCGGTTGGAGAGGTCGACCTCCTTCCCGGCGTAGATCAGGCGGCCCTTCGTGGGCCGGTAGATGCCCATGAGCGTGCGGCCCAGCGTCGACTTGCCGCAGCCGCTCTCGCCGACCAGGCCCAGCGTCTCGCCCCGGCGGATGGAAAGCGAGACGTCCTCCACGGCGTGCAGCATCCTGCCGCCGGACACCTTGAAGTATTTGCTGATGTGCTCCGCGCGCACCAGAATCTCATCCGTCATTGCGGTCCCCCCTCTCCTCGGCCGGCGGGCAGTCGGGGTGAAGCAGCCAGCAGCAGGCGCTGTGCCCGTCCGGCCCGGCGAACTCGGGCGGCAGCTCCTCCCGGCAGATCTGCATGCAGCGGCGGCAGCGGGCCGCGAAGCCGCAGCCCTTCGGCGGATTCAGCAGGTCCGGCGGCGTGCCGGGGATAGCGGTCAGCGGCTTGCGCTCGTCCGCGTCCGCCTGGGGCAGGCTGCCCAGCAGCGCCTTCGTATAGGGATGCCGGCTCTCGTAGAAGATCTGCCGCGTCGTGCCTGTCTCCACGATCTTGCCGGCGTACATCACGGCCACGCGGTCCGCGATGCCCGCCACGACGCCCAGGTCGTGCGTGATGAGGATGATGGCGGTGTTCGTCTCCCGCTTCATCTCCGAGAGCAGATCCATGATCTGCGCCTGGATGGTGACGTCCAGCGCCGTCGTGGGTTCGTCCGCGATCAGCAGCTTGGGCTTGCAGGAGAGCGCCATGGCGATCATGGCGCGCTGACGCATGCCGCCGGAAAACTGGTGCGGGTACTGCCGCGCGCGCTCGCGCGGGTTGGGGATGTGCACGCGCGTCAGCTGGTTGACCGCCTCTTCCTTGGCGTCCTTCTTGCTGATCTTGTTATGCAGGCGGACGGATTCCACCACCTGCCAGCCCACCTGCGTGGTGGGGTTCATGCAGGTCATGGGATCCTGGAAGATCATGGCGACCTCCCGCCCGCGGATGTGCTGCATCTCGCGCTCGGAGGCGGAAACGATGTCGTGCCCGGCCAAGTCGATCCTGCCGCCCTTGATGCGGGCCGGCGGCATCGGGTTCAGCTTCATGATGGTCTGGGCGGTCACGCTCTTGCCGCAGCCGCTCTCGCCCACCACGGCCAGCACCTCGCCGGCGTCCACGTGCAGCGAAACGCCGCGAACAGCCTGCACCTCGCCCGCGTAGGTGTCAAAGGAGACCTGCAGGTCTTCAATGGTCAATACTCTGTCCGCCATACTTACCTCCTGAGTTTCGGGTCGAACGCGTCACGCAGCCCGTCCCCGAACATGTTGAAGGCCAGCATCGTAAGGCTGATGCAGATGGCCGGGATGATGAGCTGGGAAGGATAGATGCGGAAGTTCTCGATGCCCGCCTGGGCCAGGCTGCCCCAGGAGCACATGGGCAGCGGGATGCCGAGGCCCAGGTAGCTGAGGTAGGCTTCCGAGAAGATGGCGCCCGGGATCGCGAGGGTGACGCGCACGATAACGACGCTCAGCGTGTTGGGCAGAAGGTGCCGCGCGATGATGCGCCACGGGCTGGCGCCCATGGCCTCCGCCGCCGCGATGAACTCCTGCTCCTTCAGGGCCACGACCTGGCCGCGCACCAGGCGCGCCATCGGGATCCAGCCCACGAGCGAGTAGGCGACGATGATGGTGAACATGCCCGGCTTCATGATCATCATCAGCAGGATGACGATGATGAGGTACGGGATGCCGTTGATGATCTCCAGCAGGCGCATCATGATGATATCCACCGTGCCGCCGAAGTAGCCGGAGATACCGCCGTAGACGCTGCCCAGGATGAGGTCCACCAGCGCGGAGACGACCGCGATGGTGAGGCTGACGCGGCCGCCCATCCAGATGCGCGTCCAGATGTCGCGCCCCAGGGTGTCGGTGCCGAAGACGTGCTTGTGCCCTTCGCCCGAAACGCCGCTCTCGTTGCACACGGTGCCCATGGGCGCGTTCGTGTGGCTGTAGTGCTGCTCCCGGTAATCGAACGGGGAGACCAGCGGCGCGATGACGGAGAAGAGCGTCAGCACCAGGATGATGATGAGGCAGATGAAGGCCACGCGGTTTTTGACCAGGCGGCGCATCGCGTCCTGCCAGAAGGTGAGGCTGGGCCTTCCGATCGCCTCGCGGTCGTGCGCGCTCTCACCCACCCATGCAAAGCGGGAAGAATCGATCTTTTCCATGGCTTATCCCTCCAGCTTGACGCGCGGGTCGATGAAACCGTACAGCAGGTCCACGACGAGGGTGCACAGGATGAGCAGCCCGCCGTAGAAGACCACCGTGCCGGAAATCATGGTGTAGTCCAGGTCCTTGATACTGATGACGAAGTACTTGCCGAGGCCCGGGATGTTGAAGATGCTCTCGATGACGAAGGTTCCCGTCAGCACGGAGGCCACCGTGGGGCCCATGATGGTGATGACCGGCATGATCGCGTTGCGCAGCGCGTGCCTGCGGATGATCTGGCCCTGGGAGAGGCCCTTCGACTTCGCCGTCTTGATGTAATCGGAGCTCAGCACGTCCAGCATGCTGGTGCGCATGAGGCGCGAGACCGTCGCCAGGGAGCCCAGGCCCAGCGCGAAGGCCGGCAGGATCGTCTGGTTCAGGCTGCCCCAGCCCTGGATGGGAAAGAGGTTGATGTGGAACACCTTGCGCAGCTGCAGCGCCAGGAAGTACTGCAGCAGCGCGCCCAGGATAAAGCTGGGCACGGAAACGCCGATCATGGCGATGAACATGGAGAAGCTGTCCGCGAAGCCGCCGCGCTTCACTGCGGCCACCGCGCCCAGCAGCACGCCGATGATGAACGCGAAGAGCAGCGCGCGGATACCCAGGTCTGCGGAGACCACGAAGCTCTCCGAAACGATGCCCATCACGTCCCGGTTGTAGACGATGGACATGCCCAGATCGCCGCGCAGGCAGTTGCCCATATAGATGAGGTACTGGACGAACACCGGTTTGTCCAGCCCGTATTTGGCCTGCATATTGGCCAGCGTCGTCGCGGAGACCGTCTTATCCCCCAGGAACGGATCGCCGGGCAGCATGCGCATCATGAAGAACGTGAGCGAGATGAGCACGAAGAGCGTCAGCACCGCGTAAGCCAGGCGTTTGATGATGTATCGGGCCAAGGCGCTTCCTCCTTCTTTTGTTGAATTGGGCCTCATTCGCTGTACCTCCGTCAACGGCGGGGGGCACAGCGAATGAGGTCTCTGTAAAGGAGAGCGGCACGGTTTCCCATGCCGCTCTCCTGTTGGTACGGGCCTGAGATGCTTACTTGGCCAGCTTGGTGTAGATGAGGTTCAGCGCCTGGAACGGCTTGCGGGCAAAGCCCTCGACAAGCTTCTCGCTGGCGGCGTAGTCCTCATAGCGCCAGTAGACCGGGATGATGGGCAGATCGCGCTGCAGGATGAATTCCGCATCCACGAAGAGCTGCTCGCGCTTGGCGGCGTCCAGCTCCGTCTTGGTGGACTCGATGAGCGCGTCGTACTCGGGGTTGGAGTAACCGGTGTGGTTGTTGCCGTTCGTGGTGGTGAACAGCTCCAGGTCGGTCATGGGGTCGTTGTAGTCGGGGCCCCAGCCGCCCATGAACATATCGAACTGCAGCGCATTGCGGCGCGCGCGGCTCTCGGTGATGGTGAGCACTTCGATGCCCAGCTCCACGCCCAGCGCCTTGCGGACCTGCTCCTGCACGACCTGGGAGAGCAGCTCGTTCTGGGTGCCTTCGGAGGTCATCAGCGTGACCTTGATCTGGGAAGCGTCGGTGTAGCCCAGCTCTTCCAGGGCCGCCGGCAGGAAGCTCTTGGCGAGTTCCGGATCGGCACTGGCCGCGTACAGGCCCGCGCCGCCGTTGCGCTCCACGACAGCCTCGGCGAAGGACTCGTGCGCCACGCCGCTGATGCCGTAGGTCATGGCGGTGGAAACCTTGTTGTCGTTCTTGAAGACGGTGTCGATGATCTGCTGGCGGTCGATGGCCGCGGAGATCGCCTTGCGCAGGCTCAGGCTGCGCATGTCGCTCGTGTCGGTCACGTTGACCCAGAAGAAGTAGGAGTAGCCGCCCGGATAGTTGATGGTCTGATAGCCCTCGGCCTGGAGCATCGCACGCTGCTCACCGGTGATGTCGGTGACGTCCAGCTCGCCGCCCTGGAAGGCGTTGATCATCGCGTTGGTGTCGGTGTACTTGACGAAGTTGATCTTCTGGAGCTCAACCGCGTCGGCGTTCCACCAGGCCGTGTTCTTCTGGACGGTGATGCTGTTCTCCAGGACCCAGTCGGTCATGTAGAAAGCGCCGTTGTAGAGCAGGGTGTCGGGGGAGGTGCCGAACTTGTCCGCGCCCACTTCCTTGTAGAAGGGCTCGTAGACAGGGGCCATGACCTCGAACTTCACGTACTGCAGGAAGTACGGCAGGTAAGTCTCCAGCTCGCAGACGAGGGTCAGGTCGTCCACCGCGTGGAAGCCGACGTCCTCCAGCTTCACCTCGGGCGCGCCTTCGACGCCGGAGGCATAGTCGTAATACGCCTGCGCGTTCTTGAAGACGGTGGCGAACGCATAGTACTCGGCGGCGTTGGCCGGGTTGAGCAGCTCGCTCCAGCCGAAGACGAAGTCATGCGCGGTCACGTCGGCCACGACCTCGCCCTTGGAGTTGACCCACTTCATGCCCGGGCGCAGGTGGAACGTCCAGGTGAGGCCGTCCTCGGAGGTTTCCCAGCTCTCAGCCGCGGCAGGAACGACGCTGTTGTCGTCCGGGCTCAGCTTGACCAGGTTGTCGAAGATGTGGCGGTCAATCGAAAACTCGTTGGAATAGGTCTGCAGGATGGGGTTCATCTTGCTCATCGTGGTGATTTCAACGGTGATGGCGCCCTTCTCGGACGTGCCCGGGTACCAGCCCTGGCCTGCGTTCGGGTTGGTGTCGGCCAGCGCGGAGACGGTCAGGACCAGCAGCATGGTCACGGCGAGCAGCCCCGCAAACAGGCGATTCTTCATTGTCATTCCTCCTCGATCGATATTGCGCCCGCACGCCGGTGCCGTGCTTGTCAGCCCCGGTATACGATGCTATAATGGGATTCTATCATATCCCTTCTCTATTTGCAAGCTTTTTTCACGATTCTTTCATTTTGAAGGCTCTTTGGGGGAAATAAAGGTTTTTAATGCACAAGTGCAAATCCAAATGCCCATGAAGTACAACACAAGGAGATATCATGTCCAGCCATACCGTCAGCAGCCGCTTCGACGAGTGCCTTGAGCGCAACGGCGCGTCGCTGCTTCGCCTCACTTTTCTGCTCTCCCGCGAGAAGGGCGCCGCGGAGGAACTCGCCTTCCAGTCGCTGCTGCGCCTCGCCGCCCGCCCCGAAGCGGACGCCGGAGACGACCGTCTCTTCCTCTTTTCCACGGCGCTGCGCCTCTGTGAGGACTGGTTCTCCCGCAAGCTGCGCAAAAAGCCGAAACTGGAAGCGCTGCGGCAGGCCGCCCTCCCCTTTGCCGTGACGGACGATCTTTCCGCCCTGCTGGGGCGGCCCTTCGCCTGCCGCGCCGCAGCCGCGCTGTCGGCCTCCGGCTTCGGCGCAGACGAAATCCGCCGCATCGCCGGCCCAAGGGCCGCCAGGGAAGCGGAAAAGCTCTCCCCCGGCGCGCTGCAGGCCGCCTCATCCGTCTGCTGGGGCGAAGGACAGCTTTCGCAGCTCTCCGACCGGGTTTACGACCGGTTTTCGGAGCGCAGCGTCGGCGTGGAGAACGCCATACACGAGGCCCGCATCCGTTTTGACCGCGCCGCGCCGTATCTGGCGCTCGCCGTGCTGCTGTTCTTCGCCTTCTGCGTGTGGTTCTCCGCGCGCCGGGGCTGACTCCATCCCATCATTAAAGGAAGCGTGTGCCTATGCAACCGTCAAAGCCGCAGGGGGTCGCCCTGCGCCCGCATCTCGGCTATCCCGTCATGGTCGTGGACGGGCTGTGCATCTCCGCCGCCGCCCTGGTCCTTCCCCTCCTGCAGGAGCACGCGGGGATCGGTTACGCCGGCAGCGGCACCCTGCTGGCCGTCATGAGCGCCGGAAACCTCACCGCGGCCTTCCTGGCCGGTACCCTCCCCCGCCTGATCGGCATGCGCCGCACCGCCCTGCTGCTCACCGGCGGCCTGGCCCTCGGTTACGGGCTCATGGGGCTGTCCGCCCTGCCCTCCGCCATCCTTCTCTCCTTCCTGCTCGTCGGCTTCGGGAAGGGCAGCATCATCCACCATGCCACCGTCGCCGTCAACTCCGTCGCGCAGGACCACACGCGGGCGACCAACCTGCAGAACGCGCTCTTTGCCACGGGCGCCCTGTTTGCGCCTTTCGCCATGCGGCTGTTCGGCATCCTGCCCCGATGGCAGGCGCCCCTGTGGGGGCTCTCGCTCCTCGGTCTTTTCATCTGGCTCCTCTTCCTGCGGATGGAGCTGCGGCCGGAGCCGCTGAGGGGCCGCGAGGCCGAGTCGCTTTCCTTTCTGCGGGAGCGCCACTTCTGGTTCTGCGTGGCCTACCTCTTCTGCCAGCAGTGCTCGGAGATCACGCTCTCCAACTGGGTGGTCACCTACTTCAAGGATGCGGGCATCCTCTCCGGCGCACTGAGCGCCTACACGGTCACCATCTTCTGGCTGGCGGAGCTCATCGGCCGGCTCATCATCGTCTTCTGCCTGCCCGCGGGCAGCCGCCTGCGCACGCTCACCTTCTTCGCCGGCTCCACGCTGTGCGCCTACGTGCTCCTGATGCGCTCCCCCGCCGGCCTTCCCGCGTTCCTTTCGCTGGGGCTGGTCGGTCTGTGCATCTCCGGCGCCTATCCAACGGTCATCGCACACTCCTCCCGCAACCTCAGCAACGCCAGCGTCGGCGTCATGATCCCCGTCGCGGGCATCGGCGCCATCCTCATGCCCTGGCTCGTGGGCGTCGTCGCCCAGGGCGCCGGCATCGGCGCCGCCATGCTGTGTCCCGTGGCGTCCCTCGCTGCCATGCTGCTCTTCGGCATCCTCGCGGACAGGAACGGGTAAACCCGGGTCCTATAAAAAAAGCGGTTCCTCACGGAAACCGCTTCTTCTTTTTCCTTGTCCGGCTCAGAAATCGTCCTGCCCCAGCGCCTGCGCGCCCAGCAGCAGCGCGCCCGCCACGCCGGCGTTGACGCCCAGCGCAGGCGGTACGATGTAGCCGCTGATGCGCTCCGGGCTGACCCGCTCGGATGCGACGTATCCGCCCAGCAGGTTTACGACGCGCTGGCGGATGCGCGGGAACAGGTGCGCCTGCTGCATGACGCCGCCGCCCAGCACGATGATCTCCGGCGACACCGTCAGGATGATGTTCACGCACATCTGCGCCAGATACTCGGCCTCCAGCTCCCACGCCGGATGATCGGGCATCATCAGGCGGGAGGAGAGCCCCCAGCGCTTCTCGATGGCCGGCCCGCTGGCCAGCCCCTCCAGGCAGCCCCTGTGGAAGGGGCACACGCCGTCCGGCATGCTGTCGTTCCGGGCGGGCCGCATCAGCATGTGGCCCAGCTCCGGGTGCACCATCCCGTGCACCAGCTTGCCGCCCAGGATGATGCCGCCGCCGATGCCCGTGCCGACCGTCACGTAGACCAGGCTGTTCAGCCCCTTGCCGGCGCCCAGGACGGACTCCGCCAGCGCCGCCGCGTTCACGTCCGTGTCGATGGCGCAGGGGACGTTCAGCGCCGTCCGCAGCTCCCGCAGCAGCGGGAAGCCCGACCACTCCGACTTGGGCGAGCGCATGATGCAGCCGTAGGTCGGCGAGGAAGGGCGCAGATCCAGCGGCCCGAAGGAGCCGATGCCCAGCGCCTTGACGCCGAAGCGCCCGATAAAATCCACGATCTGCGCAACCGTCTCCCCGGGAGACTGGGTGGGAAAGCTTGCGCGCTGCAGCACGTTGCCCTGGGAATCCCCGATGGAGCAAACCATTTTGCTGCCGCCCGCCTCCAATGCGCCGATTAACATACCAAATCCTCCTTTGAGGTGCAATTCACTTTGAGCCGTCAGGCGCAGGGTTACACACCCCCGACTATAGACACATCATACAATAAGTGGGCGGTCTCGTCAAATGGAAACTGCGAAAGCTTGCGATGCGGGGCGCGTTCTGCTATCATAAGCGCGATTACGGCCAGAAATCGAGGTCAGCATGAAAAACCCAACCGAAAGTCAGCGCGCGGCGCTGCAAAAGCGGGCCGAAGCCGTCGCCCGCCGCCTTGGCGCCTCCTGCCGGCAGGGCGGAGGGCTTTCGCCCGGGGGCCGTGCCGCCGTAGAGCGCGAAGCCGCGCGCATCCTGCGGGGCGGCCGGGCCGTAGGCGCCAGCCTGGTGCTCGTGCAGGGCGGGCGCGAGGAGGTCTTCTGTTTCGGCCTCGCCCGCCGCAGTCCGCGCATGCCCGTTACGCCCGAAACCTGCTTCCGCGTCGCCAGCGTCACCAAGACGGCACTCGCCCTGGGCTTCCTCGCTGCGGCCGAGCGCGGGCTGCTTGCGTTGGATGCGGATATCTCCGCGCTGCTCGGCTACAAGGCCCGCAATCCCCGCTTTCCGGACAGCCCGGTCACACCCCGGATGCTGCTTACGCACACCGCAGGGCTGCTCGACGAGGGGCCCTACCTTGCGCTGGATCCGGAGCGCCCGCCCGCCCTTCGGGAATTCCTCCGCGATGCAGCCTGCTGGACGGACACCGCGCCCGGCGCGTCCTTCCGCTACAGCAACCTCGGGGCCGGCGTCGCCGGCGTCGTCCTGGAGCGCGCCCTGAACCTGCCTTTGGACGAGGCGATGCGCGTCCTCCTCTTCGATCCGCTCGGCATCCGCGCCGCCCTGGATCCGCGCCGCATCTCTCCCACCCGCGACCTGGCCTGCGGCTACCGCGTCTATCCCCTGCTGCCGCCCCGCCTGCGCTACGACGCGCCGCGCCTGGCCGCCCGGCCGTCTGCGCCCTTCGATCCGGAGCGGGACGTCTTCGCCGGCGCCGGCCGCATGCTTACGGACAGCCACGGGGCCGCTGCGCTCCTGCGCCTTTTGTGCCGGGGCGCCGACACCCCCGCGCTTTCCTCCGCCTCCCTTCGCGAAATGTACACCCTGCAGGACGGAAAGGGCGGCATCCTCCATGCGGGCCGCACGCTGGGCGCGGTCGCGCTGCCCGGCGTCTTCCCCGGCTTTGCGCCTTTCGGGCACCAGGGCGTGGCCTACGGTATGTGCGCGGAGCTCTTCTTCGACCCGGCCGCCGGCTGCGGCGCCGCCCTTATGACCAGCGGCCTCCGGCTGGACAGGCGCGCGGAGCCCCTGGTCGCCCCCGCTTTCGATCTCCTGGCGCTCGCCTTTGGCGCACTGCGCGCCCCGGAGTGCTGACACATTTGTGTCACATTTCTTTTTCAATTTTGTCCCCTGCCGCACATTTTTCCTTCATAGGGCGGCGGTATACTTCAGTCGTCAAAAGAAAAAAAGCCCTGACGAGGCATTGAAAGGAGCTTTCTATATGAAGAACGTTCAAACCATCCGCAAACTCATCGCCCTGTGCGCAGCCCTCGCGCTGCTTCTTACCGCAGGCGTCAGCGCCTTCGCACAGGACAACGGCACGGACAAGCACTTCAGCGTGATCGAGGCCGCTTCCGATGAAAACGCGCTGTCCATCGCCGAGATCGTGGCGAAGAACCGCACCTCCGTCGTCGCCATCGAGACGGAGACCAAGATCGTCTACAACGACAACTACTACAACAATCCCTTCGGCGCCAGCCCGTTCGGCGGCCTGTTCGGCTACGGATACGGCTACGGTTACGGCGACGGCCGCCGCAGCCCGCGCGAATACACGCAGAAGGCAGCCGGCTCCGGCGTCATCATCTCCGATGACGGCTACATCGTCACCAACAACCACGTCATCTCCGGCGCGGACAAGATCACCGTTTACGTCGCCCCCGAAAACGACGGCGACGAGGAGAAGAGTTACGAAGCCACGCTGGTCGGCTCCTCCGAGAGCAACGACATCGCCGTGCTGAAGAT
>ODAI013977931.1_pt1 | contig 10283 bp, 6 predicted proteins | sample 1539321 | NCBI WGS metagenome assembly ODAI01 (sample SAMN02144231, study PRJEB22623) | gut metagenome | biome: sheep rumen | host: Ovis aries | place: New Zealand | reverse complement strand
GGGGGGAGGTGGGGCGCGTGGCGGGCAGGCGGGATTTTGCGGAGAAAAGCGCCGGCTTCCCGGCTGGTACGAACGTGGAGGAGTTCTACCGGGGGAAAATACGTGCGTCCGGACAGGAAACCGAAGCGGATCTGCCGGCTGACCGCAGGAAGAATACCGCCGTCTGCCTGGCGGATCTCATCGAAGAGACGCCCGAGGGTCTGTATCCCGTCGTGCTGTGCGGCGGAAGCTTCAACAACGACACCCGGTTAACCGTGATGAGGGAGGCGGAGAAGCACTTCCTGGACGCGGTGATTGCCCGGTGTGATCCGGAGAAGCATTTCTTCGTCATCGGACACCGGATCAGCGGGTATGAGAAGTATCTCATTGAACAGTGCGCCGGGAGATTCCGGATCTACGCCTTCGCGCCCGCGCTGCTCGGCGCCGCCGCCCTGCGCAGGATCCGGGAGAGCGGCGTCTTCGTCCGCGTCGCGATCGAAGCGGAGGCGATGGGGGTATACAAGAGCATAGCCTATGAGATCTTCAAACGCAGGGAATCGACCCTGATCGCCCTGGACGGCAACAGTGCGGGGGCGAACCTGATCCAGGAGGCGAAGAACGCAAAGTATAAGTGCCGCATCTATGTCAGTCCCCGGTCACGGGTTCTGCGCAGTAAGGCGGACTCTCTCGGGGGCTATGTGACTCTGCTGGATCTGAAGCATGATGCGGGAAATGAGATTTTCCTCTGAATAAGAAAAGGGACACTGACGACAGCAGAGCCGGTGCCCCTTTTTCGCACACATTTGCAGGACAATTCCAGACAAAAAGAGGCAGAATATGACATTTTCTCCGGAGGGAATATGGGATATACTGGTCTCATCAGGAGAGTCTGGAGGGGATGTCATGCAATACGGCCATTTTGACAATGAACACCGGGAATACGTGATTGACCGGGTGGATCTGCCGGTTTCCTGGACGAACTATATCGGCACGGGAAAGCTGTACGGGGTATTCAACCATACGGCGGGGGGATACCTGCTGTACGAAAGCCCGGAATACCACCGGATCACCCGTTTCCGGCCCAACGGCGTGCCGATGGACGGTCCCGGACATTATATCTATCTGAGGGATGAGGAGGACGGAGATTACTGGTCCCTGTCCTGGCAGCCGGTCGGGAAACCGAAGGAATACTATACCTGCCGGCACGGGATGAGCTACGTGAAGTACCTCTGCCGCTACGGCGGCATCGATGCCAGTCAGACGCTGTTTGCGGCGATGGACGACCCGGTGGAGATCTGGGACGTCCGTCTGGAGAACCGCAGCGGACAGCGCAGGACGATCTCGGTGTTCTCCTATCTGGAATTCAGTTTTCACCATGTCGATATGGACAACCGGAATTTCCAGATGAGCCTCTACGCGGCCGGGAGCCGTTATGAGGACGGGATCATCGAGCATGACCTCTACTACGAGGAGAAGGGATATCAGTTTTTCACCGGGGATTTCGCGCCGGACGGCTTCGACTGCCTGCGGGATGCCTTTCTGGGGGCCTACCGCACGGAGCGCAATCCCCTGGCCGTGGAGCGGGGGGAGTGTTCCGGAAGCTTCGAAAAGGGAGGAAATCACTGCGGCTGCCTGCAGAAAAGGGTGACGCTGGAGCCCGGGGAATCGGTCCGGCTGCTCTTCCTGCTGGGAGAGGGCGGGATCGCTGAGGGCCGGGCGATGCGGAAGAAATACACGCAGGAGAGGGCGGATGAGGATTTCCGCCGCCTGGCGGCTTACTGGGAGGAGAAGCTGTCCTGCCTGCAGATCACCACCCCGAACGAGGGGATGAATACGGAGATCAATATCTGGAATCTGTACCAGAGCGCGATCAACGTCATGTTCTCGCGGTTCACCTCCTTCATCGAGGTGGGCGGCCGGGTGGGACTCGGATACCGGGACACCGCGCAGGACGCCATGATGATTCCCCACTCTCATCCGGAGAAGTGCCGCAGCCGCCTGGTGGAGCTGCTGCGGGCGCTCACGACAGCGGGCTATGGACTCCACCTGTTTGAACCCCGGTGGTTCGAACCGGAGAAGGAGCAGCAGAGCTTCCGCTCGCCTACGGTGATTCCCGAGCCGGACCGGTCGCAGATCGTACACGGCATCCGGGACGCCTGCTCGGATGATGCACTCTGGCTGGTGGCTGCCGTGGTGCAGTACATCCGTGAAACCGGGGACCTGGATTTCGCGGATCTGACCGTGACCTACGCGGACGGGGGCAGCGGCACGGTCTATGAGCACTGCAGAAGGATCCTGGACTTCTCCGCCCGGGAGGTGGGAGCGCACGGGATCTGCAAAGGACTCCGGGCGGATTGGAGCGACTGCCTGTATCTGGGCGGCGGGGAGAGCGCCATGGTGAGCTTCCTGCATCTGTGGGCGCTGCGCCGGTTCTGTGCCTTGGCCCGGAGGCTCGGCCGCGGGGAGGACGAGGCATACTACAGGGAGATGGCGGAGCGGGTGCGGCAGCGCAGCGCGGCGGAGCTCTGGGACGGCGAATGGTTTATCCGCGGCATAACGGCCGACAACCGGAAGATCGGGACCAGGGAGGATACGGAGGGCCGGGTGCACATGGAATCCAACACCTGGGCGGTGCTTTCCGGGGCGGCGTCCCGGGAACAGGGGATTTCCGCCATGGACAGCGTCGATGCCGCTCTGTTCACGGAGTACGGACTGATGCTGAACGCGCCCTGCTATACGAAGCCGGATGACGGGATCGGTTTTGTGACGAGGGTATATCCGGGTCTGAAGGAGAACGGATCGGTGTTCAGCCATCCGAACCCCTGGGCCTGGTGTGCGGAAGCGGTTCTGGGACGCGGTTCGCGGGCGATGAAGTACTACAATGCCCTCTGCCCGCCGCTGCAGAACGATAAAATCGAGATCCGGAAGGCGGAGCCCTACAGCTACTGCCAGTTTATCGCAGGGAAGGACCACACGGCCTTCGGCCGGGCGCATCATCCCTTCATGACGGGGTCCGCGGGCTGGGCATATTACGCCGCGACGCAGTATATCCTGGGGATCCGGCCCGATTTTGACGGGCTGGAGGTGGATCCCTGCATCCCGGCGGACTGGAAGGAATTCCGGGTGATCCGGAAGTGGAGGGGGAGCACGTATGAGATCCATGTCTCCAATCCGGAGGGTGTGGAGAAGGGAGTCCGTGCCATCCTGGCCGACGGGAAGCCCGTGAAGGTGCTGCCCGTGCTTCCGGCCGGCAGTCTCTGCCGCGCGGAAGTAACCATGGGAAAGTGAGGTGAACCGATGATCCGTTTTGGAACCGGCGGCTGGAGAGCCGTGATCGCGGATGAATTCACGAGGGCGAATCTGTGCCTCCTGACGGCCGGCCTGTGCCGGGTGATGCAGGAGGATGGCTGGACCGGCGCGGAGGTCTGTGTGGGCTATGACCGGCGCTTCCTGTCCAAGGAATCCGCCCACTGGGCGGCGGAGGTGCTGGCGGGATACGGATTCCGGGTGCTGGTGATCAACCGGTCCTCGCCGACGCCGCTGATTATGTACACCGTCAAACAGTACGGGATGCCCTTTGGCATGATGATTACCGCCAGCCACAATCCGGCGGTATACAACGGGGTGAAGGTATTTACGGCCGGAGGACGGGACGCGGATGTGGAATTCACCGCGCGGATCCAGCGGGAGACCGAACGGCTGGAGCAGGAGAGGGAGACGCAGATCCCTTCGGTGGACTATGAAGAAGCGCTTTCCCGGGGGTTGGTACGGGAGGAGAATACCGCGAATGAGTATATCGACAGTATCCTGTCGCGGATCGATACGAAGGCGATCCGGGACGCGGGACTGAAGATCGCGCTGGATCCGATGTACGGGGTGAGTCAGACCAGCCTGCGCACCATCCTCGGCACCTGCCGCTGTGAGCTGGAGGTGATTCACGACCGGCACGATACCCTCTTCGGCGGGAAGCTGCCGGCGCCGAACGCGGCGACTCTGTCGGCGCTGTCCTATGTGGTGACGGACCGCGGCTGCCATCTCGGCGTGGCGACGGACGGCGACGCGGACCGGCTGGGCGTGATCGATGAGACCGGAGCCTTTGTCCACCCGAATACGCTGCTGGTGCTCCTGTATTACTATCTGGTGCGGTACCGCGGCTGGAAGGGGCCCTGCGTGCGCAACAATTCCACGACCCATCTGCTGGACCGGGTCGCCAGAGGACTGGGGCAGGAGTGTTACGAGGTGCCGGTGGGCTTCAAGTATGTCAGCGCGAAGATGCAGGAGACGGATGCCGTCATCGGAGGGGAGAGCTCCGGAGGAATGGCGGTGCGGGGCCACATCTCCGGAAAGGACGGCATCTATGCCGCGGCTCTCCTGGTGGAGATGCTGGCCGGAACCGGCCAGTCTCTGTCGGGGCTCTACCGCAGGATAACGGAGGAATACGGAAGCCTGTATTACCGGGAGGCGGATTTCCGGATGACGCCGGCGGAAAAGGCGAGACTCCAGGCCGTGCTGTTCGAGGGGAAGAAGCTCCCGGCGTTCGGACAGGTGCAGCGGATCAGCCGGGAGGACGGCGTAAAGGTATATTTTGAAGACGACAGCTGGGTGATCTGCCGCTTCTCCGGCACGGAGCCGCTGCTCCGCATGGCGGCGGAGGCGGAGAGCGAAGAACAGGCCGGCGCCTATATCCGGTCCTGGCGCAGCCTTCTGGGGCTGTAGTCCGGGAGGAGGAGCCGGAAGAATGGGAAATCGGAGAAACACGGACTCTTCCGTGTTTTTCCTGTCTTTGCCCGGAAGGAAAGGGATGCAGATGGACAGAGAAAAACGGCCGAGGTCACTCCGGTCAAGGCTGATGACGGTGGTTCTGCTCTGCTGGCTGCTGCCGCTGTTCTGCCTGATGGTTCTGGGCGGCGTGCTGCTCAGCAGGGAATATGAGCGGTCCGCCCGCCAGGAACTCGAGGCGCTGGGACAGAATGCGACAGAGCAGCTGAGGATGCGGCTGGATGCCGTGTTCGAAGCGTCGAAAGAGGTGTCCTACCATGGAATCGTACGCAATTCCTACCGCCTCTATGAGAAAAACGGGGACGGTGCCGCACTCTACAAGACGGTTTCGGACTATCTGAACCAGAATTTTCTCCGGGACGAGCGGATCCAGGCGGCTCTGCTCAGCTTCTGGGAATGCCCGGAGATCCGCCCGTATGTGGCGGCCCGCAGTGACTATGGCTATGAGATCCAGCGGGAGTACCGGGAAACCATCGAACCGGATCTGCTGGAGAAGGTGAAGGATATCGATACCGGCATCCTCGTGCTGGAGTACGGCGGCGAGCTGTACGTGGCCCGGAACCTGCTGGACAGCCATTTCCGCCCCTATGCGACGGTGGTGCTGCGCTGCGACCGGGACCGTCTGTTCCAGTCCCTGGAACCCCTCATGCAGCTCTCCCGCATACGGCTGTGGATTGACGGCAGGCTGTGGGCGGGGACCCCGGAGGAGCAGGAGGATTCCGCCGGATGTCTGCGCTTTGACGAGGAGGCCTCGGGCCACACGCTGCGGCTGGAGACGGAGATCGCGCCTTTTGATTTCTGGAGGGATGTTCCGCAGATCCGCCTGGCCGCCGTCTTCGTGATCGTGCTGGTGCTTCCGCTGCTGCTGGTCATGCTCTATCTGTTCCGCCGCCTGGTCACCAGGCCGGTGGAGATCCTCGTGGAGGCAAACCAGCGTCTGGAGGACGGAGAGCGGGGCTATGCGATCGCGGAGAAGGCGGACAGCAGGGAGTTTGCCCGGCTCTTCCGGCATTTCAATACCATGTCGGGCAAACTGAAGGCGCAGTTCGAACAGTCCTACCTGGAGCAGCAGGCGCTGCAGCAGGCCAGAATGAAGGCGCTGCAGTCCCAGATCAATCCCCATTTCCTGAACAATACGCTGGAAATCATCAACTGGGAAGCGCGCCTGAGCCAGAACGAGCGGGTCTGCGCCATGATTGAGGCTCTCTCCGTCATGATGAACGGGGCTCTGGGAAGAGACGGGCGGGGCCAGATCCCCCTGCGGGAAGAGCTGGGGTACGTGGACGCCTACCTGTATATTATCCGGGAGCGGCTGGGACCGCGGCTGGAAGTGGTGAAGGAGATCGACGGGGAGCTCCTGGAGGTCATGGTGCCCCGCCTGATTCTGCAGCCTCTGGCGGAGAACGCGGTGGAATACGATCTCACGCCGCGCCGGGGCGGACAGCTCTGCCTCCGCGCGGAGAGGAAGGGAGAGAAGATCGTGCTCGAGGTGGAGCACGACGGCGTCCTGAAAGAAGAGGACCGGCGGGCCGCGGAGGAAATGCTGGCTTCCGAGACGGAGGATACGGCGGTCAGCGGCCAGGTGGGCCTGCGCAATGTACGGCAGCGCCTGCGCCTGCTCTACGGGGAGGAGGGAGAGCTGCAGCTTCTTCAGAGCGGACCGGAGCGGATCCTTGCCCGGGTCAGCTTCCCGGTCTCTCCGCAGATCCCTGCCGGAGAGTAACCAAAAACAGACAAGAAAAGGCAAGCAGAAATCTACTTATTTTGTCACATTTCTTTTATAATGAAGATGAGCAGGGATGGTACCTTCATCCCGCAATATTCATCACAGGCGTACAAGACGCCAAGAAGGAGGAAGACATGAAAAAATTTCTGGCTGCGCTTTTGACTCCGGTCCTTACCCTCGGCCTGACTGCCGCGACGGTGCTGGCAGACGGCGTCACGTTAAATGTAGTTACTTCCTACGGCGGAGATGACGGCAACCGCGGGAACTTCGAGGCGGCCGTACAGGCTTACGAAGAGTCCACCGGCAACAAGGTCAACGACGGCTCCGCCACCTCGAATGAGGAGTGGAAAGCCAAAGTCCTGACGGATTTTGAAACCGGTTCCGAGCCGGACGTCCTGTTCTACTTCACCAATGCGGATGCGGAACCCTTCGTCTCCGCGGGCAAGGTGGTTTCGATCGAGGAGATCCGCGCCGAGTATCCGGACTTCGGCACCAATATGAAGAGCAGCATGATGGCTGTGGCTGCGGACGGCAAACAGTACTCCGTGCCGTCATCCGGCTACTGGGAGAACATGTTCGTCAACAAGGCCGTCCTGGCGGACTGCGGGGTGGAAGTGCCCGGCCCGGACTACACCTGGGATCAGTTCCTGGCGGACTGCGAGACGATCAAAGAAGCCGGGTATACCCCGATTGCCTGCTCCCTGGTGGAGGTCCCCCATTACTGGTTCGAATTCGCGGTGATGAACAACGGAACCGTGGAGAATCACCTGGATCTGCCGCAGAGCGCCGACGATGAAGTGGCGGCCAAGTGGGCGGCCGGCCTGAACGATATCAAGGCCCTGTATGAAGCCGGCTATTTCCCGTCCAATACCCTGACCGCCTCCGATGCGGAAACCGTGGAGCTCTTCAATACGGGCGAAGCCGCGTTCCTGATCGACGGAAGCTGGAAGGTCGGATACTTCACCGAAAACGCGGCGAATCTGGATGATTTCGCCATCGCCTATGTTCCCGGAAAGGGCGAGAGAAGCGCGACGGAAGCCATCGGCGGCATCTCCATGGGTTACTTCATCACCCGCAAAGCCTGGGACGATCCGGCGAAGCGGGAAGCAGCGGTGGAATTCGTGTCCCAGCTGACTTCCGATGAAGTCCTGAGCACCTTCGTGACGACCGAAGTCACCGCCCTGGTGAACGGTGCCAGCCCCGCCGGCCTGAATTCCCTGCAGCAGTCCGCCGCGGATACGAATGCCAGCATCACGGCCATCGCCGGTGCGGTACAGGACAGCCTGACGGCGGAAGCCCGCGGTGACCTGTTCGCGAACGTACAGAACGTGGTGACCGGCAAGATGACGGCGGAAGAAGCGGTCGCTTCGGCACTGGCGCTGAACTGAAGAATCGGCAATCCGGAGGGGATCAGAGACTCCTCTGAGAGAATCCGGACGGTATCCGCAAGATAATCCTTATGCAACTGCCTCTGCCCCGGCTGCTGCGGAAGCAGCCGGGGCTTTTCTGCGGGGCGGACAGTCTGTACTGCCTGCAGAACTGCTGTGACTGACAGCCATTTTCGGGACGGTGATGGTATGACTTCCATGATTTACAAAAAGAAAACGCCGCTGCTGGTATTTCTGATCCCTGCCTTTGCTTTTCTGCTGGTTTTTCTGTACTATCCCTTTTTCCAGAATATCCTGAATACCTTTCTGAAGATCGGCGGGCTGGGAAGGGCGGCCGAAGGCTTCAACACCCCCTGGTATGAGAACTATCAGCGGCTGACTACAGATCCCTATATGCGGGTGGCGCTGAAGAATACGCTGATTCTGATCGTCTGCACCGTGGTGTTCCAGGTGGGAATTGCCCTGATCCTGGCGCTGCTGGTGGACACCATCCGGGTGGGGGCGCAGTTCTTCCGCACCGTGTACTTCTTCCCGATCGTGATCTCGGCGACCGCACTGGGCCTGATGTTCAACCTGATCTTCCTGTACAAGGGCGGCATGGTGAATCAGATGCTCCTGAATCTGGGGCGGCTGCCTGTGGAGGTGAGACCCAGCGGGAAGGTGATGGTGCAGTGGCTCGACTGGAAGGACCAGGCCCATTTTCTCTTCACGATGCTCCTGCCCGTCATGTGGCAGTACGTGGGCTTCTACTTCGTCATCCTGGTCACCGGCCTGAACAATATCTCGCCGGATCTGTACGAGGCGGCGGCGCTGGACGGCGCGGACAACTGGAACCGCACCAGGTACATCACCCTGCCGCTGCTGCGCAATGTGCTGTGCACCTGTCTCGTGCTGGCGATCACCGGGGCGCTGAAGGTGTTCGACCTGCCCTGGGTGATGTTCGGCGCCGGCATGCCGGAGAACCGCGGATGGCTGACCGGGACGTACATGTACGATCAGACCTTCAACAAGATGAATGTAGACTACGGGTCGGCGATTGCCGTGCTGATCGTTGTGCTGGGAGTCGTGCTGTCCAACGCTGCGAACCGCATCTTCCGGCCCTCGGAAGATCTGTAGGGGGGGGACTGCCATGAAAAAAGATCACAAAAAGCTGTCCCAGACGGTGACCTACTTGATTCTGGGCTTCTGGGCGCTGACCACGATCTATCCCTTCGTCTGGGTGATTCTGAATTCGTTCCGCCAGAAAGGGCTGATTCTGTCCGACTCCTTCTCCCTGCCTCTGGGAGAGGCCTTCACCATGGACAATTATCTGACGGCGTGGCAGCGGTCGGATTTTAAAAATGCCTACCTGAACAGCTTCCTGATTTCCGGGACGGTTACGGTCTGCGTCGTGGTCATCGCCGGACTCGCCGCCTACGGACTGGTGCGCTACCGCTTCCGGGGGCGCACATTTCTCTACAATCTGATCATGGCGGGCATGATGTTCCCGGTGTTCTCTACCATCATCCCGGTCTTCCGGATGGAAGCTGTCATGGGGATCGCGGGCACCGGCAACCGCTGGCTGAGCCTGCTGGCGGTCATCCTCCCGCAGATCGCGGGAAATCTCTGCTTCGCCATTATCATCCTGATGGGATTTATCCAGTCCGTGCCGATTGACCTGGAGGAAAGCGCGTATCTGGACGGCTGCAATGTGTACCAGATCTATTTCCACATCATCATCCCGGCGGCGAAATCTTCCTTTGCCACGGTGGCGATTTTCGCCTTCCTCTGGAGCTACAATGACCTCTTTACCCAGTCCTTCTTCCTCCGCTATCCGCAGGAACGCGCCATCACCGGCCTGCTGAACGAGATCAGCTCCCAGGCGGGCGTCAACTACGGCCTGATGGCGGCTTCGGTGGTGCTGGTGGTGATCCCGGTGCTGATCGTGTACATCTGTCTGCAGAAACATATCATCAAAGGCTTGACAGCAGGCGCGATCAAGGGGTAAGACAGAAGAGGGGGGTGAGGATGTGTACCGTGTGGTCTTGATTGACGATGAACCGCTGATCCTGGAAGGACTCCGGCGGGCGGTTCCCTGGCAGGAGTACGGCTGTGAGGTGGCCGGAACGGCAGAGGATGCCGGGCAGGGGGCGGAGCTGATCCGCGAGAGGCATCCCCACATCCTGTTTACCGATATCCGCATGCCCGGAGAGGACGGGCTGACGATGCTGGCCGGCCTGCGGAGCGAATTTCCGGATATGCTGGTGACGGTGCTCACCGGCTACAGGGAGTTCGCCTATGCCCAGGAAGCCATACGGCTGGGGGTGTTCCGGTTTCTGCTGAAGTCGTCCCGGAAGGACGAGATCCGGGGGGCGCTGTCGGCTTTGGAGGACAGGCTCGGCTGCGGTTTCGGGCGCGGGTTTGAGGGGAAG
>ODAI013190254.1_pt1 | contig 10283 bp, 9 predicted proteins | sample 1539321 | NCBI WGS metagenome assembly ODAI01 (sample SAMN02144231, study PRJEB22623) | gut metagenome | biome: sheep rumen | host: Ovis aries | place: New Zealand | reverse complement strand
TCGATGAACACATCTACGAAATTTTTCCTTAACTTTGCACCCGTTGCCCGGAGAGCATCCAGGGCAAGTCCCATATAGCGGTTCTTATCTGCTGAATTTGTCATAAAACTTTAATGATTTGAGTGTACCAAAGTTAATGATAATCAGCGATATAACCGCTATTTTATGTTATAAAAATTCATAAATCATGTTAAATATTTTTATCATGAAACGCATTGAATTTCAGACACTTAAATATTGATATTGTAAACTAAATTTATTTCTTAACGTAGTATTGTCAATGAAAACCAAACAAATAAATATGGCAAGTGTTAGACCCACACTGGAAGATTTTTGCAATTCCATTAACAAGTAGGTGGAGGTGCTGTCGGCCCTCAATCATTCGGTGAAGAAATCAAGGAAGAGTTCATGAAAAAACATCCTTTGAAATAAGTTTTATATAAAAAGTAGTATATTTGCAAAGCTTAATCGTTCTTGCCATGAGAAAGAGATTTTATCAAACTATATTATCAGGAGTCATTCTTGCATTGCTTTCGACAGCTTTCTTGGGTTGTCAAAACAGTGGAGGAAAACAGGCAGATTCTACCAAAAAGAAAATCCCTAATATTACTGCGAAAGAGGCCTTTCAAGTATTCAGAAAAGATTTGGATGGAAACATCTCCAAACAATGGTTATTATCTGACAGCCTCTCTGAACATGCCACCATAGAAGAGATTGAGGAATTGGCAACCATCAAAGATGACCCCGTCATGCGTCTGATAGCCTTCCGGGCATTGTTGTCAAAAGACCCTCATGAGGCTGTCGACCTTGCCATCTCTCATTTCGGAGATACAACCAAAGTTTTTACCGTCAACCTTAGGTGCGCACAAATGGACGAAGTCTCCAGAATAAGAATTGAAATGTTACAAAGTGATGAATATCAAATTTCCAAAGAAGACTTGGCGCGTATAGCCAGCACGGTGCTCTTTTCTGCCAATATTTCAAAATATGTTTACTCATTAAAACTCTACCAATCTTTGCCAGCCAAACCAGAATACGAAGACCGTCTTCGCCAAATTTACAAACAAGATCCATGGACCTTGGTCGCCTTGGCAAAATACAACAAAGAGAAGGATAAACAGGAGATAATCCGTCTTTTCTCTCAAGCAGAAAACAAGGATTTTCAAGATTACAGTGACACCTTAAGTGTGGCACTTTATGCGGTTGCCGAATGGCCTGATGCGACGTTCATACCTTTCATCCAGCGTGAATGTAAGAAGATATTCGAGCAACAAGACTCAGAAGGTTGTGACGTAGCAGCATTATGCACACTCATTGCTTATAATTCACAATGGAGTTACGATATAGCAGAAAGGGCTTTAGCCAAAGCAAAGGAAAATGATAAGAACTTTTATCTTGTTTGTTGGATTTTCCATCATGATTATGAACAAAATCCTCAGCCACTGTTCAAACCGCTGATTGAAAAGTATCCTTTGGAAGAATAATCAATATGGTCGAATGATTGCTTTCCCGATAAAACATATATTAGGACTTGATAGGTTTCTATTTTTCCATATATTTGTAGTCGGTGATGTCATGACCTAAGGTATTAGAATGAAAAAACTTGAAGAATATGAATAAACGACATTCAACATTACGGCAGAGCTTGTTGCTTCTTGTTTGGCTATGCTCATTGGGTGTAGCAGCACAATCAAATAAGACAACACAAAGTAATGAGCAACCGGTGTCTCTCCAATCCTCGAATGAAAGTGATTCTATTATGGGAGGAGAGTATGTCGGCAAGATTTATGACGCATTAGTTGAAAATCCCCATTTCCCTGGTGGTAATGGCGCCCTTCTTCATTGGTTGTCAGAAAACATCCATTATCCATCAGGATGCGCATGTGTTCAAGGGAGAGTTGTGATATCTTTTTTTGTCGAACCAGATGGCTCTATAAGCGACATTGAGTTATTGCGTAAGGTTGATCCACTGCTTGACGAAGAGGCTCTCCGGGTAGTGAAAGCCATGCCGAAGTGGATTCCTTCTAAGCAGAATAACATACCGATAAGAGCGAAAATGACCATGCCCATCGAATTCAGATTGGAGTGAGTAGTTCTTATAACTCGGGAAAAAATCGGGAATTATAGGATAGCAAAAATAGCCAAGTCTTGAAATTCAAGCGCTTGGCGATTTTTGATGTTGGGTCACCGGGATTCGAACCCAGAATGACAGAACCAAAACCTGTAGTGTTACCATTACACCATGACCCAATTGCGGCTGCAAAGTTACGAAAAAAAGTGATTACTGCCTATTGTTCAACAAAAAAAATTGTCCTGACAGAATAAAAAAACTATTTTATCAGTCCTTTTTCTTTCAGAATGGGCAGAATATGAGCCGCCGACTCGCGGTCTTTCTGCTTTTTCTCACTTTTATATTTCTCGAGCATCGACTCATCCTGCAGGAGCAGATACGTCATAAATGTATCATTGATGAGTTTGATATCAGTCTTCTTGCCATTGCCATTGTTGTCCACCAGATAGCAAACGCGGTCTTTCAACTGAGAAGAACCATTTACGACAGCCCCTACGGTACCGAAAAAGAAAGCCGAAGCGAACTGCTTGTTCTTAGCGTCTCTGCCTATACGATGGGTGACGAACATGATTTTCGTGCCGTCATAAGGCAGTCCCATGGCATAACCATTGCCGAAACGGCACCCCTCATAACGCAGCGTGCGAAGGTTGACGTACAGCGTGTCATCGTATTCGACAACGAACGCCTCCTTCTTGATCACCTTACCCAACGCCTTGTCTTCTGTCTGAAACTTATAGTCATTGCCACCTGCCCACAGTTTGTGAGAGTCGGAGTGGTGAATGGGTTGGAGGTCGGACACCTCTATCCACCGTCCGGCCACGAAATCATCGTAACTCTTGCAGAATCTGCCTTGTGCTTGAACTGTCAGTGCAGTCACCAGCAAGATGAAGCAAACAAACTTTCTCATACCTCAAAACAATTACCTGTACATCCGTTAGAAATACACGCGTAGGCCAGCTGTCAGCGCAAAGCGCTGTATGCCGTTATTGCCGTTGTCTCCCCAACCATACTTGTCTCTCTTGCTGTAAAAAGACAAGTAGTCGGTCAGCTCAGCTCCCACGCCAAGCCATTCCAGCAATTTATAGTCAACGCCGACAGAAGCCCTCAGGCCGAAACCCTTGCGCTTGTCGAAGCCATCATCACAGACGGTATAGCCGGCACCGGCATCCATCTTCCCCCGCCATCTGTCAGAGATATCGCCTGCCATGACAAACGACGGTCCAAGATACGTGATGTTGATATAGTCGCCGCCGTAATCGGTGCTGCTGCGCTCCGCCAGAAGGCCAAATCCATAGCCACTATAAAAGACACAGTCGTATTCCACCGACATATCTATGCCACAAAGCCATGACTTGTCACCATCAGGCGTGTACAGTTTGGAGGTGATGCATCCCAGACCTCCATTGACCGCCACCGTATGCGTGACGCCACGCTTGGCCGATTCTGAAGCATTCAGTTGAGCCTTTACCGGCACGGAAGCCAGCAAGACAACGAACATCAGGGCAATCCTCATGATACTCATCGCCATAATAGCAAGTCTCATTGCGCGTCAGCGACCTACTTCACAATCAGCAGGTAATAGTTCTTCTTGCCTTTCTGGGCGAGCAGGTATTTGCCGTCAATCAGGTCTTCGGCAGTGATTGGCCGGTTCTGGTCGGTCAGTTTCTCCTTGTTCAGGCTGAAGCCGCCGCCTTGCACCATCTTGCGCATCTCACCCTTTGAAGAGAACACGGGGGCTGCCGCCGTGAGCAGTTCCACTGCAGGAAGACCCAGTTGGTCGCGGCCAATCTCGAATTGCTGCACACCCTCAAACACGTCGAGCAGTGTCTGCTCATCAAGGCGCTGAAGGGCTTCCTTGGTCGCCTTTCCGAAAAGGATGTTGGAGGCCTCGATGGCCATCTCCAGGTCCTCACGTGAGTGCACCATCACAGTCACTTCCTCAGCCAGACGGCGCTGGAGCGTGCGGCGTCCCGGATCCTGGCGGTGCTCTTCCACCAATGCGTCGATGGTCTCACGGTCGAGACTGGTGAAGATCTTGATATAGCGCTCTGCGTCGTCGTCGCTGACGTTGAGCCAGAACTGGTAGAAGGCGTAGGGGGTGGTGCGGTTGCGGTCGAGCCACACATTGCCGCTCTCAGTCTTGCCGAATTTCTTGCCATCGGCCTTGGTGATGAGGGGGCAGGTGAGCGCGTAGGCCTCTGCGTCCTGACCCAGTTTGCGGCGGATGAGTTCGGTGCCGGTGGTCATGTTGCCCCACTGGTCGTTGCCGCCGAGCTGCAACTGGCATCCCATGGTCTGATAGAGATGGAGGAAGTCGTAGCCCTGAAGGAGCTGGTAGGTGAACCCCGTGAACGACAGTCCGTCACGGGCCGTTCCGTTGAGGCGCTGCTGCACACTTTCCTTGGCCATCATATAGTTGATGGTGATGTGCTTGCCCACCTCGCGCGCGAAATCAAGGAAGGTGAAGTCCTTCATCCAGTCGTAGTTGTTCACCAGTTCGGCCTTGTTGGGGCCCTCTGCCTCGAAGTCAAGGAACTTGGCCACCTGCTTCTTGATGCACTCCTGGTTGTGATAGAGTGTGTCGCTGTCGAGCAGGTTGCGCTCCTGGCTCTTCCCCGAGGGGTCGCCGATCATGCCGGTGGCGCCACCGACAAGGATAATGGGCTTATGGCCGCAGCGCTGCAGATGCCGGAGCATCATAATGCCGCAAAGGTGGCCGATATGAAGACTGTCGGCGGTGGGGTCGGTGCCCAGATAGGCAGTGGCCATCCCCTTCATGAGAAACTCTTCGGTGCCGGGCATGATCTGTGCGAGCATGCCGCGCCATCTCAATTCTTCTACAAAATTCTTTGTCATCTCGTATATTTTTGTTCTTTTGTTCTTTTTTGTATGCAAAGGACACCGGCGACTAAGGCACCGGGTCGTAGCCACTGCCACCCCAAGGATGGCATCTGAGGATTCGCCGCACAGCCAGCCACGTGCCCTTGAAAGGACCATGCTTCCGGAGCGCCTGCTTGGCGTATTCCGAACAGGTGGGGGTGAACCTGCAGGCAGGAGGGGTGAACGGACTGATACACCGCTGATAGAAGAAAATCGGCACGAGCATCACCCACACCACGACTCGCGATATCCATTTCCAAATCTTCATAGGCTCTCACCTATTCTAATAAGAAGCCGTCGCATGCGGTGGGCCACCTCACGACTTGGCGGTATCTTGTCGTCGTGCCAGATAAAAGCCAAAGCAAGCGTCTTGTCGGGCAGGCCCTCCATCACCGCGTCGAGCAGGTGCTTCTGCAGACGGTAGGCCTCACGCACCTGGCGCTTCACCCTGTTGCGCCACACCGCGCGTTTGAGACTGCGCTTAGGCACACTTACCAATATGCGCACAGGAGCCTGCTGGCGGTCCACCAACCTGTAGACGACACGCAAAGGGTAATAAGACATTGAGCGGCTTCCGCCGCCCTTGAAGAGACTCTCCACCAGCGTCCTGCCGGCTACACGCTCTTCCTTGCCCAATGTGAAACCGTCTCCGGCCGGCATGGCATCCTCACTGCTGGTTCATGAGATAGTTTCTCAGCGCTCCCGTCATCGAGGGGAACTCAGGAGAGGGGGCGCCCAAGTCGAGCCTGAGGCCGCGATTGGTGACCTCCTGGGCCGTGGCAGGCCCGAAGGCAGCGATGCGGATGTCGCCCTGCACAAAGTTGGGGAAATTCTTGGTGAGTGCGGTGAGACCTGCGGGACTGAAGAAGATGAGCATGTCGTAGTCGAACTGCTCCACCTCCTCGGGGGTGAAGTCGTCGCTCACCGTGCGATACATGATGCACTCCTGGAAGTCGAGTTTCTTCGACTCAAGCAGGTCGTGCACACTGCTGTTGTGCACATCGCTCATCGGCACGAGATACTTCTCCGTCTTGTGTTTCACCATCAGGGGCACCAAGTCGGTGATTTTGCCACTGGCACCATAGAACACTTTGCGCTTCCTATACTGCACATACTTCTGGATATAGAAGGCGATGGTCTCTGTCACGCAGAAATACTTCATGGTCTCGGGGATGGTGACCCTCATCTCCTTGGCGATGTTGAAGAAATTGTCGATGGCATGACGTGAGGTGAACACCACGGCAGTAAAATTGAGGAGGCTCACTTTCTGCTGGCGAAATTCCTTTGCCGTCAGCCCTTCCACTTTAATAAAGGGTCGGAAAACCAACTCCACACCAAATTCACGTGCGATGTCGAAATAGGGTGATTTCTCACTGGTCGGTTTTGGTTGCGAAACCAGAATCTTCTTTATCATTAGTGTCCTAAAAATTTATTTTCAAATAATTGTTGATAGTCTCCAAAAGGCCAGCGGTGATGACCAAAGGTATCATTTCGAGGGCACAAAAGTACAAAATTATTTGCAAAAATGCTCCAATTCGCCGAAAAAAGATAAGATAACACTTATAAAAAGTGAGCACTTTGACCAAAATAGCAACAATTACGATGATTACCAACATGGTTTGCACGGGCACATTGCCATATATGAGCATCAGGACAAAGGGGGCAAGAACTACCCCCTCCATGGCGGTGAGGAAAAGGGCAGACTTGTTCCATTGTAAAATTTTTTTCCTCTCAAAAAACACCCAGTTGACGAACTGATAGAGGAGTGCTTTGGTCAGGAAATAGGCCACGACCACCGCTAAGCAGATTCCCAGCAACTGGTGGCGCGCCCCGATGAAAAACTCGCCGTGCGACCACACCATATAATAACAATAGACGGCGATGGCGACAAGAACGGCGGTGACCGCCACGAGCAGTCCCTGATGACGGAGTTCGGAAGAGGTGTCGGGCACCGTAGTGGTGCGTTCGTTCTCGCCGAAGAAGAAATTCTTGGCCATCCGCACCACGAAGGGCCACGAGGCAGCTAGCGACACAAGTCCCACGACCACCCCGGCCAGCAACAATCCCGACACCATGTTGTCGGTACGGGGCAGATAGGGTGCCGGCTCAGCCACCACCGTCGACGTCTGCCGATGGCTCACGGCCAGACTGTCGGCATACGACTGCGGCTTGCCCACGCTGCCCTTGAGCAACACCTCCTGCTTGCTCTCACGGCGCTGGCCGGGCAGTCCGAGCGTGTCGGGGCGCTGGCTGTATTGGTTATCCTCTCCCGGGTGGAAATAGGCTTGCACGGCAGAGTCTTTCTGACTCTCAGAGACACTGTCGGGCAAATCGTGTATGACTTGATAGGTAGATTTCTTGGGCACTGACGTCATCCAATATGAAACGTTTTACGTATCTGCTCCACGGCATCGAGTTTCTCCCATGTGAAGAGTTCCACGTCCAACGTCTTTGTCTCATGATAGAAGCTGGTGAACTCCTTCTGGACGACCTCGTTGCGGCGACCCATGTGGCCATAGGCTGCCGTCTCGAGATACATGGGCTGGCGCAGTTTCAACTTCACCTCGATGGCCTTGGGAGTGAGGGTGAAGAGTTCTTTCACCTTGGCGGCAATCTCGCCGTCGCTCATCGCCACATGCGAGCGGCCGTAAGTGTTGACATACACACTCACAGGCTCAGCCACACCGATGGCATAACTCAACTGCACGAGAATCTCGTCGCTCACACCCGCAGCCACCATGTTCTTGGCGATGTAGCGCGCCATATAGGCAGCCGAGCGGTCCACCTTGCTCGAGTCCTTGCCCGAGAAGGCACCGCCGCCATGAGCGCCCTTGCCGCCGTAGGTGTCGACGATGATCTTGCGACCGGTGAGGCCGGTGTCGCCATGGGGTCCTCCGATGACGAACTTACCCGTGGGATTTACATGATAGATGATGTCGTCGTTGAAGAGGGCGAGCACTTTCTGGCTCTCTATCTTCCCCTTCACCCTTGGTATGAGCACATTTATCACGTCGTCCTTGATGCGGGCGAGCATGCGGTCATCGTCGGAGTCGAACTCATCGTGCTGCGTCGACACCACGATGGTGTGTATCCGCAGAGGGATGTTGTCGTCGGAATACTCCACCGTCACCTGGCTCTTGGCGTCAGGACGCAAATAGGTCATCACCTTGCCTTCGCGGCGCACCTCGGCCAATGTCGACATGATGAGGTGGGCAAGATAGAGCGAGACGGGCATATAGTCGTCGGTCTCATTGGTAGCATAGCCGAACATCATTCCCTGGTCGCCGGCACCCTGATTCTCCTCTTCCTTACGGTCCACACCGCGGCTGATGTCAGAGCTCTGCTCGTGGATGGCCGACATGATGCCGCAGGAATTGCCGTCAAACTGATATTCCGACTTGGTGTAGCCGATACGGTTGATGGTCTTTCGGGCAATGGTTTGCAGGTCGATATAAGCCTCGGAATGCACCTCGCCCATAATCACCACCTGGCCTGTGGTGACAAAAGTCTCTATCGCGCAGTGAGCCTTCTCGTCGTAGGCGAGAAACTGGTCGAGCAACGCGTCGGAAATCTGGTCAGCCACTTTGTCGGGATGTCCTTCCGACACTGATTCTGATGTGAAAAGATATGCCATGATAACGTCTTTTTGATTAAGGACTGCAAAGTTACGTAAAATCGAGAGAAGAACAAAATGAACTCGTTCATTTTTTATTCCGAGATGCAGTAACTTCGATTCGGAGAATCAAAGTTACGATTAAACTTTGAGCAGAGCAAATAAAACTCGTTTTATTTCTATGCCAAAGCGTAGTAACTTCGCCGAAGGCAGAGTTACGTAAAATCGAGAGAAGAACACGATTTTGTCCTTAAGCGGACAAAATCTTCTGAACTCGTTCATTTTTTATTCCGAGATGCAGAAACTTCGCCGAAGGCAGAGTTACGTAAAATCGGGGAAAGTTTCAAAGAAAAATGTCGTTAAGAGGAATTTATTTCGCAGAAAAGCACTATTTTTGCAAAACGACTTAAAAACGAATCAAACAAACAAAGCGATGAAGACACGACTGCTGACACTATGCTTGGTCTTTCTGGCCATCAGCGGCGCCTATGCCACAGACAAAGGGAAATACAATTTCAACAGCGGATGGCGCCTGTGGGTGGGCGACGACACCTCTGCCAGCCAACCCGCCTACGACGACAGCCGGTGGCGCAGCGTCACACTGCCTTTCGCCTTCAACGGCGACGAAGCCTTCCGCAAAGACATCGTCGACCACACCGACACCATCGTCTGGTACCGCAAGCATTTCACCCTCTCTCGTGAAGACGTCGCCGACAAGGTGTTCATCGAGTTTGAGGGCGCACGTCAGGGTGCCGACGTCTGGTGCAACGGGCAGAAAGTGGGTTTCTCCGACAATGGCGTGATGGCCTTCGGCTTCGACTTGACTCCTTTTGTCAGAGAGGGTGAGAACATCCTCTCCGTGCGCTGCGACAACAGTTGGACCTACCGCGACCGTGAACTCGACAGCCGTTACCAGTGGAACGACCGCAACTTCAACGCCAACTACGGCGGTCTGACGAAAAACGTATTCCTCCACCTGACGGACAAACTCTACCAGACGCTCCCCCTCTACAGCAACCTGGGCACGACGGGTGTCTACGTCTATGCCACCGACTTCGACATTGCCAAGAGGAAAGCGGTGGTCCATATCGAATCGGAGGTGCGCAACGAAGACAGCCACGACCGCTCCTTCCGCCTGTTGGCCAAAGTGCTGACACCCGACAACTCCGTCAACGCCATCATTTCCGGCGAACGTGTCACGCTGAAGCCTGGGGAGACACGCATCATCAGCATACAGGACGAACTGCAAGACCTGCACTTCTGGTCATGGGGCTACGGCTACCTCTACACCGTGAAGACCTGCCTGAAGGCCGATGACGACAGCGAGAGCAACATGGTGACCACACGCACAGGATTCAGGAAGACGCAGTTCGGCGAGGGCAAGATATGGCTCAACGACCGTGTGATGATGGTGCACGGCTATGCCCAGCGCACGTCGAACGAATGGCCGGGCGTGGGATTGAGCGTCCCTGCGTGGCTGAGCGACTACTCCAACGCACTGATGGTGGAGTCGGGAGGCAACATGGTGAGATGGATGCACGTCACACCATGGAAACAGGACGTGGAGTCGTGCGACCGCGTCGGACTCCCGCAGGCCATGCCCGCCGGTGATGCCGAGAAAGACGTGGAGGGACCACGGTGGACCCAGCGCACCCGACTGATGCGCGACGCCATCATCTACAACCGCAACAATCCCAGCATCCTCTTCTACGAGGGCGG
>ODAI012935391.1_pt1 | contig 10283 bp, 9 predicted proteins | sample 1539321 | NCBI WGS metagenome assembly ODAI01 (sample SAMN02144231, study PRJEB22623) | gut metagenome | biome: sheep rumen | host: Ovis aries | place: New Zealand | reverse complement strand
TTTTGCCTTTCTGTCAACCCCACACGGACTAATATTGCCGGATAATTCGCTTATTGACTTTCTTTCTGCGATGTGATAACATATTTTATGAGGTGTAATTATGAAGAGTCCGTTTTTATATTCGATTGACAACAAGCGCTATCATACGCTGAACTACCACAACAGGCGGTATTTCGGCGAAAAAATATATAAAGCCGTGCTTGAGTGCGGCTTTACCTGCCCGAATATCGACGGCACCAAAGGTCACGGCGGCTGTATCTTCTGTGACGGCGGCAGCGGCTACTTTACTTCGCCGACACTTTCACTGAAACAGCAGCTCACTTCGGAAATAGAGCGGATTTGCCGTAAAATTAGCGGTTCTCCGCGAATAATAGCATATTTTCAGGCTAATACCAATACCTATGCGCCTGTGCATATATTGCGGCAGTATTTCGAGGAAGCCCTTTCGTTTTCTGAGGTCTGCGGTATTTCGATCGGAACGCGCGCCGATTGTCTGCCTGACGACGTTCTTGATCTGCTCTCAGAACTTAATGAGCGAACCTATCTGACTGTCGAACTCGGATTGCAGACCGTTCACGAAACTACGCTTGATCTCATCAATCGCTGCTGTACGCGTGAGGAGTTCCTGAAAGGCTATAATTCGATTGTTTCGCGCGGTATCAGGGTGTGCCTGCATATTATCAACGGGCTTCCCAGCGAAACTTCTGATATGATGCTCGAAACAGCACGTCAGGTCACGGAAATGTGTCCTGATGCCGTAAAGATACAGATGCTGCACGTTATCCGCGGTACAAAACTCGCTGATATGTACAAAAACGGCAAATTTGAGCTGCTTTCGCGTGATGAGTACATCGACATTGTTGTGCGGCAGCTTGAGCTCCTTCCGCCGGAAACCGTCATCGAACGCATAACCGGTGACGGTGACAAATCCAAGCTCATTGCGCCGATGTGGAGTGCCGATAAGCTCGCTGTTCTCGGCGGTATAGACAAGCGCCTTGCTGAACTTGACACATTTCAGGGAAGGTTATTCAATGATCGTAAAAAGTCCGGAAACTAAGCAGTTCCCGGACTTTCTTACTATTTGTGGCCCTCAGCACATATCCAGCTTGTACCGTCTTTTTTGTGTATCTTCACGTCTCTGAAGCCTGCTTGTCTCAGGAGCGCTTCAAGCTCGGACGAAGTTGGGTTATAGAGGGAGTATTTCCGGATATTTGCGAGATCTTCCTCGGAAAGCTCCGCGTCGCCGTTAATATCGGCAACTATCAGGAATGTACCTCCTTTATCAAGCACTCTGAAAACTTCCCTGAGATCGCTCGCCGGGTTATCCCAGAAGTAAAAGCTCTCGACCGTGATTATGCGGTCAAAGCTGCCGTCAGCGAAAGGAAGTTCACCGACAGAGGCTTCAACGACGTTCATTCTTCCGCTTCTGACTGCCTCTGCATTGTGCTCAAGGCTCATTTTCACCGAAAGCGGAGAATGATCGGCGCCGGTAAGACTTCCCTCCGTTACTACTTCTGACATTCGCCGGAGAGTCTCGCCGCCTCCGCAGCCTATATCAAGCACACGGCTGTTCTTTTCGAGCCCGAGAAAGCTGAGTCCCCAGCCAGTGACTTCGTAATGATGTTCGTTCATACCGCTGAGCATTTCGGCTCCGGCTTCACCGTGAGGTCTGGACGGATCACCGAGCTCGGTTATTGAAGGTTTATTTTCTGCGCTCATAGTTTTCTCCTTGCATTAGAAAATCAAGAGCGGACCTTGCAGTCCGCTCATAATATTATTCAACTGTTACGCTCTTAGCGAGGTTTCTCGGCTTATCTACGTCATATCCCTTTGCTACGGATACATAATATCCAAGAAGCTGGAGAGGTATTACAGACAGACTTCCTGCAAAATGAGGATCGGTCTCCGGAATATACACAGTGAAATCAGCTGTGTCCTCCATACTGTAATTGCCGTAAGTTGTAAGTCCCATAAGGTAAGCGCCGCGGCTCTTTACCTCAACCATATTGCTGACGGTCTTTTCGTAGAGCTCGTGCTGAGTGAGCACACTGATAACGAGTATGCCGTCCTCGATAAGGCTGATAGGACCGTGCTTGAGTTCGCCTGCTGCGTAAGCCTCGGAGTGGATATAGCTTATCTCCTTCATCTTGAGACTTCCCTCAAGGCTGATAGCGTAGTCGATGCCTCTGCCTATGAAGAAAGCGTCCTTAGCTCCTGCGAGCTTGTTTGCAAACCACTGGAGACGTTCCTTGTCAGCGAGAATTTTTTCGATCTTTTCGGGGATCGTGTAGAGCTCTTCAAGAAGCTCGGAGCACTTCTCGGTAGTCATCTCCCCTCTTGCAACTGCAAACTGCATTGCGAGCAGATAGGAAGCTATGAGCTGTGTGCTGTAAGCCTTAGTTGTTGCAACTGAGATCTCGGGACCAGCAAGTGTGTAGAATACGTTGTCAGCTTCACGCGCGATCGAAGAGCCGACTACATTTACGATACCGAGAGTCTTGATGCCTTTGTCCTTGGCTTCTCTGAGAGCTGCAAGGCTGTCGGCGGTCTCACCGGACTGACTGATGATGATAACAAGGCTGTCCTTAGCGAGCTTCATCTTTCTGTATCGGAATTCCGAAGCGAGCTCGACTCTTACAGGGATAGATGTCATATCCTCGATGACGTACTGAGCTGCCATACCAACGTGATATGCAGAGCCGCAGGCTACGATGTAGATCTGAGTGATCTTATTCATTTCCTCGTCGGTGAGTCCTACGCTGCTGAAGTCTATCTTTCCGTCCTTGACTACGGAATTGATCGTATCCTTTACGACCTTGGGCTGCTCGTGTATCTCCTTGAGCATAAAGTGCTCGTAACCGCCCTTTTCAGCAGCTTCTGCGTCCCACTTGATCTCAGTGAGTTCCTTCTGTATCTCCTCGCGGTCGATATTATAGAAGGTTGCTGAACCGCCTGAGAGCTTTGCTATCTCACGGTTGCCGATGTAGTAAACGTTTCTTGTGTACTTGAGTATTGCCGGAACGTCGGAAGCGACATATGTCTCGCCGTTGGAGATACCGATTATCATCGGGCTGTCCTTGCGGGCAGTGTATATCTCGTCCGGATATTCCTTGAACATTACTGCAAGTGCATAGGAACCTCTTATTCTTATCATTGCTCTTGCGATAGAGTCAACAGGTCCGAGGTTATACTTCTTATAATAATAGTCGATCAGCTTTACTGCGACCTCGGTATCGGTCTGTGAATAGAAAGTATATCCGCTCTTTGCGAGCTTTTCGCGGAGCTCCTGATAGTTCTCAATGATGCCGTTGTGAACTGCGATGACATTGCTGTCGTCACTGCAGTGAGGATGAGCGTTAGTTGTTGAGGGTTCGCCGTGAGTAGCCCATCTGGTATGACCTATTCCACAGCTTCCGACAACGGCTTTTCCGTCGTTGGTCATCTCTTTGAGTACCTTGAGCTTGCCCTTTGCCTTGACTATCTCAGTCTCGTTATTTCCGTCACGGACAGCTATACCGGCTGAGTCGTAACCTCTGTACTCGAGCTTTGAGAGTCCGTCAAGCAGTATAGGTGCTGCCTGTGAGCTTCCTGCGAAGCCAACTATTCCACACATAATATTTCTCCATTCAGTTTATAATTGCAGGTATAACTACCTGATAGTAATGCTTTTTCAGCCTTGAAATGATGCTTTTACTTTACGATGTCTGAATCGTTGAAGGGATCGCCGCATTCAGGACAGAACTTGGGCGGATTTTTCGGATCCTCGGGCTCCCAGCCGCACTTGTCACAGCGGTAGAGAGGAGCTCCTGCCGGCTTGGGCTTTCCGCAGTCTGAGCAGAATTTACCCTTGTTTACAGCGCCGCATTCACAGGTCCAGCCGGTTGCTGCTGCAGGTGCGGGCTTCGGTTTTCCGCAGTCGGAACAGAACTTGTTGGTGTTGACTGCACCGCACTCGCAAGTCCAGCTGTTTGCCGGAGAAGCGGGGGCTGCATTTGCGTTCTGAGCCTGAGCAGCGTTGTTCTGCTGCTGTTGCTGCTGTGCCATATTGAAGAGTGCCTGAGCGTTCACGCCGCCAGCCTGCTGTGCCATACCCATACCGAAAAGTCCCATTGCTGAGCCATTGGGGTTGCTTGCAGCGTTCTGGAGTGCCTGAGCCTGAGCCTCAACGAGTGTAGCAGCTGCGTGATTGGGATCAGCGTTCCAGATCCTGTCCTCAAACTGCTGTATACGCTTTACGTCCTCGTCGGAAATAGTTACAGAGTTGATAGCAACTGTCTCAACAGTGATACCTCTTCTGTTCTTCCAGTTGTCAAGAAGCTCGGTCTGGATAGCTTCCTTGACCTCTTTCTGTCTGCCGGGAAGTTCGTCGTATCTTATGCCGGTAGCAGAGATCTTTGTGAAAGCAGGTGCGAGTACGTCGAGGAACTCTCCCTTGAGCTGATTATCAAGATTGGAACGGACAAAGTCGCTTGTAACGTTGCCGGCAACATTTGTGAAGAAGAGCACCGGATCCGAGATCCTGTAAGAATATATACCGTTGCAGCGTACTCCGACAGTGAAGTTTCTGCCGATGTCAGCGTAGTTCATTCTGAACGGAACGGGATTCTGTGTACCGAACTTGTTGTCCATAATTTCCTTCATATTGAAGTAGTAGATGCGCTGATCCTTTGCAGCATCGCCGCCGTGCTTGATACGCTCCCACATTTCCTTGAATGTGTCCTTGAGACCTGCACCGAATGAGCTTGAGAAAATGCTCGGTGAAGTACCGGTGCGGTACTCGTAGATGCCGGGCTCAGAAGCAATCTCGACGATACAGCCCTGATCTACCATGATCATCGCCTGTCCCTCGTGTACTACGATGGTGCTTCCGTCGGAAATAACGTTATCATTGCCCTTTTTATTTGAGGAATGCTTGCCTACGCGCTTCTGTCCTCTTGAAATGAGAACGTCTGCCGGTAAGGATTCGCAAACATAGAATTCTTCCCAGGTATCAGCCAGAGTAGTAGCTGCTCCGACAAGTGCTGCTCTGATAAGTCCCATAATAGTAACTCCTTTCGGGTTTTTATCCCTATAAAATGATATTTCACGGATATTAAGCTCCGTTACAAACAGTCAGAAAAATGACTAACATAACAATTATAACATATTATTTCAGAAATAGCAAGATGCAGGGCTGAAAAAGTTAGTTTTCTGAGAATAATTATTCATTATTCATTTTTCACTATTAACTATTCACTATTAGCGCTATAGGCACTAAATTGCCGTTTATTCCCATTCGCTCCATATCTCCGGGCAGAAGCCGATAACAGCCTTTTTGCCGCTGCGGACGATAGGAGTTCTTATGAGCTGCGGATTTTCGAGGAGCTTTTCCTCACGGTCAGCGTCCCCGAGGTACTTGAGCAGCGTGAGAGTCTGCTTGTCGCTTGCCTTTTCGTTTATCATATTGTCAATACCGCCGACAGCCTGACAAACGCTCGTGAACTCGCCCTTGCTCATTCCCTTTTCCTTCATATCTATCATCTGATATTTTATGCCGCGCTCCTTGAACCAGCGCTCGGCTTTCTTTGTATCAAAGCACTTTTTAGTGCCGAAAATCTGTATGTTCATTTATTCATCTCCGTGTAAAAATGCTTCTTCCATACTGTTTACCGTTCTAACAAGACGGAATTCTATGCTGTCAAGATCAAGACCGTTCTGCGCGAAATACAGTCTTGCTGCTGTATATTTCGAGAACAGCGGCACTTGTGACTCAAAAGAAACGAGTCTGCCGCCGGTACCGTTCCAAGTAAATGTAGCGGTAGGAGTTCCCATAAAGAAGACCGTTACCGGTATCTGAGCGACCTCGCTCTGTTCTGACGAAGCAGTTATCTTCATATCGTAGAAGCCGGGCTGAAGAACGGTCAGTGCAAAGCTGTGTACCTGTCCCTTGACCGATTTCACGCCTTTGAGGTCGATCTTCAGGTCTCCGGGCAGTTCATAGAACACAACATCACTGTCGGACTCGAGTGCATCAGATTCACGGTTTATAATAGTGATCTCGTCAGCTGTCCCCATAAGACGCTTCATTGCGTTGGATTTCATAATGAAAGCGCAGATATTTTTAGCGTTTCGCTGAAGCTCCGCGCGTGTGAGGGTTCCATCTGCAAGAGCTTCATTTATACCGGAATTCTCCGTTGAGCAGTCTGCGCAGACCATATAAACGTCGTTCTGAGCGGCAGCCATAGGTGCGTAAAGATCGCGCTCCGGCTTCTTTCCGCGGACGCTGACATTCGCCCACCAGTCAGTCATCGTAAAGCCTGTAAAGCCCCAGTCGTACCTGAGAATAGTGGTGTTGAGATCATAGTTGCCGGCTGTCCACAGACCGTTGACCGGACCATAAGTCGTCATTATCGAGTCAGCTTTGCCCTGCTTTACAGCCATTTCAAAGCCCTTGAGATATATTTCCCTGAGAGCGCGTTCGGAAACAACAGGATCGGCATAGTGACGGTTTGTCTCCTGATTGTTGCAGCAGAAATGCTTGACTGTACCGGTTACTCCCGAAGTATGGAGACCTGTCAGCTCAGCGGCTGCCATTGTTCCGGTGAGGTAGGGATCCTCGGAGAAATACTCGAAATTACGTCCGTTGAGCGGGTGACGGTGGATATTCATTCCGGGCCCGAGGAGACACTCGACCTTGTTCGCGGACATTTCGAGTCCCATATAGGTGAAAAGCTCGGTGATGAGCTCGCTGTTAAAGGTGGAGGCTATCATCGTGCCGTTTGGCAGACTGAAAGCCTTTGTGCCGCAGTCGAGTCTCATTCCGGAAGGACCGTCATCACAGCAGGCAGCCGGAATGCCGTAATACTGGAGTCTGTCGGTAACTCCGCCGAACGCTGAGGCGGTTCCGGGAGTTACGCGCGGACTTCCCATACCCTCGCCGCGTATGATGCTTGCGAGGTCGGAGTCACTGAGCTGCGCGATGAACTCGTCAAGTGTATTCTTACCGACACACACATCTGCGAGCTTTATGCCTTTATCGCCTGTCTGAGGTATTTCCTGCGAAAGGGCGTCTGTACGGCGTTTTGCTTCGTCGATAGCGCTGAGCGGAACTTCCTCCTCTCCGGGGACAAATCCGCTTCCGTCCGCAAGTGCTTTGACACGCTTGAACGGCATAACAGGCGCCATTGCCTGAACGCATTTTTTCACAAGTTTGTTCTCTGAAACCGGCACTGTGAGCACCTTCTCTGCTGCTCTTACGTCCGAGCCGGCATAGAAATTATAATCGCCCTCCTCAAGCACCCAGCTGTACGCAAAGCCGGTAACACCTGAGTCATCATATGAGGCAAAATCAGCAATCTTGACCGTGATCGTCAGCTCCTGAACCTCATTCGGGGCAAGTTCCTTTGTCTTTGCAAATCCGCATAGCTGTCTGAGCGGCTGACCGAGTTTCCCCTGCGGCTTTTCAACGTATAGCTGGACAACCTCCTTGCCGGAGCGTTCGCCTGTATTTCTGACAGTGAACCTGAAACTGAGTTCATCAGTTCCGGTCACAGAGATGGGCTTTATATCAAATGAAGTGTAAGAAAGTCCGAAACCGAACGGATAGCGAACTTTTTCACGCGCAAAGGTCTCGAACCAGCGATAGCCGACATATACGTCCTCGCGGTAGAAATTCCGGTCTTTATTGCCGAAGCAGCTGTGCGAGGGATAATCGGAAACACTGTAAGCTATCGTATCAGGGAGCTTGCCGCTCGGGCTGACTTTACCGGTGAGAACTGCCGCTGTGCCCGTACCGCCGTTCATACCGCCCTGCCATACATAGAGCACGGAGTCAGGCGAGTATTCGTCAATAAAGGACATATCAATGAGCCCTCCGACGTTCAGCAGGACAACGACCTTTTGGAAATGCTTCCGCACCTTTGCAAGCATATCCTTTTCGACCGCTGTGAGCAGATATGAACCCTCTTCGAGACGCGCATCCTGCTCTTCACCGGCGGTCCTGCCGATGATGACTATCGCAGTTTCGCTTATTTTTGCGGCATTTGCAGCAGTCTCGTCATCGAGAGGCATTTCCTTCTGCGACCAAGGCTCTGCGCCCCAGCCCTGACCGAGATCAAAGGGATTATCCTCGTCCCATTTTCGGTATATTTCAAAGAGCTCAGAGTTCACGTTCACTCCGGCTTTTGTGAGTCCTTCCACTATATCGGTCACCTTTGAAACGTTCACCATACCGCCGGAACCGGTTCCGCTCTTGTAATAATGCAGCTGTATCCTGCCGAAAACCGAAACGGTCTCATCAGCCGGCAGCGGCAGAGCTCCGTTGTCGTTTCTGAGCATAACGATGCCCTCAGCGACCGTCTGTGCAGCTGTGTCAAGGTATTTTTGCCAGTCAAGTATTTTTTTCATATGCTCACCTCGCAAGTATAATCTAATTACATTATAGCAAATATAAGGCGATCCTGCAAGAGAATTCATTAAAAATTAACAAAAGCGGCAGGTTTATACCTGCCGCTGTAATTGCTGTTATCAGCCGAAATATCTCTTGAGAAGTCCCTCGAATGCCTTGCCGTGACGCGCTTCGTCTCTTGCCATCTCGTGAACTGTGTCGTGGATAGCGTCGAGGTTGAGCTCCTTTGCCTTCTTTGCGAGCTTGAGCTTGCCCTCGGTAGCGCCGTGTTCAGCAGCAACTCTCTTCTCGAGGTTTTCCTTTGTTGAGTCGGAAAGAACTTCGCCGAGAAGCTCTGCGAACTTAGCTGCGTGTTCTGCCTCTTCAAATGCTGCCTTCTCCCAGTAAGCACCTATCTCTGGATATCCCTCTCTGTAAGCGACTCTTGCCATTGCGAGGTACATACCTACCTCTGTACATTCACCGGTGAAGTTTGAACGAAGTCCCTCGATTATCTCAGGATCAGAAACTGCCTTTGCAACACCAAGCTCGTGCTCACAGGCAAAAACAAGCTTCTCGCCTGCTTCCTTTTCGATGAACTTTGAGCCGGGCACTCCGCACTGAGGACATTTCTCCGGGGGCTCGTTTCCTTCGTGAACATAGCCACATACTGGACATACATACTTTTTCATAATTCCTTTACCTCCGTAGTATTATTATAAAGCCGGTAATTCCGGCATTCATACACTGTGCTTAACTCTGTCGTGCTCCTCAGCGCGCTTGCCGTTGTTAAATCTGTCGAGTGTACCGACGAGATAGCCGGTTATTCTTCTAATACGGTCAAACGGTATATTCTCGAAATCGTACTGGAGATCAACATATTCACCGTCGATCTTGACAGTCATACCAATGATCTCTCTGTCGCTGTACTTCTTTTTGCCGTACTCTATGTAGGCATTTATCTCGTCCTGAGAGATCTGTTCGCCGATAACGTTTACTTTCATATGTATTACCTCCTGTTTTAGTGAGAACTGTTGAGTTCAGACAGACAAATAAAAATAAATATTGACTTTTGTCTGAAAATATTGTATCATAAAACTTGTGAAAAATCTGTTGCAATTGCAACAAGGAGGAATTTTTTATGTTACCGGAAGATAACATATTGTTTAAGGGCGTTGACCAGTCCGACTGCCGCCGTATGATGAGCTGCTTCAATCCCGATATAAGGAAGTACAAGTCCGGCAGCCGTATTGCTGAATTCTCGCGGGAAAGCGACCGCATAGGCATTATACTCAGCGGCAGAGCTGTTGTCGAGAGGTACGATATAAACGGTGTCCGCACAATTGTTGAAGCACTCGGTGAACAGAGCGTTTTCGGAGCTTTTTTCACTTATTCTCCGTCGATAAGGAGCGTTATTGAAATAGTCAGCGAAACCGACTGCGAGGTTATGTTTGTAAGGCGTTCGGAGATTACCAAAAGATGTGAGAATGCCTGTCCGTGCCACTCGAGAGTCGTCGAAAACCTGCTCGGACTTATGTCCGAAAAGGCTATAAATCTGAGTGAACGTATCGAAGTTCTGAGTCAGAGGACTATTGAGGATAAGCTGATAAGCTGCCTCCAGATAATCGAGGATAAGACCCCCGAAGGCAAAACGCCGCAGATACCGTTCTCGACCACAGCTCTCTCCGATTACCTCTGCGTCAACCGCAGCGCTCTCCAGCGCGAGATGACTCGGCTTAAAAACAAAGGTGTATTAACAATCTCAAAGCGGAAGTTCAGGCTGGTACGCCCGAAAGAACAGGATATTTGACATAGGCAATTTTATATGTTATAATGTCGTTTGTATCAATTTTATCGACCTGAAAGGAAATATACATATGATCGAAATACTTAAGACAATCTTTCTCGGTATCGTTGA
>ODAI011603275.1_pt1 | contig 10283 bp, 9 predicted proteins | sample 1539321 | NCBI WGS metagenome assembly ODAI01 (sample SAMN02144231, study PRJEB22623) | gut metagenome | biome: sheep rumen | host: Ovis aries | place: New Zealand | reverse complement strand
TCGCTGTTCTTCATGATGTTGAGATCCTACGCGGAGCGAAAAGGAAGGATAAAAGCCTGAAGAACCGCATGCGGAAGCATTTCGAAGAGCAGCTCTGTCTCGGATGCTTTGACAGGATCGTTGTCCACAACGCGGCTATGAAGGAGGCGGTTGCCGAGCTCTGCGGCATTCCTGCAGGAAGAATGAAGAGCCTCGGACTTTTTGACTATCTGTGTGAGGAAACCGGGAAGAAGATACCGGGAAAGGGCGTCGTCATCGCGGGAAATCTCAGGCAGGATAAGGCCGGATACGCTTACGACCTTCCGGGGGGAGTCAGATGGAACCTTTACGGTATACAATTTTCGGGAAAGGCGTATGTCCCGGATGACGATTCCGAAAGGAGCGGCGTGTATTATTACGGTTCCTTCCTGTCGGATGAGATCGCCGGGAAAATAGAGGGAAGCTTCGGACTTGTGTGGGACGGACCGGCTGCGGAGACCTGCGAGGGCGTGTTCGGTGAATATCTGAGGTATAATAATCCTCATAAAACATCGCTTTATCTTGCGGCCGGGATGCCGGTCATAATCTGGAAAGAGGCGGCAGCAGCCGATTTAATCCTCCGCGAAAAATGCGGGATCGCCGTTGATTCCATCGGGAATATACCAAAGATACTTGAAGAATTGTCTGCCAAAGAGTACCATATACTTGCTCGCAACGCCGAAAAAGTGGGCAGGAGACTCCGAAACGGAGATTATACACGAAAGGTTTTGAACGGTATTGAGAGAGAGATCCTACCTGGATAATAACAGTAAATATTCAATGAGCATCACGCCGTCGGAGCTGATGTATTTTGTCGGTGCCGCCGCATATTTCAGCGTTATGTTCATGAGTACGACCATGTTTGCCGATATTCTTCCGCTGTCGAATCATACGCTGAGAAATACGGTCCGGTTTACATGCTATGGCTTTATTCTCGTGAAGATGCTTCTGGTGGAGAAGTTCACTTTGAAGAGAATTATTGCATATATAGTGATCGCATTGCCCATGCTAATGTGCTATCAGATAACGGGATATATCTATGAGCTCGATCTCTTCATGCTCATAGTCGGAGCCCGCGGAATCAAGGCAGATCGAGTTTTAAGATTTTATTTTATCATGTGCCTTATTCTTACTTCGATAACCTTCATAGCTCTGGCGGCAGGTATCATTGAGAACCGTACCTTTATCCGAAGCACCGGAGGGAAAATACGTAATTCGGTAGGGTTCATTTACCCGACCGATTTCGGCGCAAGAATATTTTACATGCTGCTTGCCTTCTGCTGTCTGGTCGGAAAAAAATTCAACTTTATTATGATGTCGGTCTTCTTCATTATTTCAGGACTCCTCGTTTATTACTGCGACGCGAGACTTGATGCGGGCCTGATCATCATCCTCGGCATTCTCATTTTTGTGAACACGCATACAAAGTTCTTCACGCTAAAGTGGGTGGAAAAACTTCTGATAGCCGGTGTGCCGCTTTTCTTTGTCCTCTCGTATTGCGTGACCATGTCTTACCCGACGTCTCCGATCTTCAAGGCGATTGACCAGGTCCTGAGTAATCGTCTCATGTACGGATACTATAACGTGTATTATGTGGGAATACATCCTTTCGGCCGCTATATTTATCAGCAGGGGCACGGTGCGCTGAACTACAGCACATGGGCAGGATATAATTTCGTTGACTGCGGATTTCTGCAGGCACTTCTGCAATACGGATATATCCTGATGTTCTTCGCATTGGTCATGTTCGTGCTTATTTCGCTGACAGCCGTAAAGAGAGGGCAGCATACGATAGCGATCGTTGTTTTTATGATCGGACTGTCGAGCTGTGTGGATCATCATTTCCTTGAATTCTGGTATGATCCGTTCCCGCTGCTTATCTTTTCCGTGATTCCCTATGCCAGAGGCTACAGCACAAAGAAAGCGGAAAAGAAAGCAGATTTCGATGCGCAGGAGGAAACGGAAGAAAATACCAGTCCGATTCCGAAGGGCCTCTCTCACAGTCACGATGTCTGGGGACAGTCGGTTATGATGCAGAAAAAATACAGGTGATCATTTTCCAGGATATATGGGGGGACTATGTATAACGACGATGTGCAGAAAAATCTCAGAAAACTGCAGTTGGCAGAACTGAATATCATAAAGCTGTTCATGGAAATCTGCCGAAAAGAGAACCTCCGGTACTTTATGATCGGAGGTACCATGCTCGGCGCTATAAGACACAAGGGATTTATACCGTGGGACGATGATGTTGATATCGGGATGCCGAGGGAAGACTACGACAGGCTGTTCGAGCTTCTGAAGGACGGAAACTATCTTCCGGAGAATTTTGAGTATCTGAATTATAAGATAAAAGACGACTACATGAGATATTTCAGCCGGATAGTGGATAATCGTGTGCTGGTTTACAACGCCTCCGGAGGGAAGGAGATCGTGGAGGCAGCCTGGATCGACATTTTCCCGCTCGACGGATCGCCGAACAACCCGATCATCCGCAATATTCGATACACATGGATCATGTGGAAACGCCTTCGGTACCATCTTTCGCTCATGGATACTCTGGTCAATCTGAACAGGCCCGGAAGGCCTCTCTATCAGAGAATCATCATCGGCTTTGCGAAGCGCATTCCGATCGGAAGAGGGGCGGGCAGCAAGGAAATTCTTGATGATATCGACAGGCAACTGAAGAAATACGGATGGAACGGGAGCAGCACCGGGGCAAATATTTTCGGCGCTTACGCTCACCGCGAGATCGTTCCGAAGTCTGTCTGGGGCAGTAAAGTGGTCTTATATCCGTTTGAGGATGTCGAACTTCCCGGTCCGGAGGATTATGACGCATTCCTCGGCCGGTTCTACGGGGAGTACATGACCCCTCCGCCTGAAGGCAACCGGGATAAACACAATATTCGTAAGATAGTATTTCTCACGCCCGATGCAGGAAAGGACAGTTAAATGATAAATGAACTTAAGTGCCTGCTCGGAGACCTGATGAATAATAACGGGAGACTGTTCATAACGACACTCGTTCTGATGGTCATCTCTTCCTTTCTTCAGGGCGTTACGATCCTTATGCTTGTTCCGATCATGAATATCATGAACGTCGGGGAGGCGTCGGACCTTCCGTTCGGGCTTTCCCGATTTCTGTCTTTTCTGTGGAGCATGCCGTTCGGCATGAGGCTTTTTGTCCTCCTTTCATGTTTCTTCGTGATCATGACCGTTCAGGCGATCACCGTGCGGAGCGTCAAGATGCGGTCCATGCGGCTTGCCGCCGGTTTCACTGCGGAGCTGAGGGAGGAATACTACGACCGGGTGATGAACAGCAGCTGGGAGAATTATGCCGCCGATAATCAGTCTCTTCATGTCGACGCGCTGCTTATGCAGATCCCCAGACTCACGACGACTATCAACTATCTTATAGCGATGCTGACCAATACCATATCGGCAGCCATCAACCTCATCATCGCGTTCGGTCTTTCCGCGCCTCTTTCCGCCTTTGTCATAGGCGTCGGAGGCGTATTCTTCCTGTTCTTCAGGCGTTTTACAAAACGGTCCGCAGTTCTCGGAGATCATATTAGGAAGCAGTATGAAGTCCTCACGGATGAAGTTCAGACACAGCTGTCCGGTTTTAAGGAAATCAGAAGCTACGGTATCTCTGCGGAAGAGAATGAGAGATTCAGAAATACGACGGAATCGTTCAGCGATCTGATGATCGAGTCCACAAGAAATTCCACAAAGCCGCGCATGATCTCTACGATCGGGGAGGCAATACTGATCGCCGTTATTTTCTTCTGTGCGGAGTATTTTATGCATATCGAGACGGCCAGCATGATTGTCGTTCTCTACGTCTTTTACAGAATATGGCCGCTCATCCCCGCAACGCAGGAATATATTCAGGGAATAAAGGAGACGCTTCCTTCCTATAAGGTCATGCGCGATATACGAAAGAATCAATCTGACAGGGAAGACGGGGTGAAAGAGGAAGCTTTTGCCGGCCGCACATCGGCCTCCGCCGGAAGCCGAAGCTCGGATAACGGGACAGCCGACATCATCTCCTTTGATCATGTGAGCTTCAGGTACAGGAACGCTTCCGCGGACGCTCTGCGGGATGTGACATTTTCAATAAAAGAAAACAGTATCAGTGCCTTTACGGGACCTTCCGGTGCGGGAAAGAGCACGGCCGTTGATCTGATCCTCGGTTTCCTGAAACCGACCGAGGGAAAGATCAATCTTCAGATCGGAGCCGGAGAAATTGCCTACGTGCCCCAGAGTCCGATGATCCTGTCCGCTTCGGTGAAGGAAAATATTGCCCGCTTTCACCCCGGGATTTCGGAGACGGAGATCGTGGAGGCCCTCGACAAGACCGAGGCCATGGGATTTCTCAGGAAGAAATGTACGGAGGGACAGTCTCCTCTTGACCTGAGAATGGGTGACGACGGCGTCATGTTCTCCGGCGGTGAGGTCCAGAGAATCATTCTTGCCCGGGCCATTGCGGGAACGCCTAAACTGCTCATTCTGGACGAGGCGACGTCCGCCCTGGATTTCGGAAACGAGAAGCTGATCGCGGAGCTGCTCCGCAAGCTGAGTCATGAGATGACGATCATTCTGGTCGCTCATCGCGTGTCGACAATTCAGTCGGCAGATGATATACTCGTCATTGAAAACGGGCGGCTGACGGAGAGAGGAAGCGCCCGGGAGCTGCTCAAAAATCCCGACAGTTATATTACGAAAATGAAGGATGGGTAATGTATGTACAACTACAGAGCCTTTGGCTTTAATATTGAATCGGAGTTCGAAATCGCACAGATGCTGTCGGCGGAATTTTCCGAAAAGGAATGCGATGTCCGCGTCAGATACGGAGACGCCTGCAGGGATATGATAAAAAATCCCGTGCGCGTCTATGATGATCTGGTTTTCGGGACAGATGAGATGTGGACGAATCTCGAAATTGCCGAACTCTATGTCGGTCACGGCAGCGATATAATCGTGAAGCGCATCTCCGGAAAAGAGGAGGATGAAGGCCTTCTGCAGGCGTTTATCACCGGAATGGCCTTCGGCGCCATCATGCATCAGAGAGGACAGATTCCGATGCACGGGAGTTGTGTCCAGAAGAACGGAAGAGCGGTACTCTTTACAGGCGTGTCCGGTGCCGGAAAGTCTTCCATAGCTGCTGAGGCGATCCGTCAGGGATATCGGCTCGTCACGGACGATGTCACGCCGATTTCCGTCCGGAACGGCGCGGTAGTCGCCGAGCCGTCCTTCCCGCAGCAGAAGCTCTGGGAGGACGCGGTTGAACGGGGCGGCGTACGGGATCAGACCGATCATCGTATCTATGATGAAAACGACCGGACAAAATACGCCATGAATGTAGACAGTGCCTTCCTTAATGAAGCCGCGGAATTGTGCGGCGTGATCCAACTGATCCCGAAGGAGGGAGTGCGGGGAGAAAGTCCGCTCATTCAGGAAGTAAAAGGCCTTGAGAGAGCGGTTCTCATGCAGCTTCATACATACAGGATCTATATGCTCGTCGACCAGGAGAGCAGACAGCGCCATTTTCAGAAATGCGCGGATATAGCAGGAAAATTAAAAATAGCTCATCTGTTCCGCTATGAGGATACGCCCGAGGCGGAACTGCTTGCGGCAGCGGAGGAATTTATCAATGAGTGAAAAAAAATATTCAAGAAGACCGGATATTATTACCGCGGACATGGACGGTGAAGTTGTCATGATGGATATCATGACAGGAAAGTACTATAATCTGGGCGCGACAGGAGGCATGATCTGGGGACTCCTTGAGAGCCCGAAGACGCTGGATAATATTGTCGATGAGCTGACGAAGAAATATGACATCGACCGTCCTACATGCACTTTACAGGTAGAGAGCTTTTTAAAGAGCGGACTTGAAAAAGGGCTGTTCATTCTGGAATGATTCTTATGAAGAGAGTACTAAAGTTTATGACTTACCCGCCCGCACTGAAACTTCTATGCGCGCGGGTTCTTCTGCTTGCAGTCTATTACAAGCTTCTGATCCGTTTCCGGAAGTTTTCGGCGATTGCGGGAAGACTCGGGAAAATGGGCGGCGTCTCACCCGAGGAACCGGTCCCGGAGGAATACCGGGATCATATCCTGCTCGTTCGCCGTGCAATCAGAGCTGTGATTCCGAAATTTCATTTTTCAAATGAGTGCCTCGTGTGCGTCTTCACCGCCAAAAAGATTCTCGGAGAGATCCCTTCGACCGTCTACATGGGCGTGGCGAAGAAAGAGGACGGCGGACTCAGGGCCCATGCTTGGACCAGGGTCGGCGACATAATCGTAACCGGAGAGGAAGGGAGAGAGCGGTTCACGGTGACCGCTACATTTGCATGAATATGGATATTACGAAGGAACAGAGATTTGTCTTTTTATGTTCGGTCTATCCGATGCCGAAGAAATATCTGAAACGGGCGAAGGAGATTTACCTGGGCGGGCTCGATCTTGATGAGGCCGTTAATATTTCCTACACGCATCAGGTATTCACCCTGTTCGCAAGGAACCTTAAGGAACACTTTCCTGACGCCGATGAAAATGAATCCGTCAAGACCCTGTACGTCGCAGCCAACCGGAATCGTTTCGAAGCGATGAGGCAGACCGGCGAGCTGGTGAAGCTCTATCGGGCTTTCACGGGGGCGGGGATCAGAACGGTTCCGCTCAAAGGCGTTCTGCTCTCGAAAATGCTTTACGGTGATCCGACCTACCGCTACGCCACGGATATCGATCTTCTGATCGCACATGAAGATTTTGATAAAGCGAGAGAGCTTCTTGCGGAGAACGGCTATTCCTCCAACAAGGAATATGTCTCCACGCCGAAGCAGACGGAAGTCTATGAGAGCAAGTTCCACGATTATGACTTTGTGTCCAAAGACGGCGTGAAGCTCGAACTTCACTGGCGTGTGGCGGATATTAAGGCGGCCGAGATCCTGACATGCGGCAATGCGCTTCAGACCGTATCGTTTTTCGGGCAGGAGCTTCCGACCTATACGCCGGAGGAGTGGCTCGTTTATCTGGCCTATCACGGCGTCCACCACGGTTATATGTGGATGAAGTGGCTGACGGACTTTGACACGATGGCCCGGGGCCCTTCTGTGGACCGGGAAGCGGCCATGGCTCTCGCGGAGGAAAAAGGACTTGCATGGGCGCTGCGCGCTTCCTATGCTCTGGTCTATATCGTGTCGGGAGGAGAGGAGTCCGGGGCCAATGTCAGCCGCCTTACACGGGAAATGCTGGGTGTCCTGACTAAATCGAACGGCCTGAAAGACGACATTTTTATGGCCTACCGTTCCTTCCTGGATTCGGAGCTTGAGAGAAGAGGGCTTCTGACAGACCGGGAGAAGACGAGGAGGATCGACCCGTCCGAAAAGGATTTTGAGAGGTTCCATTTCAGCGACAGATTCTTCTTCCTCTATTATGTTGTGAGAGGTCCTTATAAAGTGTATCGCATGATTGCGGAAAAACTGCATCCCGAAACGTAAAAACGAGATAAATCTAAAGAACGAGTTATATGATAGATTCAAGAAAAGGCATGGGAAAATGGCAGGCGCTGATCCTTTTCATACTGTACCTGCGGTTTTTTGCGGTTTACACGATCGGCACAAGAGCAGTCGGTCCCAGAAGATGGAATCTTGTTCCTTTCTGGGAGATTCGCTTTGCGCTTGCAGGCGGCATAAATACGTTCCACTATCTGATTATTAATATTCTTCTGTGCATACCGATGGGGTATCTGGCATCCTGTCTGCTTGAGAAACTGAAAAAGTGGAAAATACTGCTGGTCGTGACAGCCTACTCGATCATGATCGAGCTTATTCAGCTCATCACCGGGAGAGGCCTGTGCGAATTTGACGATGTCTTCAACAACACGCTTGGCGGCCTCATCGGTATGGTCTGCTACTTCGGCCCGCTGCAGGTCTTTGACGCATGCGCCGTGACGATCGTATACGGCGCTTCCATGTTCGTTCTGGAACTGACGCAGAACGGGAATGTTGCTTTCTGGAGAGTGCCGGAAGTTCTCATTCACACCTTCATCCTGTACATACCCGCTCATGCGATCCTCTCTGTTTTTATCTTTGAAAAGTTCGGAATGTACCGGGATATGTTCGGAAAAACGGGGCGGAGTGCGGTCGGAATGATCCTGCTCGCGAATCTGCTCAGCGTGCTTTCGAAATTTCTGATCCAGTACTTTCTGGCCTATTCTTTTTCGGTAACAGGTCTTTACTATATCACCGGTTTTATTCTGCAGAGTTTTCTGACCCTTTACGCAAGGAGAGGATGTATAAAGCAGACGCGGTAACGAACAAGGAGGAAACTATATGAGTGGAATTTATGCGGTCATCCGTGCCGGAGACTCCGGTGATACAAGTCTGCCGTCTGCCGCCGAAACGCTGCGCAGAGGACTTGAGCCGTACGGGCTCGGCGGAGCTGCTGACCCCTGTGCAGGTGAGGAGAGCTACAGCTCTCCGGGGTATCGCGCCGTTCTGGGGAGCGTACAGAATAATGCGCATGTCGGCGTTCCTTTTACCCCCTGCGTGATCGAGTCGGAAGAGCACCTTGCGGTCTGCGACGCGATGATCTATAACCGGGAAAGCTTTCCGGGCGAGGAGCTCACAAGTGACGGAGAACTTCTTGTGAAAGTCTATGAGAAGGAGGGGCTTCCGGGACTCAGAAGCCTCAGCGCTGACTTCGCCGCGGTTCTGATCGAAAAGAAGGGCGGAAAAATCGTCCTTCTTCGGGACCATATGGGAATTCGTCCTCTTTATGTCCTTAAGACGGCAGATAGTGTCGTCGTATCCACGGACTATCGTCCCTTTTTTGAGCTGCCTGATCACGGAATTACGATCAATGGTAAGTATCTGTACGAGTATCTTATAATGGGCCTGACATCTTCGCCTACCGAGATATTATATTCAAATATCTCCAAAGCGCAGGCAGGCTCCGTCACTGAGCTTTCCCCTGACAGGGGAGTTTTGAGCAGTGTGCGTTACTGGACTCCGGGACAGCGGAAAGTCCCGAAGGTGAAACCGGATGTCCGATATGAGAAGGCTTATGCAAGGCTGATTCGCGATGCTGTGAGAAGACGCGCGGAGGCCGTGGGAGGAAAGGCAATCGGAGCGGAATTTTCCGGAGGACTCGATTCCGGCATTGTCGTCTCTCTGCTCGATGAGTATGCATCAGAGACGGGCACAGATCTTCCGAACCTTGCGACATGGTCGCCCTCTGCAGAGGACTATCCCATACGGGAAAAACGGGATGAGGTGATTCGGGACGAGCGGGAGATCATTCAGAGGTTTTGCGAGGAGAAAGGGAATACCATCCTGTACAGGCCACGCAGAGATTCGGAAGATGTTTCGAAATATATAAGAAATCTCGAACGAAGAGATATCGCCGAGTATGACGCGGACGTCGTGTCATACACCACGGAGGCGCTGGGAAAATACGGGATAAAAACGGTCTTTTCCGGCTGGGGAGGAGATGAAGCCGTTACCATGCGTTTCGGTCCGTCCCAGCTTCTTGAAGACGGGGAGTACCGAGCCTTTCTGCACGAAGCGGTACATGCGGCAGGCGGCAGGCCGAGAAAGTTTCTGGGCTATATAAAAAGGGCGCTGCTGGCCATGCGGGATATCCACCGGCCCTGGGACGGCATAGAGCTGAACGGACTGGAGTTTTCGATTGCCCGGGACGATTTTGCCGCAGGAATGCAGAAGACAAGAGGGAAAAAATACGCCTATTTCGGATGGGACCCGGTCCGCAACCTTCTTTCGGGCGGACTTGAGTCGAGAACGCTTCTGGCGGCATCCGCCGGGGCCGATGCGGGTATGGTCTATATGTTTCCCCTGCTTGATCCGCTTCTCATCGATTATGCCCTGAGCGTTCCGCGCAGGCTTTTCATGAAAGACGGCATAAGAAGACTGCTGCCGCAGAGGGCGCTTCGGGACATTGTTCCGGATTATCTCACCAGATTCAGCGGGGAGTCCAATGTGGAAAAGCTTGATACGGGCCGCATGGATCTCTATTATGAGGTGGCGGAAAAGACGCAGCACGAGGCGGATGAAATGATTCTTGAGAGACTCGATCGGAATCTCTTTAAAGAGTATGTTGACTTCGATAAACTTGAGCGCTATCTCAGAGGCTCGGAAGATCCTTACGAGAGAAACGCACTTCGTGAGATAGCAAGGACCCTTTATAAGGTTCAGCTTCTTTTACAAGGCAATAAGTGACCTGTTTTTCGGAAAGGGATA
>ODAI011185752.1_pt1 | contig 10283 bp, 10 predicted proteins | sample 1539321 | NCBI WGS metagenome assembly ODAI01 (sample SAMN02144231, study PRJEB22623) | gut metagenome | biome: sheep rumen | host: Ovis aries | place: New Zealand | reverse complement strand
GCCTCTCCTGCCAGCTCTACCAGCGCTCGGCCGACATCTTTCTCGGCGTGCCCTTCAACATCGCCTCCTACGCCCTGCTGACCATGATGATGGCGCAGGTCTGCGGCCTCGAGCCCGGCGACTTCGTCCACACCTTCGGCGACGCCCACATCTACCGCAACCACCTCGACCAGGTGCACCTCCAGCTCAGCCGCCAGCCCCGCCCCCTGCCCACCATGCGCATCAACCCCGCAGTGCGCGACATCTTCGCCTTCCGCTACGAAGACTTCACCCTCGAAGGCTACGACCCCCACCCACACATCAAAGGGGAGGTGTCAGTTTGATGTTGATAAGTTGATATGATGATAAGTTGATAAGTTAAAGAATATGGCCTTTTTCGAAGACTTGCAGGTATGGCAGCTCGCCCGGGACTTGACCTTGGCGATTTACAAAACGCCCCAATACGGCCATGACTACGGCTTCCGCGACCAAATGCAACGCGCGGCCGTTTCCATCATGAACAATATTGCCGAGGGCAGCGAGTCGGGGTCAATGTCATCATATATCCACTTCCTCAACATAGCCCGCGGCAGCTGTGCCGAAGTGCGCAACATGCTCTACCTCTGCGAACCACTGGGATACTGCTCCCAGGAACAGGCCGAAGCCTTGATTGCCGACTGCAGGCATATCACTGCATTGCTAAACAAACTCATATCGTACATACAAACGCGCAAGCAATGACCGACAATATATCAACATATCAACGTATCAACGTATCAACCCACACCTGGTGTGTCATCATGGCCGGTGGGGTCGGCAGCCGCTTCTGGCCGCTCAGCCAGACCGACAACCCCAAGCAGTTCCTCGACATCATGGGCACCGGGCGTACCATGTTGCAGACCACCTTCCGTCGATGCATCGACCTCTGCCCGCGCGAGAATATCGTCATCGTCACCGGCGAGCAGTATGTGGGCCATGTCCACGAGCAGCTCGGCGACCTGCAGCCCCACCAGGTGCTCGGCGAGCCCCTGCGTCGCGGCACCGCCCCCTGCATCGCCTACGCCGCCGCCGCCATCGCCCGGCGCGACCCCGAGGCCACTCTCATCGTGATGCCCTCGGACCACGCCATCTTCCAGGAAAAGAAGTTCCTGGCCGACCTGCGGCAGGCCGTCGACACCGTGCAGCGCCAGCCCTGGATCATCACCCTCGGCGTGCAGCCTGTCAACCCCAACACCACCTACGGCTACATCCAGCGCGGCAGCCGGCCGTCGCTGCCCGAGGTCCGCAACCTCCACCCCGTCACCACCTTCACCGAGAAGCCGCCGGTCGAGATGGCGCGCCAGTTCATCGCCAGCGGCGAGTTCTACTGGAACGCCGGCATCTTCGTCTGGACCCTACCCGTGCTGCAGGACGCCTACCGCAAACACCTGCCCGCCATGGCCGACGCCTTCTTCGCCCCCGCCCTCCAACCTACGGCCGCCGACCTCGAACAACTCTACTCCCAGCTCGAAGCCGTCTCGGTGGACCAAGGCATCATGGAGCAGGCCGACAACGTGCACGTGCTCACCGCCTCGTTTGGCTGGAGCGACGTCGAGACCTGGGAGAGCCTCTACAACGTCTCCTCGCGCGACAGCCGCGGCAACGCCATCCAGGGCAACGCCTTCACCTACGACACCCGCAACTGCCTCATCAACCTCCCCGACGGCACCACCGCCGTCATCGACGGCCTCGACGGCTACATCGTCGCCGCCGCCCACTCCACCCTCATGATCTGCCCCCGCGACCGCGAAGAGATGATCTTCCGCTTCGCCTCCGACGTCGAACTCAAAGAATTGATAGATAATAAGTAATGCAGGCTCCTCCAACGATATAAAAATGCCAACCGTACAAAGACATATTGAAGAAGATAGCCATCGGATATCCTATGTCAGGGAGATTGTCAAGCAGCGCTCTGTGAATTTGGATGCTGCCCCCGCCATGGTTCCGGCCCCATTGTCAACGGGGCCATCATGGAAGACTCTTCCCTTTTCTTCTCCCAACAACACCATTCGCCTAGCCACCATGTTCAGTGGAATTGGAGCCATTGAACACGCATTTCAACGCCTTAAACTCAACCACCAAATCGTTTTTGCCGGGGATATCGACGAAAAGTGCAAAAAAAGCTACTTCGCGAACTACGAAATATCCCCCGACGATTGGTTTACAGATGCAAGGTTGTTTGATGCCAGAAAGTATGTGCATCAAGTCGATTTACTGGTGGGAGGGGCTCCCTGCCAAGCATTCTCAATGGTAGGGAAGCGGCTAGGATTTGAGGATGCACGAGGAACCTTGTTCTATGAGTTTGCCCGAGTGATAAATGAAACTCAACCCAAGGTATTCATCTTTGAAAATGTCAAAGGATTGACGAGCCATGACAGCGGCCGCACCTGGAAGGTAATGCACCGCATATTCTGCGAGCTGGGATATGATGTGCACTATCGGGTTCTTAACAGCAAGGACTACGGAATACCACAACACAGAGAACGTATTTTCTGCATAGGATTCAAACAGCCCCGGGCATTTGCATTTCCCGCGCCAATCCCACTCGAATACCGGATGTATGACTTTTTGGAGGATTATGTGGACACAAAATACTTCCTCAAGGAGAAGGGCATCAAATTTGTTACAAGCCATAAAAATCGGGAAAAGTACTATACACAGATAAACGGGGATATCGCACTGTGCCAAAAGCGCAATCAGCAGTTCAACTGGCATGGCGATTTCGTGTACCACCCGGTGGCCGTAGATGAACCCATCGACGAAATGTTCGATGAATTTGTCTTCAACGTCAAAGAGGTGGAAGAAAAGTATTATTTATCAGAAAAGGTGGCCAAATATGTTCTTTGTTCCGGTACCAAAAATTTCAAAACCCGAACAGAGACAGACCTTGACATAGCACGCCCCTTGCTCCAATCAATGCACAAGATGCACCGCGCGGGTGTTGACAACTATGTAACATTTAAAGGCCGCATCCGGAAACTGACTCCTCGCGAGTGTTTGCGCCTCATGGGATTCAAAGATAGCTATAAAATAGTTGTATCAGATACATCAGCGTATCAACAGGCAGGAAATTCGATAGTGGTTGATGTTTTGATAGCCCTATTGAAACAAATGGATATTACACAATACGGAATACGATGAAAATAGAGGGACAGGATTTTGTTTTTATTGATACGTTTGCAACACCTATTGCAGTAGCCGATAGCTGGGTGAAACCCCTGAACAAAACAGGAGAGGGCAACGGCGAAGCAAAGTTATACATAGGCAACAAAGAGCGTATGCGGGAATTCTATGGAGAAAACCGTTCTGCTCGCTGCTTTCTTCTCAAGAAAGACCTTGTTTCGTATATGGAAGACATCAAGTCCGAGTATATGAACCCCACACAAGACTACCGAGGAAAAGAGCACATGGCACAACTGTGGAATGAGCGAATGGCGCTTATCGAGTCCATGCCTACCGTTGTGATGTTTACTGTGCACGATCAAATACAAATAGAAGGTCCCAGAGGATACTTGAACTCAAACGACGATGCCTACTCATTGATACGGGAGATAGCCTTGCCATACGTGAGCTATATTTCCACCATGCACCTTATGGAAAATCAGTCGGATATATTCTACTGGCGTTTGTTCGTCGACGAAACAGCAATGGAAAGGCGTCGCGACTTTGTGTTGAAGTATGGCAGCAAAGAAGAGACAGGGCGCCCAACGACTTCTGTTGCAGAGGAAAAGAAAATCGCCGAGTATAGGAATGCACGCGAAGGGCAAGGCAAATACAGAGAAAAACTACTCGAAGAATGCCCTTTCTGCCCAATCACGATGATCAACGAAGAGTCTCTACTGATAGCCAGTCACATTAAACCCTGGGCAGTGTCGAACGAGAAGGAGAAAATTGACCCCAAAAATGGGTTTATCCTCTCGCCTTTGTTCGACAAACTCTTTGATCGAGGATTTATCACCTTCTCCAAAGACCGCCATGTGCACATATCGAACTGGCTTTCAAGGCAAGACCAGCGAAGAATAGGGATTGTCGAGAACCAACTGTTTCAGTATATGCCCATAGACAACCACAGGGATCATTATTTGGAATACCACAGAACAAAAATATTCAAAGGATAAAATACCGCAATATGAAACGTTACGAAATCAAATACCTCCTCAAGGAGGATGTCAGCGCGCTCATCGGCTCGCAGCTCTGCGTCAAAGGCTGGGTGCGCACCAAGCGCGGCAACAAGAATGTGGCCTTCATCGCCCTCAACGACGGCTCCATCATCCACAACATCCAGGTGGTGGCCGACCCGGCGAAGTTCGAGGAAGAGCTGCGCCGCATCACCACCGGCGCCTGCATCGGCGTCGAGGGCACACTCGTCGAGAGCCAAGGCTCGGGCCAGGCCGTCGAGGTGCAGGCCGAACGCATCACCGTCTACGGCGAGGCCGACCCCGACACCTACCCCCTCCAGAAAAAAGGCCACTCCATGGAGTTTCTCCGTGAAATCGGCCACCTGCGCCCCCGCACCAACACCTTCGGAGCCGTCATGCGCATGCGCCACCACATGGCCTACGCCATCCACACCTTCTTCCACGAGCGCGGCTTCTTCTACTTCCACTCGCCGCTGATCACCGCCTCCGACTGCGAGGGCGCCGGCGAAATGTTCCAGGTCACCACCCTCGACCTCGCCAACCCACCCCGCCTCGCCGACGGGTCGGTCGACTACAGCCAGGACTTCTTCGGCAAAATGACCGCCCTGACCGTCAGCGGACAGCTCGAAGGCGAGCTCGGTGCCACCTCGCTGGGCAAAATCTACACCTTCGGCCCCACCTTCCGCGCCGAAAACAGCAACACGCCCCGCCACCTGGCCGAGTTCTGGATGATCGAGCCCGAGATGGCCTTCTACGACCTCGAAAGCCTCACCGCCCTCGAAGAGGAGTTCATCAAATACTGCGTCCGCTGGGCCCTCGACCACTGCATGGACGACCTCGAGTTCCTCAACAAGATGATCGACCCGGGCCTCATCGAGCGCCTCCGCTCCGTCATCGACACCGAGTTCGTCCGCCTGCCCTACACCGAGGGCATCCGCATCCTCGAAGAGGCCATCGCCAAAGGCCACAAGTTCGAGTTCCCCGTCAGCTGGGGCGTCGACCTCGCCTCCGAACACGAGCGCTACCTCGTCGAGGAACACTTCAAGCGCCCCGTCATCATGGTCGACTATCCCAAGGACATCAAGGCCTTCTACATGAAGCAGAACGACGACGGCCGCACCGTGCAGGGCACCGACGTGCTCTTCCCCCAGATTGGCGAAATCATCGGCGGCTCGGTGCGCGAGGAGAGCTACGACAAGCTCACCGCCCGCATGGACGAGCTCGGCATGGACCGCTCGGGCATGGAATGGTACCTCGACACGCGCCGCTTCGGCACCTGCCCCCACGCCGGCTTCGGCCTCGGCTTCGAGCGCCTCCTGCTCTTCGTCACCGGCATGGCCAACATCCGCGACGTCATCCCCTTCCCCCGCACCCCCAAGACCGCCGAGTTCTAAGAAACCGATGGCAATCGTCGTTACAGATAATCAGGGCTACGGCCAACTGGTGAGCGACATCGGAACGCTGCTTTCCGATGCACGCAAACAGCTGGCCGTGGCTGTCAACAATGTGTTGGTCGAGACATATTGGCACATCGGCAAGCATATCGTTGAGTATGAGCAAAACGGCAACGAGCGTGCCGAATATGGCTGCGGACTGCTCAATCGCCTGTCGCGCGACCTGACAGAGCGGTATGGGCGCGGGTTCAACCGAAACAACTTGCAGTATATGCGCAAGTTCTACACGGTATTCCCAAATAGCACGACACTGTCGTGCAAATTGAGTTGGAGCCATTATCAGGAAATCCTCAAACTCGACGACCCGCTGGAAATCAGCTTCTACGTCCGCGAATGCGAGAACGCCCATTGGAGCGTGCGCGAACTGAAACGGCAACGCGACAGTATGCTCTTTCACCGGCTGGCGTTGAGCAAAGACAAGGCCGGAGTGCTTGAACTCGCCAACAAAGGCATAGAACTGCAGAAAGCGGAGGACATTCTGCACGACCCGTATGTGCTGGAGTTCGCCGGCTTGCCCGACACGATTCAATACAAAGAAGGAGACCTGGAAGAGTCGCTGATGCAGAACATGAGCCGCTTCCTGTTGGAACTGGGCAAGGGATTTGCTTTCTTCGGACGGCAATACCGCATCAGCCTCGGCGGGCGGCACATGTATGTCGACCTTGTATTCTATAACGTGATACTCAAATGCTTTGTCCTGATCGACCTGAAGCGTGGCGAGGTAAAGCATGAAGACATCGGACAGATGAACCTCTACCTTAACTACTTCAGGCACGAGGTCTCTGGCGAAGACGACAATGAGCCGATAGGCATCGTCCTCGGCACCGCAGGCGACCGCCTGACGATGCAGTACGCCATGGAGGGCATCAGCAACCAACTGTTCGTCAGCCGCTACCAGCTATACATGCCCTCGCGGGAACAATTGGAAGGCGAGCTTTCTCGTCTGCTGCAACAAGGAAAATAAACAACAAAAGAATGCGCGCCCCGCATGCGGGGCGCGCATTCTTTTTCTTTGTGCAGTTTCAATCCGCATCACTGCACGACGCATTTATGGCACTTCAAAACGGCCTAGCATCATTGCAAAGTGCATTTCCAACACTGTTTCATCATCTCGCATCAATGCGCGACCATTTTGCAGAATTTGCAATTCTCCTAGCCTATATACAGTTTATTCAGAGCCTCCTGTGCTCATAGCATTTGTGTTGGTGGTGTTAATAATAATGGTTTGTTGGCCTGGGCATCCAAATTTGGCTTCCCATTTTTCAGGTGTCATCGCCAACCAATATATTCCCCTTATTATTCCAACTATCTCGGGAATTCCCGTCCAACAGAACAAGATATCCAGCACACCGCGTCCGACTCGGCCCACGATGAAATTGCCGACACCTAGACCACCCAGAAAGATGCTGCATAAACCAGCCGCGACCTGAGAAGGGGCACAGCCTTGAATATTTTTGTATTCAACCATAGAACTTTCCATCGGAAACGAAACGTCATTTACAGATTCAAACCAAAAAACCTTTGTAGTGTCTGATTCATAATACTCCGTAAGCATTTGTTCTAATAGAATCTCATCTGTCGGCTCGGAAAGCAACGTTTGAGCCTTTACAGTTGCCATACTAATCACAGATAGGACTGCTAATGTAATCATCTTTTTCATTTTGTGGTAATTTATAAGGTTTTGTGCACTATTGCCATATTTCAATGGTTCGCTCCCTTCGGTCGCGTTCCATAAAAAAGGTACGGTTCTTTCCGTCTGCCTTACAGGTTTACCACAACCTTCCCTTACGACGGACGTCCGTACCATAAAAGCACAAACATCCCAATGTAAGGAAAAAGGCGAAGAACTAATCATCTTCAAGGTGGTAATTTGTAAGGCAATTGAGTTTCTTCTTGTTGATTGCATACTCTTGCAATCGACGGTGCAAAGATACGCACTTTCTTCGACATGGCAAAATTATTTTTTGCCGTATGGCTGTTTTTTTGTATCTTTGCTCATTGAAAAACACATCCGGCATGGCCAAAAAGCAAGCAATACAATTTTTTGAGGAAAAGAAGGTGCACACCGTGTCGGACGACGAGCAGCTTTTCCGCCTCATCCAGTCCCTCCCCTCGCCCAAGGCCGAGCCGTCCAAGCAGTGGATGGCCGAACTTTAAACGGTCAGCCTGCGGAGCCCCGAAGGGGCGACACCATTGAAATTCGGATAGCAGTGTCGCCCCTTCGGGGCTCCATTCACCTGTGCATCAGGCTCTTTTACTCGGCGGGCTCGAAGTCGTCCTTGCCCACGCCGCAGAGCGGGCACACCCAGTCGGCGGGCAGGTCCTCGAAGGCCGTGCCGGGGGCAATGCCGCTGTCGGCGTCGCCAGCGGCCGGATCGTAGACGTAGCCGCACACCTTGCAGACATATTTCTTCATGACTTTCAGTGTTTTATTGTTATTACTCCGTGAATTAACTCAAGGCAAAGATACATATTTTTTTCCATTCCGCAACCTCTTGTTTTTTTCATCCCCGCCCGTTCCCCAAGAGAGGAAGAAGAGGAGAAGAAGAGGATGCCTATAATTCGCTGATTGTCCACTACTTGTATTCGGGTCAAAAACGGGCTTTTTTCGGGTTTTTTGCCAAAAAATCTCATCTTTTTACCGTCGAGCTCAACATACTGTATATCATCATGTTGGAAAAGATTTTCGCCTGTGGCATACTTTTTCGCCCTCCGCGGCGTTACTTATCCTAATTAATGTTAAATACCAACCGCATGAAACCCACATTACTCGTCCTCGCCGCCGGCATGGGCAGCCGCTACGGCGGCCTCAAACAACTCGACGGCCTCGGCCCCAACGGCGAAATCATCCTCGACTACAGCGTCGAAGACGCCATCCGCGCCGGCTTCGGCAAAGTCGTCTTTGTCATCCGCCACAGCTTCGAAAACGAATTCAAAGCCCGCATCAACGCCGAGCACTACGGCCACCGCATCGAAGTCCACTACGCCTTCCAGGAGCTCGACTGCCTCCCCGAAGGCTTCACCGTCCCCGAAGGCCGCGAGAAACCCTGGGGCACCAACCACGCCATCCTCATGGCCAAGGACCTCATCCACGAGCCCTTCGCCATCATCAACGCCGACGACTTCTACGGTCGCGATGCCTTCGAGGTCATGGCACGCCACCTGGAAACCCTCGCCGGCACCGAGGGCCGCTACTGCATGGTGGGCTACCGTCTGGAGAACACCCTCTCGGAAAACGGCACCGTCAGCCGCGGTGTGTGCGAATGCGACGCTCAAGGGCTGCTCGTTGGCATGACCGAACGCACCTCCATCGGTCGCACCCCCAACGGCATCGAATACAAGGACACCGACGGCACTATGCACCCCCTGCCCGCCGATGCCACGGTAAGCATGAACCTCTTTGGGTTCACGCCCGACTACTTCACCAAGAGCGAAGCCCTCTTTGTGGACTTCCTCAAGGAGCACGGCACCGAGATGAAGAGCGAATACTACATCCCCTTCGCCGTCAACACCTTCATCGCCGACGGCACCGCCACCATGCAGGTCCTCCACACCACCGCCCAGTGGTTCGGCGTCACCTACAAAGAAGACCGCCCCATGGTCGTCGCCCGCCTCCGCCAGCTCCATGAGCAGGGAGTTTATTGACTTCATCCTCCAGCACGAGCACGAGGATACCGCGCGGCTGCTGCTCTCGGCCGCGCGGTATCCTGATATCGACATGCCGCTGGCGGTGCAGCAGATTGAGGGCCGTCGCACAGCACTCGCCAAATGGCCATCTCTATATGCCTGCCACGACTACCTATACCCTCCTCGCCTGAACCGCGAGCAGGCCTCGTCCGAAGCCACCGCCCGGCACAAAGCCGACCTCCAACCTCCGACCTCCGCCATCACAACCGTGGCCGACCTTACCGGCGGCATGGGCATCGACACCCTCGCCTTCGCACGCGTGGCCGAACATGTCGACTACGTGGAGCGCTCGCCCGACCTCTGCACCCTCATGGCGCACAACCTCCGCGCACTCGGCATCACCAACGTCAGCGTCCACTGCGCCGACAGCCTCGAATGGCTCCAGCAGCAGGACCGCCACTTCGACCTGATATTTGTTGACCCCGCCCGACGCGACAAGCAGGGGCGCAAGGTCGCGGCCTTCGAGGATTGCACGCCCGACATCGTGGCCCACCGCGACCTGCTGCTGTCCAAAAGCCGCGAGGTCATGGTGAAAGCCTCCCCCATGATTGACATCACCCTGGGCGTCAGCCAGCTGGCTGGCGTCAGCGACATCCATGTCATAGCCCTGCAAGGCGAGTGCAAGGAGGTGCTGTTCCGCTGCGGAAGGGCCGCCGGCGAGCCCTTTATCCATTGCGACCATCTGCATCATGGCGAGGTGGACGAATTTGCCTTCACTCGCGAAGACGAGGCCCGGGCCCAGGCCACCTATGCCAGCGAGATGAAGAAATACCTCTACGAGCCCAATGCCGTCCTGATGAAAGCCGGCCCCTTCAAGCTGATCAGCCAGCGGGAAGGCCTGGAGAAACTGGCGCAGCACACCCACCTCTACACCGGCGACCGCCTCCAGCCGCATTTCCCTGGCCGCTGCTTCAGTGTCCTAGCCGAGGTCAGCCCCAATCGCAAAGCCATAGCCGAGGCCATACCCGACGGCAAAGCCCAAGTG
>ODAI012525762.1_pt1 | contig 10284 bp, 6 predicted proteins | sample 1539321 | NCBI WGS metagenome assembly ODAI01 (sample SAMN02144231, study PRJEB22623) | gut metagenome | biome: sheep rumen | host: Ovis aries | place: New Zealand | reverse complement strand
CAAAAATTGAATCAAGCACCGCACGACCATTCTGTATAGCCCATGAGTTATATGAATTGGTAGCATTGGCATTATAGTAAGGAGCACAGTGATAGTCAAGCATACGCGAGAAAAGTTTGGTGTTTTTCTCACGACGGAGCACCTGCCCCACATTGCCAGGAGGAACGATAACCTTATCCATCTGATGAATATAGCCATTAAGACAGGTCACGTCGCTCTTCACAATCTTATTGCCAAAGACATACGCATTCTGGGAATCATCAACGTTTGCTCCTACATTCTCACCACGCAAAATACCGAAATCACAGTCAGCACCAGTCACGGTAATGTCATTGTTAAGCATCTGTTCACGGGTGAAGTGAACAATCATAGGAACCGTACCGTCATAGATTACGTTGATGCCTTTCCTATAATAGTTCTTCCAATAAGAATTACCCTGAGGCATTGTTGCTCCAGAGTATAGGGTATATATTGTATCGGTTATACTTAGGTTTGAAGCATGCTTCAAGGCAATACCACGGCTCACGTTGTTTGCATCGGCGGAAACATTCGAAAGCATACCCGTAAGCATCGCATTGTCGAGCATGGAAGTATATAGAAGCTGTTTCTTCATTCCTCCGGTCAACTCTGCATACGAGTGAACACCAAAGGCATTGTCTGAGTGGAAGAAAGCCTCAAAAGCAGCATCATTTGCGGGAAATATCGTCTTACTACCTGTACGACCAAGAACCTCGTCATATCCAAGATCCTTAACCAACTGCAGATAGTTATTAAAAGTTCCTTCAAGATGCCTTCCCGACTCCAGTTCCTCATAGATTGTGGAACCGAGCCACTCCGGCTTCTCGTCAGCAGGCACAAGCTCATCCTTCTGACAGGAATACATCATAACCAAGCATGAAAGAGATGCACATAAGACGAACTTTTTCATAATTGCTTTATTGGTATTATTCGTTAATATTTTCCGTGTTAGCGAGAGTTATTAGGAATCAGATTGAAAGGGTGTAAAATAATGGTATTAATACACTCTTCTTTTGATTTGCAAATATAGGCAAATTATTTGACAATTACGCATAAATCAAGAAAAAAAAGCGAAAATTAACGAATAAAACAGGAAAAACAAGCCCTCAACTGCCATTAGACGACAGGAGAGGGGGTATAATAGGCGATTATTCCTTCCTCGCCCTCTTCTTGTTAAGCACTCCGACTATGGTCTGATTCAGAATGTACGAACTTACAAGTTGCAATGACGTACTGTTAAATTGAACCACATCATCATCCTTAAGTTGATTACTCAGCTTAAGCAGAAGCCTATCCACACCTTCCTGCGGATCTACCTCTACCCCACCAGTCAGTTGCGGAGCTATATGTTTTGCTATATCAATGCGTTGCTGGCTCATTTCAGCATTAACTGTTTCAAGAGCCTGCATTACATTATTATTGTTAAGGCTGAGTAATTCTGTAGCCTTTTGTATTGCCTTTACAAGTATTGAGTCCATAGTATTAACATCATGATTAGATTGTCCGACATAAGTGTTAAAGATTCCCTTTGCGCCTTGCGCCAAGCGCCTTAGCGCTTTATCATATTCGATGATGCAAAAATAATAATTCTTTCTTACATCTCCAAATTTTTTCCCGAATATTTCCGTATTTTTTTAAGTGTAAAATCCACAACTCGGCAACACAAGAATCCCTCACTCCACCTAAGGAATGAGGGATTCATATTTGTTTTGTCTAAAGGCTAAAGACTAAGGACTAAGGTCTGAAGACTTGCGCCTTATGCCTTTTGACTTTTGACTTTTATCCTACTTAATCTGAACACCGACTGCGTTGAATGTACCCTTATCGGTCTTGATAACGAGCTTACCATTCTCGATAGCCTTGATGACCTTAGAAGCCTTGTCAACAGAAGCAACCTCGTTGATGCCAGTTTGAGTGTCAACTGCGATGCTCTCAACCTTCAGGTTATCGAACCAGCAACGACGATTAGTGTTATCATAGTTAGATGCGAGAATGAAACCTGTAGCCTTCTGTTCTGGGTTGAGTGCAACCTCTTCTGTTGTTGCTGTACCCTTAGAACTTGTTGTTGTGCAGTACATTGTCTTCTTGCCGTAGTCGAGAACTACCTCGAAGTGTGACTTGTTGGATGCAGCAGCGATTGCAGCGTTAGAAGCTGAACCAGAACCTACCTTTGTCAGTACACTCATATACTCCACACCGAGTGTGTTGTATGTGTCCTTACCATCGTACATGCTACAGAAGAGACCACAGATTGTGTCAGTTCCAGCGGTGAGATAGTAACCTGCTGACTTAGTGATAAGGTTGCCGAAGTAATAGTCGAATGATACGCGAACAATCTCGTCTGTGTTTGTAGGAGCAGCAGCGAAATCAACTGTTGCAGAGCCACCACCTACGCGGAGCATACCAACTGAGTCAGTCTCTGCCTCCTCAGAAGCACGATAGCCAAGCTCATAGAGTGTTGTGCCGAGAGCCTCAGCAACCTCACCTATCTTCATCTCGCCTGCCTTACCAGCGATTGTGTAGTATGTATCAGCCTCACCTGATGGATCCTCATGCTTCACGAATGATGCACCCTCGAAGTCGATGTCAACGAGTATGTTAGACTGGATTGCAGCCTTGAAGTCCTCAACCAACTGGGCAAGGGCTGCCTTAGCATCAACGAGAGCCTGTGCATTCTCTGCTGAGTATGCAGCAGCAAGCTTTTCCTTATAGAGATTCTCGACCTTTGTAATCTCATTTCCAAGCTCACCCATCTTAGAAGAGCTAGAGAAGATACGCTGAGTCTTTGCAACCTTTGCAGCCTCAATAGCAGCAGGCATATCTGTGAGAGGAGTATTCAGAGCATTAAATACATCGATAAACTCATTTTTGAGATAGTTAGAACCTGCAGCCTCGAATACATCACAAAGAGCCGTATTTGTATATACAGAGTCCTTTGTTATATACTCACCATCTACATAGAACATACCACCTTCAACATTGAAAGATGCAGTTTCATTTGCCATAGCCTCAAGGATTTCCTCCTGATTGTACTTTTTCATAACCTCTAAGCGAGCCTTTGCAGCATCAATTCCCTTTTGGAGATTCTCCTTACCCCAAGGTTTCTCTGTCTGAGAAGCGGCAACAAGTTCCTCGGCAGACTTGATAAGATCTTCAAGCTTAGCAATCTGAGTCTCTACGAGAGAGATATATGTCTTCTCGCCTGGTGTGAGTTCACCCTTAACAAGAACCTTATATAGCTTAGGATTTGCGAAGAATACATCAAAACCATTTTTCGTTTCAAGAGATTGGTTACAACGAATACCGAGATTAATCTTTGAATCCTCCGCTACAGTATATTTGTTGATATAGGCTTTGTAAGCTTTTGTTGGAAGCATACCGCAATCAAGGGTATCAGCAGCAGTAGCAGCTCCGTCAACTCCAAAGAATATCTGTGTAGCTGCACACTCATAACCACTATGACGCATCCAACGGTTCTTGTTGAGTGTCATCATGCCACCTTGTCCCTCTACACTGTAGAAATATGTACCCTTTTCAAGATTACATGTAAGAGTAGCAATATTATCCCAATCACCAGATGATGAACGCATCCACTGAATCTGCATTGGAACATTAGTTAGACTCTGATATACACCATCGACTTTAGCCTGCTTGTGACACCAACGGTCAGTTGTCCAACTCCAAGGTGCCTTACCTGTATATTGACCATTTCTCTCTGAATAGCCAAGACTGTTCCAATGACCTGTCCAATTCATCCAGTTTGCAGAGTTGTTTCCTGCATTTGAAGAACCATCGGTTGTAGGAATGGCATCAAACACATTAGCAAGATTTGTCTCTGCAAAACTCTCAAAATCGTTATTCAAGTTGTCTAGATATGTATTAATATCACCATTATTCTTGATAGCATTCTCAAGAGCTGCAACATCAGCCAGTACATCATCGTAGTACTCATATTCGCTTGTCCATTCAAACCCTTCTAAGATGTACTTAATCCAATCAAGGCGTGCCTGAGCAACGCGTTCATCCAACACTTCTGCAACCTTATGGCACTCGATATTCTGGATTTCAATACCAGCAGTAAGTGCACGAAGATCAATTACAATCTTACCATTAGATGGAGCATCAATAGGGAAAGCCATCTCGGTATAATCCTCGTTTGTGAAGCTATAACAGTTCTCTGTAGCCACACCATTCTCGCCAAATAATAGATTTGTACCATCTACTGTGGAAAGAGTTCCATCCGTATTGAAATAAGCGAAGATATAATTATTGCCAGCAGCCACCTGATCAAGATCGGTATAACCAGGCTCAGCACCCCTGACCTTCATGGTAACAACATATGTGCCACCCTCGCTAATATCTATAACTTGGTACATACCATTCGTGAAGGCATTCATACCTGCATTTACAGATACGCCACCATCCTCAAGTACCGTGAAAACATCAGAAAGACCTGCGGCTGTAGCATCTGTTGCTGTCCAGCCATCCAATGATGCGCCTTTCAATTCTCCATTAGTTACAAGGTTAGCTGCAGTTACCTTATATTTCGCAGCACGTGTGTAGATCATATCATCTACGCCGTAAGCGTTAGCACCGATTGCCATCGATGACAGCAACGCCAATGAGAGTAAATTCTTAATCATAAGCCTAAGTCAGTTAATTATGTTAAAGTTATTAAGTTATTATGTTTTTAAATCTATCATGGATATTGTATAGATTACATCTGGTGGCAAAAGTAGTAAAAATAAATTAAAACACAAAATAAATCTTTCATTTTTTTGCAAAAAGCCACAAATTCCTGCAAAATACAAACTACGGATTGCAAATTATCAAGTTTACAATCACCTAAATTTAGCGTGAACTCGACGAAAATAAGCCCTCTTTTAGATGTCGGGCTTTCAGCCCTCATTGAAAGTCGGAATTCATCGAGCTCACGTTAGGAGGATAATCATAGAGAAAGTAAGGCATTAGCAGAGTTTCCACATTCAGGTTTGCGATGTCACAAGTAAGGACAAAAGAATGAGGGTATCTCACTTTTGAGAGATACCCTCTAAATCTGAATTAGAAACTGTTATCTGTGGTTAATTGCATTTGTCTTTTGTGATGATATTATTTACGGACAGGACGGACAGACTGCCCATTTTCACGCCAGTAGTAGTCACTATATATGTTGTCAGACTTGAAGTGCAGAATGAAGGCTCCTGTCGGGTCCTCACTGAGCGAACGAGACCAGTAGAAGCCGTGGGAGTCTGCAAAGACCAATGAGCTACTGCCGCGATACCCGGCCGCAGGTAAAAAGAGAGACTTGCCGTTCGCCTTGCTCGTTATCAGACGACCGTTAACTCCATTAAGAGTAGTCCACTCGGTAGTGGTGTTGTCTGAGTTACAAAGCTCCTCAATCTGGTCTAATGATGGCATACGCCAGTCACTTCCCCAGTTGGCGGTGGCTGCATCGTCCTCTGGGTCAAGTTCCGTCTTTCGGTCTAACGTGCCATAATCGCTGTTGTAGTTGTTATACTTGGTTAGTGTGTTGAATGTGCCGTTGCACCATTTGTAGGTGCTATAGCCGTATGTTTCCTTTGTTTTTGTCTCACCCCAAGCAAAATAGCCGCCGTATTCCTCTGGTGAGTTTGCTCCCAAGTTGCAGGTAGCCCAAAGAGTTCCGCTCGGTAAGCCGAGGTCAACATATTCATGCTCACCCTGAACAAGAGTTGCAGTTATAGTATATGCTCGTCCTTTCGCAAATCCCTGAACGCCACTATCTATATCCTTTGCAACATAGGTCTGCATACCGTCTGCACCATACACTTTTATGGTGAGTGGAGCATTTACTACTGATGGTGCAACCATAGCATAGATGGTTATTGTTTCGTCCTCTGCTGCGGTTGAGACATTGATAAGATTGATGGTGTAAGTAGCAGACTCTTCTGTAGGTCTAATGGTCGGAGTTTTTGTGAGGTCGTATGTTCCTTTTGTTACAAAATAACGATCTTTTCCGCCATCGCTGTCTGGAGCTAATTTAAGCTCCACCTTCGAATATGAGTCCGCCTTTGGCATTGTGAGTTGCATACGAAGGAATGCCCCAAGGTGCTGCAATGCGAGATCTACATTTCCGTTAGCATCTGGAGTTGAAGGACCACAAGCAAGAAAATCGTACTTACCGAGATGTGCGGTTGGGTTGTTACCATCCTGTGTCTGACCTGTGTAATCTACAGGAATAGCAGTCATGGGATTCGTGTAGTTGTCGGCAGAGAATGGATAATATGCTGCATACTGATAATTAGAACGCAGTTTCCAAGCTCCGCCATCAAATGATGCAGATGCAGAAGCAACGCCAGAAGAGATTGGGAACTTATGCTGATCGCCACCGATAGGATAGATGCCGAGGGCATCACCTTCAGCCCATTGTATGTCCATGCCTGTTGATGTCAGGATGTGAGACGTGCGAGTGGCTGGGGCGTCTTCCTTGAAACCCTCTACTGTAACTCTAACCGAGTTTACATATTCGCTTTCTACCGATGATGTTTCCGTATCATTGGTACAAGCACTAAGAACTGTTGCAGAAACAAAAGCAACAGAGAAAAACTTTCTAAAGGTCATAATAGATTCTTCTTTGATATTTGAGTAATGGGATCGTTAATCGTTGATATCTTCATCTTCATCGTAAACAAACGAATCAGATTGCTTTGCCCATGTAACGCCAGGGATTGTAGCCGATGGAGTACCACTGCCTGCCATGAGGTATGAGCATATTCTGAGGCGTTTTACTTCTATTGCCGGTTTTAAGTATTCGATTTTGTTCATATATCAATTAAATGTTAATAATAGAATAAAGGTGATTTGAAAGCCGAAGGCAATCAGAGACAGCTGTCAAGCCTTGTGAAACGTTACCGTCAGTTTGTCTGAGGGGATTCTGATGTATTCTTTCTGTTTCTTGTTTCTTTGGATTTAAAAAGGTGAATATTTATTGCATTTACGATTTTCAACGTGCAAAAGTAATAATAATCCCTGAAACTACCAAAGAAATGCACAAAAAACAATTTTAGTAACTCGCTAAACCTTCGCTTATTCTCCACTCTTCTTCCGCTCATCTTCCTAACCAAACTCGATGATCCTTCGCTTTTCCCCTATAAAAATGGGAGGGTTCATCGAGTTTGGTTAGGAGGAACGACGGAGGATCAACGGATTTACATAGAAGGAAATTAACGCGAAATCCGTATATTTTCAGTTTCCATCCGGCTTTTTTCCATCATATACTGGCGACAACGGCCAATAGAACATTTGCCAATCATCTGGCTGGCTTGGAGAGAAATCCTTCCAGTCGGAAGAAAGATATTGTACCAATGGGGAATTGAGCCTTTTCAAGCCCATCACAACGAGCTTTGAAACCTCGTATGCACCAAAAGGATTGAAATGAGTATTGTCCGAGAACTTCTTCTGCTGCCAAGGGAAAGTTCCCATAGGATAATGCACGAGCAAATGCTTTGAGCCTTCAACGCCCATAGTCTCAAAGAGAGTCTTCGTCTCTGCGTTCAAGTCTATGAGAGGCACATTTTCGCGCTCTGCAACAGACTTCATAGCAGCAGGAAAATCTCCATGAGTATTCTTTATCTTACCCTCTGCATCAAAGAACCTGCGTTGTGTCGGTGTGCAGAAAATGATATTTCCTTTCTTCGCACGAACCATATCCACGAACTTCTTTAATGCCACAGAATAGTGATACCAAGCACCTGTACCCGGTCCTTTTTCCTTCTCGTCATTATGTCCGAACTCACAGATTACATAATCGCCTTCCCTTATCACCGACAGAATCTTCTCCAACCTGTTCTGAGTCATAAACGAAGTGGCGGTAAGACCACTTTCGGCATAGTTAGCAATTGAAAGCGCTCCTAATTTCTCCTTTAAGGAGGACTTCTTATCGCCTTCCGGCTCCCTCCCTACGGGGGAGGGCGGGGGGAGAGGCCGAGATTGTTCCACAAACCATCTCGTAAACATCTGTCCCCAAGAAGCCCAAGGCTCCGTTCCCTGATCCACAACGGTGGAGTTTCCACACAGGAATACGGTTGTAGCCGTTGTATCAGGCTCAATCCTTACACTTTGCACACAAGGCGAGGCTCCGTTAAACTCAAGAGTGAGTTTTTCATCCCATGTAAGAGAACCTACCTCTCCAGGTTTTATTTTCACGACAGAAGGCTGTGTAGGCTTGCCGTCAATACCTTTATAAGAAGGTATATCAACACTCCTTTTATTTACTATGAACGAGAAATCCAGAAACTGCCCTTTCTTTGTCACGCATTTCTCTATCATCATCCTGCGCGACTCGGCACGTACGGTTGTCTCGCCCTCACGCTTCTTAGAGCCAAGACGAACGGTTACGCGATAGTTGCCGTCAGGTACTTTTACCGAGAAATAGAACGGGGAAACGCTCTTTGACATAGGAGCCTCAACCACATCATATCCGTAACCTACGCTTTCCGAATACACAGGTTGCTGTTTGGTAAGGTCATACGTTTTCTCCTGTGCCGTTGCAACAACCGCACACAAGAACAAAAGATATAATATCGGGATTCTTTTCATCAGGTCACTTATCTTGAAACCGTTTGGACATTCACATTATCTATAAGGTTACTGTCTCCTTCTGATGCAAACTCAAGATAAAACGAACGAATCTCTCTTGTATCGTCAGCATCAAGCAGATAGTCGTCCTTCGGCTTATTCGACAATATAACCTGGAAGGTATTCACCTTTTCAAAGGAGAAAGAACATAAATCCGGATTCTTCACATCCCAGTTCTCCCACGTTTTATCAGGACTTATATATTTCAGTTCCAGCTCCTTACTCTCTATCTTCTGGCACATCTTTTCTGAGAAATACTTATGTAAATCCACGTGCTCAGGATCTTTGTAAAGCTGTAACATAAGCTCGCTGAACTTCTTTTCCCTACTGCCACTAATGCGCATATTATTCTTGACTGCATCAAGGGAAGCAATCAGTCTCTCAACAATAGGAGCCTGCTCTTCTCTTGACTTAAGTCCCTGCAATTCAGGATAGATATCCCCGATATAGTCAAGATTTCTGATAAAAGCCGCAACAGAGTCAAGCTGAGCACAATATACATCTGGATATTTATGACACAGAGAAGTGAACGTTGCACTCGCCTCATTACGGAACGCATAGAAAATCTGTCTCAAAGTCCTGTTCTTTCCACCCATTTCGCAGAAGAGAAGATACTCCATAGAAGCTGAATAGAAACAACGATAACTGACAGGAAGCATTTTGTCGAGAGTCTCAACGCTCAGCTCGTCACCACTCTTCGGAACAAGAGGTATAAGTGCAATAAAAGTCTCTATCCTTGCATCCTTCTTCATGCAGATCGTTGAGAAGAACTTACTTAGGATAACAGCATTCTCCTTTGCGTTGTCGCCAAGTTTCGGAAATTCCACGTCATTACCAAACTTGCTATGGAAGACCTCATGCCGCATCGTGTCAGGAGGAGCAAGCTCAGTATATCCCCCACCCTCAACACCTTGTAAAGTATTGAGATTGAGAGCAAATGCACTCAAAGAGCATAAGACAACGATAACAGATAAGTATAATTTTCTTAACATATTTTCTATGGATATTAAGGCCGAAAGCCCAAAGGCAAAGTCTTTTTGTCGTTTGACATTCGTCTTTCTCCTTGTGCTTGCAAAAATAAACAATTTAACTGAGAAATCCAAATTTTTGCTAATATATTTTTTACAAACGCCAATAAACACGACAACAGAGAAAGGTTTCATAGCAATATTATTATTCACATTTTCAGCAACTTACATACGATAATACATTTTTGCATCACATCTTCGTTTTCTAATAACGAGTTACGGTTTCCCGAAAAAGCCAAAGAATATCAAGCCAAAACTTTTCCCCATTTTCCTTGGTCGTATTAGTTTTTTTGTTTATTTTTGCCCACGAAATGAGAAAAATAGAGGGAGGATATTATGATCATATCCATATATCAGCTCCTAAAAAATAGAAAGAAATGAAAACTTTAAAGTTATTTATAATTGTTTGTTTTTCAATACTATGTCCTCTTACTTCCTGTTCGCAGGAGAAATCGAATGCCAGTATTGAAATAGAATGTTTTGATTCTATACCATCAGATATTGACGGCGGATGCTGTACATTTTATGAACGTCCCAATAAGATGCAGGACAATAACTACATAATGGTGAATGATTTAGCGTCTAAAGCATACATGATGATTAATCATCATTTTGAAGAATT
>ODAI013957730.1_pt1 | contig 10285 bp, 6 predicted proteins | sample 1539321 | NCBI WGS metagenome assembly ODAI01 (sample SAMN02144231, study PRJEB22623) | gut metagenome | biome: sheep rumen | host: Ovis aries | place: New Zealand | reverse complement strand
CCCCACGCCGTCCCCGACCCGCGGGTGCCGATCCGCAGGGGCGTACGCCCCGCCAAGAGCCACCGCCGCACCGACGTGCAGAAGTGCATTCGCACCGGCGACATCGACGAGGTGGGCGATCCCAGCCACCTGACCTTCTTTGAGATGCTGGGGAACTGGAGCCTGGGGGATTATTTCAAGAAGGAAATGATTCCCTGGAGCTGGGAATTCCTGACCAGTCCGGAATATCTGGGACTGCCGAAGGAAAAGCTGGCCTTCACGGTGTTCGAGGGGGATGAGGACTGCCCCCGGGATCTGGAAAGCTATGAGCTGTGGCGCAGCTGCGGCGTGAAGGAAGAAAACCTGTTCTTCCTGCCGAAGGAGAATAACTGGTGGGGCCCCGCGGGGATCACCGGCCCCTGCGGAAGCGACACGGAGATGTTCATCATCACCGACAAGGAGCCCTGCGGCCCCGACTGCTCCCCCGCCTGCTCCTGCGGACGCTATCTGGAAATCTGGAACGACGTGTTCATGCAGTACAACAAGACGGCGGAAGGGAAGTACGAACCCCTGGCCAAGAAAAACGTGGACACGGGCATGGGCCTGGAGCGCACGGTGTGCGTGCTGAACGGAAAGAAGAGCGTTTACGAGATCGACGCCTTTGCCCGGATCCTGAAGCGGATTTCGGAGCTGAGCGGCAAGGAATATGAAGCGGACGAGGCGACGACCAAAGCCTTCCGCATCATCGCCGACCATATGCGGACCTCGACCTTCATTCTCGGGGACGACCGCGGCGTGAGCCCCTCCAATACCGATCAGGGATACATCCTGCGCCGGCTGATCCGCCGGGCGGTGAGATACGGCATGCAGCTGGGCATGCCCGAGGGCTTTACCGTGGAAATCGCGAAGGTGATTATCGACCAGTACAAGGATGTCTATCCGGAGCTGGCCCGGAACGCGGAATTCACGCTGGAGCAGCTGAAGCTGGAGGAGGGCCGCTTTGCCCGGACCCTGAAGCAGGGCGAGAAGGAATTCGAGAAGGTCTATCAGAACGTCTGCCAGACCAGAACCATGCTGGAGAGCATCCTGGCGGCGGAGGACGGAACCGCCCTGGCCCGGGAGCTGGCGGACAGCAAGAAGCTGCGCCCCTCTCCCGACATGATGCCCATCATTGAGGCGGCGAAGGCCGGGGATGCCGCAGCGCTGGAAGCGGCGGTCAGGGCCCGGATGGAAGGCCTGTCCACCATGGACGGGCGCAGTGCCTTCAAGCTGTATGATACCTACGGATTCCCGATCGAGATGACCCGGGAGCTGGCGGCGGAAAAGGGCCTCTCCATTGACGAGGCGGACTTTGCCGAGCGGTTTAAAAAGCATCAGGAGCTGAGCCATCAGGGCGCTGATCAGAAGTTCAAGGGCGGCCTGGCGGATCACAGCGAGCAGACGGCCCGGCTGCACACGGCGACCCATCTGCTGCATGCCGCGCTGCGGAAGGTGCTGGGGGATGAGGTAGCCCAGAAGGGCTCCAATATTACGGCGGAACGGCTGCGCTTTGACTTCTCCTTCGGCCGGAAGATGACGCCGGAAGAGCTGCAGGAAGTGGAACGGCTGGTCAACGAAGCCATCGACGCAAAGGTGCCGGTGGTCTGCGAGGAAATGACCGTACCCGAAGCCAAGGCCAAGGGCGCGATCGGCCTGTTCGAAAGCAAATACGGCGAACGGGTGCGCACCTATAAAATGGGAGATTACTCCTTTGAGATCTGCGGCGGCCCTCACGCGGAGAACACCGGGGACCTGGGATCCTTCAGGATTCTGAAGGAAGAGTCCTCCTCCGCCGGTGTGCGCCGGATCAAGGCGATCATTCAGCCCAAGGAATAATTGACGCAGGCGCCGAAGGGCGCCTGTTTTCTTCCCCGCGGCCGGCCCCGGGCAGCCGCGCAGCAGCCGAAACAGAAAAAGGAGACTGATTCCATGCGTATTGATCCGGAACATGAGCTGCATACCCTGCGGGAAACGCAGGTTTCCTCCCAGACCATTTTTGACGGCTTCATTCTGCATGTGCGGAAGGACACCGTCACCCTGCCGAACGGGGAAGGCGCCAGCCGGGAGATCATCCGGCATATCGGCGCGGTCTGCGTCATTCCGGTGACGGAGAACAATGAGGTCATCGTGGAGAGACAGTACCGCTATCCGATCGACCGGGTGATTACGGAGATCCCCGCCGGCAAGCTGGACAGCAGGGAAGAGGATCGGCTCTCGGCCATTCAGCGGGAGCTGCGGGAGGAAACGGGATACACGGCGGAGGAATGGATCTCCCTGGGGGATTTCCATCCCGCGCCGGCGTACAGCGACGAATACATCAGCATGTATATGGCCCGGAAGCTGCACCGGGGGGACCGGCATCTGGACGCGGACGAATTCCTGGACGTATTTACCGTGCCGCTGTCGGAGCTGGTGGAGGACGTCATGGCGGGGCGCATTTCGGACGCGAAGACCCAGACCGCCGTGCTGAAGGCGGCCCGGATCCTGGGAATCTGAAAAATGGAAGAACAGACGGAAAAACGCCTGCGGGAGATGGCGGAGCGGTCCTGGAGCCGGGGTATTCCCTGCTTCACCGATTTTCTGGACCTGAGCGGACAGGCGGTGCTCAGCAGGATCCGCCGGAGCCTTCCGCAGCCGGAAATTCAGCTTTTCGGCGGAGCGGAGGGCTGCGAAAGGGTGATGGCTGGGTTCGGCGTTTCCGCGGAGGAAAGGGGCGCGTTTCCCATCGCCTGCCTGAAGGTTTTCCCGCTGGGGGCAAAGTTTGCCGCGGACCTGAGCCATCGGGACGTGCTGGGGTCGCTGATGAGCCTGGGCTTTGAGCGCAGCCTGCTGGGGGATATCGTGCTGCGGGAAAAGGAAGCCTGGGTTTTCTGCGCGGAACGGATTGCGGACTTCATCTGTGACAGTCTGGGCTCCGTCCGGCACACCGCCGTGAAGGCGGTACGGGCGGACGCGCTGCCCGATGGGGAGCTGTACCGCGTCCGGCGGGAGACGGTGCAGGTTTCCTCGGAAAGAATGGATGCCCTGGTAGCCCATGCCTTTCAGATGAGCCGCGGGGACGCCCAGGCGCTGTTTCCGGCGGGGAAGGTGTTTCTGGACGGGGCGGAATGCCTCCGGACGGATGCGGCACCCCGGGAAGGGCAGATTGTTTCCGTCCGGGGAATGGGACGCTTCCGCTATCTGGGGGCGGAGTCCCGGAGCCGGAAGGGAAAATGGAATATCGTCATTGAAAGATATGTCTGAAGGCGCCCTGCCCGGAAAAAGCCGGCACGCCTTCGCGCGACAGACAGCCGGCATCCGTGCCGATCATGGGAAGGAGTATCATGCCATGCCTCAGACCGAGAACGACCCCCGCTCCCTGTCTACCTCTGCGCTGATCCGGCGGTTCATGCCCTATTACCGGAAATACCTTCCCACGCTGCTTTTTGACCTGTTCTGCGCCAGCATGACCACGGTCTGCGAACTGGCGCTGCCCATGATTGTGCGGGAGATTACCGGACGGGCCGTGAACGGCGCGCTGGACGAGCTGACGGTAAGCTTTATCCTGCGCATCGGCCTTTTCTATCTGCTGATGCGCTGCATCGACGCGGCCGGAAACTATTACATGCAGTCCGTGGGGCATATCATGGGCTCCAGGCTGGAAACGGACATGCGCGCGGACCTGTTCCATCATTTGCAGCAGCTGTCCTTCAGCTATTATTCCACCACCAAGGTGGGGCAGATCATGAGCCGGATTACCTCCGACCTGTTTGAAGTGACGGAGTTTTCCCACCACTGCCCGGAGGAATTCCTGATCGCGGGAATCAAAATCATCGTGGGCTTCGTGCTGCTGATCGGGATGAACGTACCGCTGACGCTGATGATGTTTTCCGTGCTCCCCTTCATGGTTTTCTTCGCTTCAAGGTTCAACCGGAAATTCCGCCAGGCCTTCAAGAAGCGGAACCGGCAGGTGGGGGAGATCAACGCCCAGGTGGAGGACAGCCTGCTGGGCATCCGGGTGGTGAAATCCTTCTCGAACGAAGATCTGGAGGAGCGGAAATTCGACGAGGGCAATCAGAAATTCCTGGAGTACAAAGCCATCAGCTATAAATATATGGCGCAGTTCGGCACCAGCAACCGGATTTTCGACGGGCTGATGTATATCATCGTGGTTGTGGCCGGAGCCCTGTTTATCAAGAACGGGACCCTGACCGTGGCGGACTATACCGCCTATCTGCTGTATACCCAGGTACTGCTGGCTTCCATCCGCCGCATTGTGGAGTTTATCGAGCAGTTCCAGCGGGGGATGACCGGCATCGAGCGCTTTTATGAGATTATGGACGCGCCGGAGGAAATCCGGGACGCGCCGGACGCGGCGGAGCTGAAGGACGTCCGGGGAGCGGTGGAATTCCGGAACGTCGGATTCCATTACGCGGATGACACGGCGGAGGTGCTGCACCACCTGAACCTGTCCGTGCTGCCGGGGCAGTCCGTGGCGCTGGTGGGACCCTCCGGCAGCGGAAAGACCACCCTGTGCAATCTGATTCCCCGGTTTTACGATGTGACGGAGGGCAGCGTCTGCATTGACGGGCAGGATGTGAAAGGACTGACCCAGCGGAGCCTGCGGCAGGCCATCGGCATGGTGCAGCAGGGCGGGTACCTTTTCTCCGGCACGGTGCTGGAGAATATTCTCTACGGAAAGCCGGGGGCTTCCCGGGAAGAGGCGGTGCAGGCCGCCAAGCTGGCCGGAGCCCATGATTTTATCTCGACGCTGCCCCGGGGCTATGATACCTATGTGGGCGAGCGGGGCGTCCGCCTCTCCGGCGGGCAGAAGCAGCGCATCTCCATCGCCCGGGTTTTTCTGAAGAACCCGCCGATCCTGATCCTGGATGAAGCCACCTCCGCGCTGGACAATGAAAGCGAGCGGCTGGTACAGCATTCGCTGGAGCAGCTGGCCTGCGGCAGAACCGTCTTTACGATCGCGCACCGGCTGACGACGATCCAGAATGCTGATGTAATCTGGGTGCTGACGGAGAAGGGCGTGGAGGAAACCGGCACGCACCGGGAGCTGATGGCCAGGGGCGGGCTGTATGCGCATCTGTACCGGATGTATACGGAGCAGCCGGAACGGAAGGCGGAGGAGGACAAAAAGCCCGAGGAATAAACAGGAGGCGTGCGGCATGCGGACTATTCTGATAACCGGGGGCTCCAGAGGCATCGGAGCGGCCATGGTGCGGCGCTTTTCGGCTGCCGGGGACCGGGTCTTCTTCACCTGGAACCGATCCGGGGAAGCGGCGGAAAGACTCTGCCGGGAGACGGGCGCCGAGGGGATCAGGGCGGATATGGCCTCCGGGGAGGAGATCCGCCGGGCGGTCCGGCAGGTGACGGAGGAGGCCGGACAGGTGGATGTCCTGATCTGCAGCGCGGGCGTCAGCCTGAACCGGATGCTGGCGGATACCACGGACAGCGAATATCGGCAGGTGATGGATACGAACCTGTACGGTACCTTTGCGGCGATCCGGGCGGTGCTGCCGGACATGTTCTGGCGCCGGCAGGGCTGCATCCTGACGGTTTCCTCCATCTGGGGCCAGACCGGCGCGTCCTGCGAGGCTGTCTATTCCGCCTCCAAGGCGGCGGTGATCGCCCTGACCCAGGCGGCGGCCCGGGAAGCCGCCGGCGCCGGAATCCGGGTCAACTGCATTGCCCCGGGCATCATCGATACCTCCATGAACGATCATCTGACCCCGGAAGAAAAGGCGGAGCTGACGGAAGAGATTCCCCTGGGGCGGATGGGAAGCCCGGAGGAAGTGGCGGAAACGGCGTTCTTTCTGGCCGGAGACGGCGCGGGATACATCACCGGCCAGGTGATCCCGGTGAACGGCGGATGGCGGATCTAAAAATAATTTTTTACCACTTGACAGGAAAAGGGGGCTTTGCTATAATACCTCCCGCAGCCAAGAGCTGCTGTTGGGGAATGGTGTAACGGCAGCACCTACGACTCTGACTCGTATTGTCTAGGTTCGAATCCTAGTTCCCCAGCTTTTCTTTTTGGCTCCGTTGTCTAGAGGCCTAGGACGCCGCCCTCTCAAGGCGGAAACACGGGTTCGAATCCCGTCGGAGCTGCGCAGCGACCTGAAAAGGTCGTTTTTTTCATTTCACGCATCATTCACAGAACGTTTACATTGGGATCCTTGTCCGGGGAGGGAATTTGGATTATAATGCCATCTGGAGCCGGATAACCCGGCACTGAAAGGAGATTACCATGAGGAATAATCACTGGAGCAGAATGCTGACGGCGGTTCTGACGGCCCTGGTGCTGCTGGCCGGGAGCCTGATGGGAGCGGCGGCGGAAGGAACGGATGCCGCGGTGGTTGCGGATCTGACAGAGGCGGAGGAGCCGGTTCTGCTGGCTTCCGTGAACGGAGACGAGATCTGGAGCAACCATGAGCAGATGCTGCGGCTGCAGGATTCCTATCTCGGATTCTACAGCTCCTACGGATATGATACCTCTGATCCGGAACTGCAGGCCTTTGTGAAGGCCGCCTGCCTGGAATGGGCGGTCGACGACGCCCTGTATCAGCAGAAGGCGGCGGAGCTGAAGGTGGCGGATATGACGGAGGAGCAAAAGGCGGCGCTGGAGGCCCAGGCGAAAAAGGAATGGGACGAAGCGGTGACCTATTACGCCGAACAGCAGAGCGGGATTACCGCGGATTCCACGGAGGAGGAAGTGGCCGCAGCCCGGGCCAATGCCGTGGCCTACATCGAAAGCACCTTCGGCCTCACCGAGGAAACCTATACGGCGGACTACGTGGAAGGATCCCGGGAAGGCCAGCTGTGGAAGAACGTCCAGACTGCCGTGCTCGGGGAATTCACGGTTTCCGAGGAGGAAATCACGGCCCATTTCAATGAGCTGGTGGAAGAGGATAAGGCCCAGTATGAAGGAAATGTCCCCATGTATGAGTACTACACCAACTATATGGGGTCCAAGAGCTATTATGTGCCGGAAGGATACAGGGGAATCTCCCACATTCTGCTGAAGGTGGACCAGGACCTGCTGAGCACCTACACCTCTCTGGCGGCGGAGCTGGAGGAGCAGAAGGAAAAGGAAGAAGCGCCCGCGGAGGAGACGGAAACGCCCGCGGAGGAGACGGAAACGCCTGCGGAAGAGACGGAAGCGCCCGCGGAGGAGACGGAGGCGCCTGCGGAAGAGACCGCGGAGCCTGCCGGATCTTCCGAGCCGACCGAGGAACCGAAGGAACCGGTGACCCAGGAGCAGGTGGATGCCGCGAAGCAGGCGATCCTGGACAGCGTCCAGGCGCAGGTGGATGAAATTCTTGCCAAGTACGCGGCAGGAACGTCCTTCCGTGAGCTGATCGCCCAGTACGGCACGGATCCCGGCATGCTGAGCGAACAGGCGCGGCAGGAATATGTGGATGAGTCGAGCTTTAAGGATCTGTATGCCAAGTACGGTCTGGAGATGCTCGGGGAAAATGCGGAGAACGGCTATGCCGTGCATACGGAAAGCATCCTCTGGGATCCCGCCTTCCGGGACGGCGCCATGAAGCTGGAAAAGATCGGGGATGTGAGCGAGCCGGTTCTGGGCTCCAACGGCATCCATCTGCTGCATTATACCCGTGATATTCCCGCCGGGGCGGTGGAGCTGACCGAAGCGCTTCGCGACCAGCTGAAGGAGGAAATCCTCAGCGAGAAGGAGAGCACGGCGGTGGCGGCCATGGTGGAAGAGTGGCGGAACGCCGCGGAAATCATCTACACGCCTGAAGGCCAGGCGATTCTGGACGCGGCGAACAACCAGAACGAGGAATCCGTCGAAACCACGGAAGCGACCGAGGAAACCCTGGCGGACGGGGAATAAGATGGAATCACAGATCTGCTGTGAAATAGAGTGCATGGAGGTTGCTCCGCTGGCTGAGGAGGCGCTGTTCCGGCTCTGGCTGGACAGGATGCCCGAAATCCGCCGGCGGAAGGTGGCTTCCCTGCGGTTTGCAGAAGGCCGGCGCCTGAGTCTGGGCGCTGGCATTCTGCTGTTTCGGGCCCTGGAAAAAAGAGGCCTGGACGGCGCCCGAACCGAGATCCGGGAGAACGAATTCGGACAGCCCTGCTTTCCGGACCATCCGGATCTGCATTTCAGCCTGAGCCACGCCGGAACGTGGGCCATGTGCGCCGTCAGCGGCGCGCCGGTGGGCTGCGACGCGGAAAGGCTGGGCAGGGGAAACGGGAGACTGGCTCGCTACTGTCTGACGCCGGAGGAGCTGGAGGCGCTGGAGCGGAAGAAGGATCCCGGGGAATGGGACCGGGAATTTACCCGCTTCTGGACCCGGAAGGAGAGCTACCTGAAAGCGACCGGGCGGGGCATGAGCCTGCGGATGAGCAGCTTTTCGGTGCTGCCCGGGGAAGAGGGCCGCTGGTTTGAGGAGCGGCCCATGGCGGAGGGATATGTGTTCTCCGTCTGCGGACTGGGAAGGAAGACGGGAAGCACCGTCTGGCGGCGCGTCCGGCTGGAAGATGATCCGGAGGGAAAACCATCGGCGGACGCGCATGCTGCCGCAGTCGGTCCGGACACGCCGTGAACGGTATAAAAAACAGGCTTCGGAGGGCATTTTTACCCCTCCGAAGCCTTTCTTTTTGACGCTTTTTATGGTATAATAAATGAGCCGGAGGAGCCTTATTTTTCAACAGATGGAGGCACTTCCAAAAGGGTTTTGGAATGACCTGATCCGACAGGTCTTTTTTACGGAAAAGCATCATGGTCCGAGGGACCAAAGGGAAAGGAACAGCATGGCAGAAGAATTCAATCTGGATCTGGAAAAGGAAATGGCGGTGACCTCAGACTACGGTGAGGATCAAATTCAGGTGCTGGAGGGGCTCGAAGCGGTCCGGAAGCGCCCGGGGATGTACATCGGCTCCACGGATGTGAGGGGGCTTCATCATCTGGTCTATGAGATCGTGGACAACTCCGTGGACGAAGCGCTGGCAGGCTTCTGCCATGAGATCGACGTGACCCTGAACCGGGACGGCAGCGTCACGGTGCAGGACGACGGCCGGGGCTTCCCCGTGGGCATACATCCGAAGATGCACCGCCCGGCGGTGGAGGTCTGCCTGACGATCCTGCACGCCGGCGGAAAATTCGGCGGCGGGGGATACAAGGTATCCGGCGGCCTGCACGGGGTGGGCGCCTCGGTGGTGAACGCCCTGAGCAAGCACTTTACGGTGACGGTGTACCAGAACGGCCAGATCTATCAGCAGGAGTATTCCCGGGGCAAGTATCTGTATGATCTGAAGGTGATCGGGACGACGGAACGGACCGGCACCACCATTCGGTTCTGGCCGGACATCAAGGGCCCGGAGAATCCGGACGGCATCTTTGAGGAAGGCGCCTCCTTCGAATATGAAACCCTGCGCAACCGCCTGCGGGAAATGGCGTTCCTGAACAAGGGGATCCGCATCGTGTTTCGGGACGACCGGCCGGAGGAGCCGAAGGTAATGGATTTCTGCTATGAGGGCGGACTGAAGGAATTCGTTCTCTTCCTGAACCAGAACAAGCAGGTTCTTTTCCCCGAGCCGATTTACACAGAGGGCCTGAAGGACGGGATCCTCGTGGAGATGGCAATGCAGTATAACGACAGCTACGCCGAAAACATATACTCCTTTGCCAATAACATCGCCACCCCGGACGGAGGAACCCATCTGGTGGGCTTCAATACGGCCCTGACCCGGGCGATCAATGACTATGCCTTCCGCTACAAGCTGCTGAAGGAGAACGAGCCCAAGCTGAAGGGCGAGGATGTGCGGGAGAGCCTGACGGCCATTATCTCCATCAAGATGGAGGATCCGCAGTTCGAGAGCCAGACCAAGAGCAAGCTGGGCAGCGGCCAGGTCCGCGGCGTGGTGGACAGCCTGGTCAGCGAAGAGCTGACTACCTATCTGGAGGAGAACCCCTCCGTCGCCAAAGCGATCGTCAGCCGATGCGTGGACGCGCAGCGGGCCCGGGAGGCCGCCCGGAAGGCCCGGGAGGCAACCCGGCGCAAGACGGTGCTGGAATCCGCTTCCCTGCCCGGAAAGCTGGCGGACTGCAGCGAACGGGATCCCGCGAAATGCGAGATCTTTATGGTGGAGGGAGACTCCGCCGGCGGCAGCGCCAAGGGCGGCCGGGACAGCAAGACCCAGGCGATTCTGCCCCTGCGGGGCAAGATTCTGAACGTGGAGAAGGTGCGGCCGGACCGGGCGCTGGAAAACCAGGAAATCCGGGCGATGATCACCGCTTTCGGAT
>ODAI013252190.1_pt1 | contig 10285 bp, 12 predicted proteins | sample 1539321 | NCBI WGS metagenome assembly ODAI01 (sample SAMN02144231, study PRJEB22623) | gut metagenome | biome: sheep rumen | host: Ovis aries | place: New Zealand | reverse complement strand
TTTCCGACGGCACAGAGACACCGGAAGAACTGCTGGAGAATGTGCACAGAGCCGGCAGCGACTACCACGGAAAATAGACAGCGCTCGGTGATACCAACATCGGCAGCGTTCGGACCATACCGGACGGCATGAGGCGCTTTCCGAAGGAAGTAAGTCTGTGCCGACGGTAAGGAGGTAAAACAATGCAAGCAAAAATCTTCAAAGGACACGATAAATGCAAAACCCAATGGACATATTAAATGCATTTTGCCCATTAGACATGTTAAATGCATGTTAATCAATATTAATTGCACTTCAACATGTCCGTTGACAGTTTTGAGCCTAAAAATGAAATTTGCATTTATTTTGTCCTTTGAGAATTCATCCCATTTTCGCTTCCAAAAAAGATATACCAAAAAGTGAAAAAAAGAAAAGAAGTTCCGGTTACCCAGCACTTCCCAGCAATGTTTTCTTCAGTTCGGACATCATAAATACAAATATTTTTATTTTCTCAACGGCCTTGATGAATGCAATTTTGGCCTCATTGGACATAATAAATACAGTTCGGACATGATAATTAACACCATACATGGTGTCCAAGTCCCTGATTAAGAACGAACTGTTAAGCGGATGCGATCCAGCAACAGCTCTGGAGCGGGTAAACCAACAGCTTTGCGAGCGCAACTCTTCCCAGATGTTCGTGACGGTATGGCTTGCCGTGCTGGACATTTCCACCGGAAAGGGGTTAGCTTGCAATGCGGGTCATGAACATCCGGCACTGCGCCGCACCGGTGGTGATTTTGAGCTGGTCAAATACAGGCATGGCATGTTTGTCGGAATCTCCAAAAAGGCTAAGTATCAGAACCGGGAGTTTACGCTTCAGCCCGGCGATTCAATCTTTGTCTATACGGATGGGGTTCCGGAAGCAACTGCAGCTGACAGGGAGATGTTTGGCGAGGAGCGGCTGGCTGTGGCCTTGAATACCTGCGTGGGCTGCGGTCCCGAGGAAATCCTCCGCAGAGTGAAAAGCGCTGTGGACGCTTTTGTGGGCGATGCCGAACAATTTGACGATCTGACGATGCTGTGCCTGGAATACAAGGGGTCGAAGCCGGCAGACGGCGATGATGAGGAACGCTGCGAAACAGGAGGTCTGTTTTAAATGAAGTTGAAACCGCTGGTGAAGCAGGAACTCTCTCCCATTATTTTTTACAATGACCATCTTGATGGTCTGGAGTATCTGTGGCCGCTGCTGGAAGAGCGCTTCCATGAAACCGGGCACTTGAGACCGATCCTCTTCAAAGAATATGACAGTTATAAGGAGCTCCCCGGAACCGACGGAGATCTCTATACCTATGATGCGGTCGTTTTATCGGCGTTGGTGGACAAGGGCTTTTTTCGCCCTCTTCCGAAAGCTGTTTCTTATGAGGATGTGTTTCCCTGGGTCATGGAAAAAAGCAAAATCCGGCAGAGGAACTACGGCGTGCCTTACATGCTCTGTTCCAACGCCCTGATCAGCCGGCAAAAGGACGACCTTCATGTTCATAATATCATGGAGCTGAACGAATCCGTCGCCATCCCGATGCGCTCGATGCTGATGTTCTATTTCGTTCAGGCAGTCTGTGAAAACCGGAGCCTGAAGAAAAGTTTCCGGGTTATGGAACACCTCCTGGATCTCATCGGCGGCAGAGACGCTCTGGAAAAATCCGGCCTCTCTGATTATGACGGGGTCAACCGTTTCAACCGGGAGGAATGCCGTTACCTCCTCAGCTTCACCGAAGATCTGTACGATTTGAAAAAAGATGACTATTCGGTTTCCTTTGCCAACTTCTCTGCCAACGAGACGAGCAGACATCCCCGTTTTCTGGCGGATTTTGTCTCTGTCGGAAAGCATATGGACAGGGAAAAGCGGCAGGATTGTCTCGATCTGATTCAGATTCTGATTTCGGAATCGTTTGTTTTGGATTTGTGCATGCAGGGCGGGGAGTTTCATTATCTGCTTCCGGCAGACAAACGCGTGTTCCGGCGGCTTGCCGAATGGAATACCGTCTACAATAGCCTTTACGGTCTGCTGGATTCGGAAGAAAACGGAGTCCTCCGTTACGGAAAGCGTTTTTATGAAAATTTCTATTCCGGGAGAGATATTCTCCTCCAGCTCCTTTGGGAGCGGGCAGGATGGAGACCCTGACGCGGGAGATCACGATGATGAAACAGAATCAAAACAATTGGAATCCTCGGGCATTGGAATCGTATCTGCGGTTTTCCTATGTTGCGGGGGATGAGACCTTATCGGGAGATCCGATTTTCTATCCGGCTATTCAGTTTTCTTTTGAACCGGAAAAGACCGAAGAGGTGTATCTGGAAGAGCTGAACCGGATTCTGGATGCCATGCTGCAGGAAGAGCGCAGACATTCCGACGCTGCCTTTCTCTCTTCCGGTGTCGATTCTTCTCTGCTTGCCTTCGGTATCCGCGCGAAGAAGACCTTCTCCGTGGCGTATGAAGAAGAGAATTTTGATGAGTCGGGCCTGGCGAGGCAGGCGGCGGAAATGCTGGGCAGTGAGCACCATGTGCTTCAAATCGGCCCCGCTGATTATTTCGACGCCGTAGGAGAAGCAATGGCTTTCCGCGGCGTTCCCACGGGGGACGCTTCCTACATTGCGCTGTTCCTAGCGGCCCGGGAGGCGGCCCGGTACACGGACACGGTCTGTTCCGGCGAGGGGCCGGACGAAATGTTCTGCGGCTATCCCTGCTACAGCAGCTACTTCGACGCTCCCTCCGAGGATTACTGGATAAAAGTCAACACTATCATGGATGTGGGAGTAATCCCGAAGATCCCCGACTATGGCGGCGACGGCTTTTTGAAGATGAACGCCTTCGACCTGACCCGGTGGCTGCAGGGCAACATCCTGCCCAATCTGCCGGCAGCTGCAAAGGGGGCTGGGATCGAGATCCGCACGCCCTATCTGCGGCAGGATCTGCTGGACTTTGCACTGGCGCTGCCGCCCCGGTACAAGGCGGACCGGCATATGGGCAAGCTGCTCTTCCGGGAAGCGGCGCAGCGATACGTCGGGCGGGAAATCGCCTTTCGCGAAAAGAGGGGCTTTCCCGTGCCCGTTCGGAAGTGGATGCGCATAGAGCCGTGGAAAACCAGGATCACAGATGCCCTGACGGGAGAAAGCGCAAACAAGCTGCTGCCTTTCGTGGACAGGGGCGGGATCCTGAACGCATTTTATTCCGCCGCAGAGGATGCCCTGTGGAAACAGATCTGGGAAATGTTTGTTTTGATCGAATGGTACGATGCTGTGAAACAAACAGAGGCAGAGGAAGATGAATGAACAGAAAAAAGAAGAGCCAAAGAATGAGGTGTTCCGCAATTCCTCTCTGATCGCGGGCAGAACAAAGAAAATGGCCCTGACCTATATTGGCAGTACGATCTGTGTGGCGGCTGTTTCTCTGGTCGACTCGCTGGTCGCGGGCATCAGCATCGGACCGGACGCACTGGCTGCCATCGCAGCTGCCGGCCCCCTGCTTGCCATCGAGCAAATCCTGCACTGCCTGCTGGGCTTCGGCATCGACAAGCTGATGATCCGGGCGATCGGAAAGGGGAAGCGAAAAGAGGCAGACCGGATCTTCGGCGCAGTCGTGATCGCGGTCACGGTCGTGTATGTGTTGGTGTTTGCGTTGCTTCTGCTGTTCGAACGGCCGCTGCTGGAACTCATTATGGACGACCGGACGCTCATCGACCTGGTGATCCTCTATACCCGGCCCCTGTTTCTCGCGGCGCCGTTCTTTGAGGTGTTCCTGTGTGTCGAGCGGGCCTTCCGCGTCGACGGGCGGGCGCGTTTTTTCTCCCTGCGCAGCATCGTCACGAACGTTGCCAACATCCTGTTGGATATCCTGATGGTTTCGGCGCTGGAGCTGGGCGTGGCGGGACTTGCCTGGTCCTCTGTCATCAGCACCGTATCGGGGTACCTGATTACGCTCAGCCATTTCTTCAGCCCCCTGCGCACGGTCACGCCGGACTTCTCCGTGATCAGATCGTGGAAAGAACTGCTTTCCTATATCAAGGAAGATATTCGACTTGGTGATGCTGCGACGATGGATGAGGTGATGGACGCTGCGGCGCTGAGTGCTCAGACCATGGCGATCGGGGCGATCGGCGGCTCGGGCGGCCTTGCCATTTGGGCGGTGTTCAAATCTCTGCGGGGAATCGTTCTTTCCATGGGGAACGGGGTGTCGGCAAGCGTCACCACCCATGTCGGCCTGCTCAACGGACAGAAGGATTATGACGGCGTCAGATATTCAGTGAAGAAAGGCGTCGGGATCTCTGTGACAGCATCTCTTGCGGCACTTGTAATCGTTCAGTTTTTTGCGGAAGGGCTCGCCGATCTGTATCATATCGAGCCCGAAATCTGTTCTCTATGCGCCGAGTGCCTGCGCATCGGGTGCATCGTCTTCCCACCCATCGGATTTCTGACGGTTATTTCCGCCTATCTGCCGACGGTGAACAGAATGGGGCTGACGAAGCTGCTCATCCTGCTTCAAAAGGGCCTGACCCTTGCCGCAGCGGCGATCGCTTACCGTATGAGCATGCAGGGCTTTTTCTGGGTCTATGGCATCGCGCTTTGGCTTGCAGCGCTGATCATGCTGATCCTTACGGCGCATGATCGCTTCTGGTTCGTGCCGGCGCGCAATCCGGAACTGATCGGAGCCTATTCGATCCTTCTCCAGCCGGCGCTGATCTCGGCCATGAGGGCAGAGGCCGCCGGAGAGCTGCGTGCCTGTGCGTTTCCGGAGGATTTATGTTTGAGAGCCATGCAGCTTGCAGAGGACAGCGCAAATTATATCGCACAGATGAATCCAGATTCTGAGGCCCATGCGGATGTTCAGCTGAGGCATCAGGATGATCGGGTCCAAATCATGATCATCGACGATGGCGAGGCTTATAACCCGCTCACCAGCATGGCGGAGGTAAATTGGAAAGAGCCGGGCGCTCTGGAGGCTGTGGTCGTCCTGGGGCTCAGTGCAGGCGTACACTATGACAGAGTCCTGGGACTCAACACCCTGCTTCTGGATGTGAACCTGGCAGAGCGGGCGGATGCGTGAGCGCGGGGGCGGCGAATGAAAGCAACTTATGAGGATTGTCTTCAGACAAATCCCCGGCTCAATTTAGTGGAGGCTTGGCCGGCTTCAATATTTCCGGACGCCGAGTACCAGTATTTTCGGGACTGCGGCTGCCTGATCTGCTCGCTCACGGTGCTGCTCAGGCACGGCGGCGTGGAAGAAACGGCAATTGACCCTTGGATGTTGAATCAAAGGCTGATTGCCTGCGGCGCGTTTACCCCGGCAGCCGACCTGAAGCTGGAAAAGATCGGAAGGCTCTATCCTCTCGAATACCTCGGTGAGCTTTCATATTCCAAAGGAGACCTATGCCGCGCTGTTGAAAACGGTATGCTGTGCCTGATCACCGTTCCCGGGGTTCTTGCGGAAAACCATTTTACTGCCCTGCTGACCGTCGTGGAGGATGATGTGCTCGTCTTCGATCCGCTGTACGGAGAAAAGCATCTGAGCGAGTATGATCGGGTATGCGGGATCCGGATGTTCAGACGCGATCCGTAAAATTCTTGTGGAACCAGAAAGCGGATTTCTCATACCCGAGCTTTTCAAAGAACAAATGGGCACCTGCGCGTTTGAGGTTTGATGCGCAGCCAATGGAATCCGCGCCGCGGTCAAGAGCTTCCTGTTCCGCGCGCTTCACAAGCTGCTCCCCAATGCCGCGATGCCGATACTCCGGCAATATGGCGATCCCGTTCACTTTGATATACCCGTGCGGGTCGTCAAAGGACAGGACCTCGACCATCGTAATGAATCCGACGATGATCCCGTCCTCCTCTGCCACAAAGCTGCGATAGCGCTTGTCAGCACTCATTTTTGCGAAGGTGCTGCGCACGCTCTCATCCGTCGCAGCCGGAACATCCAGCAGCTCGCGCCAGAACTGCGCGACTGCCGGGCAGTCTTCAAATCTCATTTCTCTAATCATGGATTCTTTTTCCTTTCCTGCTGCATTGGGTTGAACCTGTGCAGGCATTATAGCATATTTCCCATTTCTGAAAAACTCCCGGAAAAGAGGCAGATCAACACGATGAAAGAAAGGCAGAGTAAACTTGCGCCTTATATTCAGGCGCTGCCGGGTATCCTGCAGTTCCAGATCTTCACAAAACTCTTCCTCGGGCTGTGGCTCTTTCTGATGGGCCGCGTGTTCCGCCTGCTGCTCAAAAGCACCGGCAGGGTGGCCGTGAGTACCGGGGATTTTGTGTTCCTCTTTACGCGGTGGCAGGGGCTCCTGATTGTGCTGTGTGCGATCGTCTCGCTGTATGTTTACGTTGCCCTCGACCTGAATGCCAAAGTGATCCTCAGCCGGGATCTCCTTTCCGGAGAAAAAATCTCGGCCTGGAGCATCCTGAAGAGAGCATTCCCGACCATCAGGCGTTTTGCGTGTATTCAAGGGCTTGGCGTTATCCTGTATATTGCGCTCATTGCGCCGATTCTCGGTGTCGGTGTATCGCTGACCATGACGAAGGGACTTTATATCCCGACCTTCATTTCCTCCGTCATTGCGGATACGCCGCTGTATCTGATCGGTACAACGCTGGCTGTTCTGATATTTTTGTCTGTCGGCGTTGCGAATCTCTTTATTCTCCACGGCATCGTGCTGGACGATCTTCCTGTCGGGGAGGCCGGGAAGCAATCGAAGAGACTTATCCGGGAAAACTGGAGGGATTATCTGAAACAGAACCTCCTGTTCCTGCTTGTGATCGTGGTTTTGCTCGCGGGGGTCATCGTGTTCGTGCTCGTGCTGCCGCTTGCCATTGTGCAGCTTTTGCCGCTGTCGGCCGGCGTTCGCCGGGCGCTGACGGTTTTCTTCGTGACCTCGGGCGTGCTTCTTTCCATGATTGCGGATCTTTTTGCCACGCCGCTCTATCTCATGAAGATGACGCAGCTCTTCTATGCATACAAAAAGAAAGCGCCGATTCCCTTCCACCTGTGGGAAAAAAGAAACCACAGACTTACGGCTCTGGGGATCGCGTTCTGGTTCCTCACTGTCTGTATTGCGTCTGTCGCTATGACACGGCACTTTGACACGCTGTTTCCGAGAGACAGCACGGTGCGGATCATTGCGCACCGCGGCGGCGGAACGGAGGGCGCGGAGAACACGGTCGCCGGAATTGAAAAGGCGTGGGAAATCGGCGCCTACGGCAGTGAGATCGACATCCAGCGGACAAAGGACGGATACTATGTCCTGAACCATGATGGCAATTTCCAGCGTGTGGCAGGGGAGAAACGCAAACCGGAGGAGATGACGCTGGAGGAAATCAAAGCGCTGCGTGTGGATGGAGAAGCCGTGCCGACGCTTGAAGAAACCCTGGAGGCAAGCCGGGGCAACGGCGTCCTGTTTATCGAACTCAAAGGGGAGACCGCCGACCGTCAGATGGCAGACGATGCCGTGAAGATCGTCAAAGAATTCGGCATGGAAGAGGAATGTGTTCTGATTTCTCTGAAATATGAGCTCATTGATTATATTGAGCGTACATACCCCGAAATGCAGACCGGCTATCTGACCTTTGCCTCCTTCGGCGATACGGCAAAGCTCAACTGTGATTATCTCGCTCTGGAGGAGGAATCAGCCACTGCGGACGCCATCTCCGCCATCCACGAGCAAGGGAAAAAGGCGCTTGTGTGGACGGCAAATGAGAGGAAGTCCCAGAAGCATTTTCTGTGCTCCATGGCCGACGGCCTCATCACCGACAACATTACGCAGGCTTCTGAGCTGATCGGTGAGTTGAGGGAACGGTCGGACCTCCGGCGCATGATTGATGGAATCATGGAATTTATCAGTTGAGAGGATCACGCCTCATTCAAAAAAGAACAGGAGAAATAAAGATGCCAAAAAGATTTTCTCTGTGTTGCTTATGCTGCTTGTCCTTGCGTCTATGACATGCAGTGCCTTCGGGATGGAACAGACTGAACCACAGAGGCCGGAGAATGACGCTGCCGTCATGCTGCCGCTGCGGTCTCTGACGCCATCTCAGCTTATGATTGACTTGCTGAACAATATTCTGACGAATACGAATCAGACCCCGCGGCATAAACTGTCAGCCTCATCCTGCTTTGGCTTTATTCTGTTATCTTTCTGGAGAGAAAGTACATCAGTTCCGCGATTTCCCGGCTGCGAATAGGGAATCCGGAAGCGACCCATTCCCTCAGCATCCCGACTGTCCCGTTGGCAATATAGCGCTGAACAAAGCTCGAGATTGGTTCGTCTGCGCTTTCGACGCTGGGAATATACTGAGAACAGAGCAGGTCCACCAGACGAGAGGAGAAACCGGAATTCACAGACTCACTGAAAAGAATCCGGAAGACCCTCTCGTTTTCTTTGACATAATCGAAAAAAGCCGTGGTAGCCCGCAGAAGCTGTTCCTCTCCCCGCTGATCCAGAACCGGAGGAGGAACAGGAATCCGGTTCAGAGCATCCTGCTCAATTTCCCGCAGAAGATCGGCCGGGCTGGTGTAGTAATGATAAAAGGTTGAGCGGTTGACATCCGCCGCCTCACATACGGCTGTCACGGAGATGCCGGACAGGTCCGTCCGATCCAGCAACTCCAGTAAAGCATCCTTCATCAGATGCTTGGTCATACGGACACGCCGGTTTTCGTTCTGCTTTTCCATAAAAAGCCCTCCGTAATCCGACATCAATCGCCTATTTGTTGGATTCAAAACGTTTTCAAGTAATATGATTGTTGTTTTTTCAACAAATTGCAGTTAAAATATAACATAGTGAAGGACAAGTTGTCAATTTGCAGGCTGTCTTTTTCAACCTTGTTATTTTACATTTTTAAAGGAGCGTGACAGTTATTATGGGATTTACTCTGTTTGAACGCTGGAGCCCGGAATACGCGCTAAACAACGCCTTCGACGATGTGCGCGAGTCCGGATTGGCTGGCCTGAAGAAACACCTCACGGCGAATGCTCTCAAGACCGTTGAGGGCTTTGAAACGATCTCCGGCAGACCGGAAATCGCACTGTTCACAACGCCGCTTCTGGGCGGAAGCGCGGTAAGCGTCCTTCTGGAAAAACTCTCCGAGTGCGCATGGACGATCAAGGACGTGATGAAGGGCTCCGAGACATCCAAGGCGATCGTTGGCTTTAACTATGAAGATATGATGGTTGGGACCATCGAGCTGACCATGATCAAAGAAGACAAACTCTGGAAAATCGATAGTTTGGCGGTGCCGAAGTTTGACAAATTCGCCTTGCCGCAGGGTAATTCCGACAAAACGGAAGAAGCATAATCCGGGGGTGAAAAATATGTTTAAAGACAAAAACAATGAGCATTCTTCCTCTGTCCTGTCTTTTACTTTCTGGTACGCCGTTGTCATATATATCTTCGCTATTAGCTTTTATTTCTGGCTCTGGCGCACAGATATCAAGCCGACAAAATCCGAGTAAGCAGAACAGAGACCGTTTTCTTCGGGTTGCTTTTTGAGAAAGCATGCATGTAATATATCCCATATCAGGAAAAACCTTTAGCTGCATACTAAAATAGTCGGCTGGAAAAGGCTGCTTCCAATAAAAAAGTAGAAAAAATACGGATAGTTGCCAGCAGGAAGCCAAGAACAAGGAAAGCGACCGTTCTCGGCTGATCAGCCCCTGTCAAGGTAGACAAGTAAAATAAATAAAAGAGATGCACGGCACTGCGGTACCGTGGTACCCGCAGATTCTGTATTGCTGCTAAAGCATCAATACAGGATTTGCGGGTTTCATTATGCAGCGAATTTGGCTTTATATTGCAGGATCCTCTTATTCTGAGCAATTGGAAATTGCATAGGTCTCTCAGCAACTAAAGCAGCAGAACGAACTTCCATTGGGGTTCTGGTTCCAAAACGTTCCTGGAAACGTTCATAGTTATAGAAGTGAATGTATTGGTCAATAGCAGTACGAAGTTCGACCTCATTGTTGAATTTGGTCAGGTAATACATTTCCGCTTTCACGATGCCCCAGAGTCCTTCAGTCGGGCAGTTGTCAATGCAATGCCCAACTCGTGACATGGACTGCGCCATAGCTTGCTGAGAAAGCGCGAACTGGAAAACCTTGCTGGTGTATTGGAATCCACGGTCAGAATGGAAAAGAGGATGCGCGTCCGGATTTGCCTGGATTGCTTGTTCAAAGGTGTCGAACACAAGCGTGTTCTCCTTCCGTGCACTTACGACCTAAGCGACAATAGATCTGTCATACACGTCCAGAATAGCA
>ODAI011468255.1_pt1 | contig 10285 bp, 10 predicted proteins | sample 1539321 | NCBI WGS metagenome assembly ODAI01 (sample SAMN02144231, study PRJEB22623) | gut metagenome | biome: sheep rumen | host: Ovis aries | place: New Zealand | reverse complement strand
TGGAATCTGACTCACCGGGTCAGAATCACCGACATGATCGACATACTGATCGTGGCGGTGATTATTTATGAGCTTCTTCTGCTTACACGGCATACCAGGGGCAGCGCGCTGCTGAAGGGAATGCTGATGATCCTGGTGATCGTGCTGCTGAGCAACCTGCTGGGGCTGGTGAGCCTGAACTGGCTGCTGAACGCCATCCTGCAGAACGGCGCGGTTGTGCTGGTGATCCTGTTCCAGCCGGAGCTGCGGAAGGCGCTGGAACGCATGGGCCGGAGCCGCGTGTTCAAGAAAGGCCCCAGGAAAAGCCAGGACGAAGAGCGGGATACCATTATTTCCGAAATTATCCAGACTATTATGGACCTGAGCAAGCGCCGGGTCGGCGCCCTGATCGTTTTTGAGCAGCAGACAGGGCTGCAGGACGTGATTGATACCGGGACCAGGCTGAACGCTGAAATCTCCGCACCGCTGCTGGAGAACATCTTTGAGCCCAACACGCCCCTTCATGACGGAGCCGTTGTGATCCGGGACAGGGAGATTATGGCAGCGGCGTGCATCCTGCCACTGGCGGAGGCCAGCGGCGTCAGCCGGGAGCTCGGAACGCGGCACCGCGCCGCGGTGGGCATCAGCGAGAATACGGACGCGCTGGTGCTGGTGGTTTCTGAGGAAACCGGAATCGTCAGCATGGCCCGGGACGGCGCCCTGACGAGGCCGCTGACGGTGAAAGCCCTGGAGAAGATCCTGGACGAGCTGTACACCGAGAAGAAGACCAAGCTGCTCTCTTTCCTGAAAGCCATGATCGACGGGAAAGATCCGGAAGCGGAAGCGGAGGGAAAGACAAGTGAGTAAAGCATCCTTCTCCGCCCGGGCGAAGGCCGCCGGCAAGCAGCTGCGGATGATCTTCCGGCACATCGTATTCCACAACGGATGGATCAAGCTGATCGCGGTGCTGATCTCCGTGATTCTGTGGGCCGGGCTGATCTCCCAGGATGATTCTCTGACACGGGACAAGACCTGGCAGAACGTGAACATCACCGTCAGCGGAGCGGACACGCTCCGGCGGAACGGATATGTGGTGGTCAGCGATATGGACCAGCTGCTGTCCAACGTTACCGTTACTGCAGCGGTTCCGCAGCGGCAGTATGAAACGGCGGAAACATCTGCCTACAACCTCCGGGTGGACCTTTCCAGGATCAGCGGAACCGGGAAGCAGGAGCTGAAAATCCTGAGCACGGCAAGCGGCACCTACGGGAAGGTTGTGAACACCGTTCCCTCGGCACTGACCGTTGATGTTGAGGACTACGTTGTGCGGCAGCGGATTCCCGTATCGGTGACGGTTACGGGGGATTACCAGAACGGATGGTACAGGGACTGGTACATTCCCAGTCCTTCGGTGGATCCGGCACTGATTTCCGTAAACGGGCCGAGATCCCTTGTGCAGACCATTTCAAGGGCCAGGGTTTTCCTGGACCCGGATTCCCTGGACTGGACCGAGGAATCCGTTCTTACTACCGGGGAAATCAAGCTGTACAACCGGGCGGGGGAACTGGTTGAAAGCCCGCTGCTGGGGATCACAACGGAATCCCTGATGATTGACTCCGTGCTGATTGAGGCCAGCGCGCTGCCGACAAAGGCTTTTTCCACCGAGGAGCAGATCGGCCTGAGCGGAAGCGTCCGGGACGGATACAGGATGGTGTCCATGAAAATCTCCCCGGAGACGGTCCGGGTAGCCGCGAAGAGCGAAATCCTGGAGCAGCTGGACGACCTTCCCCTGGATCAGTACATCATTGACCTGCAGACGCTGCAGGAAGGAACCACGGTATTCAACATCAAAGTGCAGAAGCCTTCGGAGGACGCGGTTCTTTCCAACGATACCGTGATTGTTACGCTCGAGGTTGAGAAGGTCGAAGAATAAAGGAGCTATGAATGGGCAGCTTTGCAAATACCGTTTTCAGCGTTCTGCTGGGATGGGTGCAGGCCGTAATTTCCATGCTCTGGTCTGCCCTGTCTTCCGGAAACGGAAACCCGTTTCTTCAGTTCATCGGAAACAACTGGATCGTGATTGCCCTGATCCTGTGCGCAGCAGGACTTGCGGCTGATTTTACCGTTTATCTTTTCCGGTGGAAGCCGTACAAGGTCTGGCGATCCGCCCTGCGCAGGCTGCTGGGAAGAAGGGGTGAAACCGGGGAAACGGCGGAAGAAGAGGCCGCGCCGGCGGAGCACGAGGTTCCCGCGCGCAGGTTTGCGGCGCAGCGGGAAGCGGAAACGGAGACGGACGAGCTCGAAAGATGGCGGACTCCCGAGGAAGAGATCCCGGAGGCGCCGGAAGAGGAAGAGCCGGACGAGGTTACCCCGGCAGGATACGTTGTTCCCGCGGACAGCCCTTACCGGAGGCCCGCGCAGGCATACACGGAAGAGGAACGGCAGATTCCGGCGGAAAGGGAACGGCCCGGAAGGAGACGGACCCGGCTGATCCGCCTGCTGGGGGATCCGGACAACGAAGAGGAATTCCACTATAATCCCCCGAAACCGATCGTGGACCGGCGGGAAGCGTACAACGCACCGGTCTATCCGGAAAACTGGCAGGGAAGCAGGGATCAGGACAAATGACGAACATATTCGGAAAACACCGGTTTGTGGTGATCACCGGAAACTACGGCAGCGGAAAAACGGAGATTTCCCTGAATCTCGCGATGGAATGCGCAAAAAGGGAAAAGACCACGCTGGTGGACCTGGACATCGTGAACCCATACTTCAGGACGGGAGAGAAGGCGGAAGAGCTGAAAGCAGCCGGCATCCGGGTGCTGATGCCCACCTTCGCCCTGACAACCGTGGATATTCCGGCCTTGCCGGCGGAGATCCAGAGCGTGTTTGAGGTGCCCTCCGACCGGGTGATTTTTGACGTGGGGGGAGACGATACGGGAGCGGCGGCGCTGGGCAGGTATTATCCGTCCTTCATGAAATACAGGGAGGATACGGTTTCAGCGCTGGTGATCAACTGCATGCGGCCCCTGACCGGGACGGCAGAGGACATCCTGGACCTGGCCCGGCGGATTGAAGGCAGGGGCCGGCTGAAGACCGACCTGCTGATCAACAACACCAACCTGGCGGACCAGACTACCCCCGAAATGATCGAGCAGGGAGAGCGCATTGTGCTTGAATGCGCCCGGGAGCTGGGGATCAGCCGGGTCTGCACCACCGGGAAAGAAGAGATTCTCCGCCGGAGCAGCCTGCATACCCCGGTGATCCCGGTGCGGAGATACATGGTTCCTGAATGGATGGAGGAACAGGAATGACCGCATTGCCGGAAGCCTTTACGGAAAGAATGAGCCGACAGCTCGGAGAGGAGCTGCCGGATTTTTTGCGTGCGCTGGCGGGAAGGCCGGTGCGGGGGATCCGGATGAACCCGGAGAAACCCTTCGAGGGAATGGAAGCTTATACGGGGGGAGAAAGGATTCCCTGGACGGAGACAGGATATGTGCTGCAGGAGGAAAGCACGGCCGGCGCCACGGTGTTTCACGAGGCGGGGGCCTTCTACCTGCAGGAGCCGGCAGCAATGCTTCCGGCGGAGGTGATGGACGCCCGGCCGGGAGAGATCCTGCTGGACCTGTGCGCCGCGCCGGGAGGAAAATCGACGCAGATGGGCCTGAAGCTGAAGGGAGAGGGACTCCTTGTATGCAACGAGCCGATCCGGAAAAGGGCGCAGATCCTGAGCCGGAACATCGAGCGGATGGGGATCACGAACAGCATCGTGACCAGCTGCTTTCCGGACAAAATACCGGAAAGCTGGAACGGGATGTTCGACGGTGTGCTGGTGGACGCCCCCTGCTCGGGAGAAGGAATGTTCCGGAGGGACCCGGAAACCCGGAAGGAATGGACCGCGGAGCAGGCGTCGGGATGCGCGAAAAGGCAGCGGGAGATCCTGCGGGAGGCCGCGCGGCTTGTGAGACCCGGGGGACGGCTCGTGTACTCAACATGCACCTACAATCCGGAGGAAAACGAGGAGATTGTCGGGTGGTTCACGAGGGAGTTTCCGGAATTCCGGACGGAACCGTTCCGGGTTCCGGGAGCGGACGGGGAGAAGGGATACTACCTCTGCCTTCCGCACCGGGATATCGGAGAGGGACAGTTTACAGCCCTGATGAGGAGAACGGGGACAGGGGAGCGGCCTCGGATGAACCGGCCTTTCCCCCTGCCGGACCGGGAGGAGCTGCGGCTGTTCCGGGAGCAGTTTCCCTGGCTGCCGGAGCCGGACGGCCGGTTCGGAAACCTGCTGGTGCGAATGGGGGAATGTCCGGACCTGCGGGGCGTTCCGGTGCTGCGGGCCGGACTGCACCTGGCGGAAGCGCGGGGGAAGATCCTGATTCCGGACCATGCGGCCGCGCTGGGCGGAAGGATTGACAATGACGCGCCGGTGACGGAGCTGGGAAGGGAAGACGCCGCCCGGTATCTTTCCGGGCTCAGCGTTGAGGGGGACGCCGGGGGATGGACCGTCCTCCGGTACCGGGGTCTTCCGCTGGGCTGGGGAAAGGGAAGCGGCGGACAGATCAAGAACCATTACCCGAAGGGGCTCCGCAAGGAACGGATCCTTACGGAACCGTAAAAAAAGCGCGGAGAAGGGCCTGAAAACAGAAAGAAAATGCTTGACTTGCAGGGACGTATGAGGTAAGATATTCGTTGGCATCAAAAGCTCCGCCAGCCCCGGAAGCTCTTGACACTGATCCCGACATGCGACCATCATGGAGGGAATGATCAACCATCACTCTAGGAGGAATAACCTTTGAAGACTTTTATTCCGAAGACTGCGGACATTGACCGTAAATGGTATGTCGTAGATGCAGAGGGAATGGTTCTTGGCCGCCTGGCCAGCCAGGTTGCGAACATTCTTCGCGGCAAGAACAAGCCCATTTATACCCCCAATATGGACACCGGTGATTACGTGATCATCATCAACGCCTCCAAGGCGGTGCTGACGGGCAAGAAACTGGATCAGAAGATCTACTACCACCACAGCGGATACGCCGGCGGACTGAAGGAAACCAAGTATCGCAAGCTGATGGCCGAAAAGCCTGAATTTGCGGTCCGCCACGCGGTTGTCGGCATGCTGCCGAAGGGACCGCTGGGACGCCAGATGGCGAAGAAGCTCAAGATCTATGCCGGCGCTGAACATGATCAGGCTGCCCAGAAGCCTGAAGTGCTGGAACTGAAGTAAGACGCGGAAAGGAGTAATCAGGAATGGCTAAGGGAGAATACAGTGCTGTTGGCCGTCGTAAGAAAGCCGTTGCCCGCGTCCGTCTGGTATCCGGCGATGGCAAGATTGTGATCAACAAGCGCGATATCGACAACTATTTCGGACTTGAAACACTGAAGATGACGGTTCGTCAGCCCATGAACCTGACCAATGTCGGAAATTACGACGTGATGGTCAACGTTCGCGGCGGCGGACTTACCGGCCAGGCCGGCGCCATCCGTCACGGCATCAGCCGCGCCCTGTGCAAGGCTGATCCCGAGCTGCGGGGAACCCTGAAGAAGGCTGGTCTGCTGACCCGCGATCCTCGTATGAAGGAACGCAAGAAGTACGGTCTGAAGGCTGCCCGCCGGGCACCCCAGTTCAGCAAGCGCTGATCTCAGTACGGAATTTTGCATGGCTGTCCCGAATCAACCGGGACAGCCTGTTTTTTTATACTTCGAAAGAAGGAACATCAAAGGAACAATACAGGAATTGCGGGCGGGAAGTACAGTATGTTAAAATTCCGGTGTATTGCAAAGCTGTGTACCGGATCCGGAGGACGGCCGGGCACGGGAAGAACTGAACAAGGAGGCTTATTTTCGATGAAGAAGATTCTTACAGGCATCCTGGCCCTGATGCTGATGACGGTGTTCTGCGCCGCGGCGGGCGCTGAAGGGATCAAGGAAACGGAAGACGGCGTGCTGACGGTGGCGATGGAATGCATGTACGCCCCCTATAACTGGTCCCAGCCGGATGATTCCAACGGCGCTGTTCCGATCAAGGACAGCAACATGTACGCCAACGGATACGACGTTATGACGGCGAAGGCCATCTGCGAAGCGAACGGATGGCAGCTGGAAATCCTCCAGCTGGACTGGGAATCCCTGATTCCCGCGGTTCAGTCCGGAATCTGCGACGCGGTTATCGCCGGACAGAGCATGACCAGCGAGCGCATGGAATCCGTTGACTTTGCCGGACCGTACCTCTATGCGAGCATCGTGTGCCTGGCGAAGAAGGACAGCAAGTTTGCCGAGGCAAAGGGAATCTCCGACCTGGCCGGCGGAAGCTGCACGAGCCAGATCGGAACGATCTGGTATAAAGACTGCCTGCCGCAGATCAAGGACGCGAAGATCAGCATGCCCGCGGAATCCGCTCCGGCGATGCTGATGGCGGTGGAATCCGGAATGGTTGATTTCGTCTGCACCGACATGCCCACGGCCCAGGGCGCGCTGATTGCCTATCCGGATCTCGTGCTGCTGGACTTCTCCGGAAGCGACGATAATTTCCAGGTTTCCGACGAGCAAATCAATATCGGCATCTCCGTGAACAAGGGAAGCACGGCGCTGGTTGACGCCATCAATGCATACCTGAAGGACAAGACCGCCGACGACTTCAACGCGCTGATGGCGGAAGCGATCAAAATCCAGCCGCTGAGCGAATAACAGCGAAACAAGGAACGAGGGATCATCATGTTAATCCAGCTGTTTTCCGATATCGGCAAGCTGTGGGAAAAATACGGATCCGTCTACCTGACCGGAATTGCCAACACGCTGATTCTTGCCACGGTTGCAACGCTGATCGGATGCGTGATCGGCTTTCTGTGCGGCATACTCAAGACCATTCCCTACGGCCCGAATGACAATATTATCAAACGGTTCCTTCTCCGGCTGATCCGGATCATCATCCAGGCCTATGTGGAAGTGTTCCGGGGAACCCCCATGATCCTGCAGGCGGTCTTTATCTACTACGGACTCCCGTATTTCTTCGGGGTGGCCTTCAAGGATATCTGGACGGTAAGCATTCTCGTGGTTTCCATCAATACGGGAGCGTATATGGCGGAATCCGTGAGAGGCGGAATCATGAGCATCGACGTGGGCCAGTTTGAGGGAGCAAAAGCGATCGGCATGAACCACTGGCAGACCATGCTTTATGTGATCCTGCCCCAGACGCTGAGAAACATCCTGCCGCAGATCGGAAACAACTATATTATCAACGTCAAGGATACCTCGGTGATGTTCATCATCGGTTTCTCGGACTTCTTCGCGGTGCACAAGATGGTATCCGGGGCGGTGTTCAAGTATTTCCCCTCGGCTACGATGGAAATGGTCGGATACCTGTGCCTGACGCTGCTTGCATCCTTCCTGCTGCGGAAGATTGAGAAAAAGATGGCCGGAAAATCCAATTACGAGCTGGTGAACACAGACCAGCTTGTGATGACGGCCGGGACATACAGCCTGCCGAAGGACGCGGCATCGCCCTTTGACGAGGTCAACAAAGACATCAGGGAGGGGAGATAGGCATGGAGAATCCAATCCTTGAAGTCCGGCACCTGTCCAAAACCTTCGGAACGAACGCGGTGCTGAAGGACATTGACTTCACCGTAAACAAAGGGGATGTCACCTCGATTATCGGAGCAAGCGGAAGCGGAAAAAGCACGCTGCTGCGCTGCATCAACCTGCTGGAAACGCTGACGACAGGCGAAATCCTTTACCACGGGCAGGATGTGACCAAGGGAAAGGTGAACGCGTCGGAATACCGGGCAAAGGTCGGCATGGTATTCCAGAGCTTCAACCTGTTCAACAACATGACGGTGCTGAAAAACTGCATGATCGGACAGGAGAAGGTCAGCCACATCAAAAAGGAGGAAGCCAGGGACCGGGCGCTGTATTACCTGAACAAGGTAGGGATGGCCCCCTACATCAACGCGCGGCCGGCACAGATTTCCGGCGGGCAGAAGCAGCGGGTGGCCATTGCCCGGGCGCTGGCCATGGAACCGGAAATCCTGCTGTTTGACGAACCGACATCGGCCCTGGACCCGGAAATGGTGGGAGAGGTGCTGGATGTTATGAAATCCCTGGCCAGCGACAAGATGACCATGCTGGTGGTTACCCACGAAATGGCTTTTGCGCGGGACGTGAGCACCCACGTGGTGTACATGGCGGACGGCGTGATCGAAGAGGAGGGGCTTCCGGAGAAAATCTTCACCAATCCGGAGAGCCTGAGCACCAGGAGCTTCCTGAAGCGCATACTGAACGAATAAACCGAAACAGACGGCCGGCCGGAAGGCGGGCCGCCTTTTTGCGCCCGGGGGCGCCCGGGACGGAACGAAAGGCGCTTTTCATTCCGAAATTCATTGCGAAGGAGATGTATTTCAAGTATAATACATACGGTTTTTTGTGATGCGAAGCCCCGGAAGCCGAAGACGGGAACATGGGGTACAACAGGATACCTACCAAGGAAAAACGGAGGATGAAAGAGATGGAATGGAAAAACCTGGATACTCTGAAGACATATCAGGATATGAAGCAGGAAGGATGCCGTACAGACCTTACGAAGGAGCTGGCGGGGGAAAAAGGCGCCCGGCGCGTCGCAGCGTACCAGGTTCCCATGGCTGAGGGCATGATCTATTCCTACGCCGCAAAGCAGGTGGACGACAAGGTGCTGGAGCAGCTGCGCGCGCTGGCGGAAGAAAGCGCCCTGGCGGATAAATTTGCGGAGCTGTACAACGGCGCCGTGATCAATACCGGGGAGAAGCGGCTGGTGCTTCACCAGCTGACCCGGGGACAGCTGGGAAAGGACGTGGTGGCCGACGGAGTCAACAAACGCGCGTTTTACCTTGAACAGCAGAAACGGATCGCCGAATTCGCGGAGAAAATCCACAAGGGAGAAATCACCAACGAAAAAGGCGAGAAATTCACCACGGTTGTGCAGATCGGCATCGGCGGCAGCGACCTGGGCCCCCGGGCGATGTACCTGGCGCTGGAAAACTGGGCAAAGAAGAACGGCTGCTTCCGGATGGAAGCGCGGTTCATCAGCAACGTGGACCCGGACGACGCCTCGGGCATCCTGAACATCACGGATCCGGAGAAATCGCTGTTCGTGCTGGTTTCCAAGAGCGGAACCACGCTGGAAACCCTTACAAACGAGGCGTTTGTGAAGAACGCGCTTGAAAAGAAGGGCCTGGACGCCTCAAAGCATATGATCGCGGTTACCAGCGAGACTTCCCCCCTGGCAAAGAGCAGCGATTACCTGGCAGCGTTCTTTATGGACGATTATATCGGAGGACGCTATTCCTCCACTTCCGCTGTCGGCGGAGCGGTGCTGTCCCTTGCCTTCGGGCCGGAGATTTTCGGCCGGTTCCTGCAGGGCGCGGCAGAGGAGGACAAGCTTGCCGCAGAACGGGATCCCATGAAAAACCCGGCCATGCTGGACGCGCTGATCGGCGTGTATGAGCGGAACATCCTGGGATACCCGGCAACGGCGGTGCTGCCGTACAGCCAGGCCCTGAGCCGTTTCCCGGCGCACCTGCAGCAGGTGGACATGGAATCCAACGGAAAGAGCGTCAACCGCTTTGGAGAGCCCGTTGACTACCCGACGGGGCCGGTGATTTTCGGCGAACCCGGAACCAACGGACAGCACTCCTTCTACCAGCTGCTGCACCAGGGAACGGACATCGTGCCGCTGCAGTTTATCGGATTCCGGAAGAGCCAGATTGAGAACGACGTCCAGATCCAGGGCAGCTCCAGCCAGCAGAAGCTCTGCGCGAACGTGGCGGCCCAGATCATGGCCTTTGCCTGCGGCAAGGAAGACGAAAACAGGAACAAGTATTTCGCTGGAAACAGGCCCAGCAGCATCATCATCGGGGACCAGCTGACCCCGGAAGCCCTGGGCGCGCTGCTGTCCCATTTTGAGAACAAGGTGATGTTCCAGGGATTCCTGTGGAACCTGAACAGCTTCGACCAGGAGGGCGTACAGCTCGGAAAGGTGCTGGCGAAGCGGGTGCTGGCCCATGAAACAGACGGCGCCCTGAAAGCCTTCAGCGACCTTCTGGACATCTGATCCCCTGACATAAAAAAGCCTTCCGGGATGCAACAACCCGGAAGGCTCTTTTTATTTGCCAAAAATCAGGCGTGGATGATCCGGAAGGCGGCGGCGCGGCCGAGGCGGTTCATGACGGCAAGGCCCATTTCCTCCGGAGGGAGAACTTCACTGAAGACAACCTCCATGCCTTCCCGGTCCAGGCCGCGCAGGGCGGAGAACAGCCGGTGGGCGACCTCT
>ODAI014105681.1_pt1 | contig 10286 bp, 7 predicted proteins | sample 1539321 | NCBI WGS metagenome assembly ODAI01 (sample SAMN02144231, study PRJEB22623) | gut metagenome | biome: sheep rumen | host: Ovis aries | place: New Zealand | reverse complement strand
TTAAAAACTCCTGTGCGTCATTATGTAGCATCGTAGCTATAAGTTATCTAATATCATTCATTATTATTTTCTTTTCTTATTCTTGCTATTCCAATAATCTACAGCTGCATCATAAGCATCGTCATCGTCTTCTGCATCATCTTCATAATCATAGAATTCTTCATACTTATCCTCTGCAAAGTCATCGGCTGAAGTATATTTGTCAGCATCGTATGGATCTTATGACTTCTTTGAAGATTTACCTTTAGAAGTACTACTAGAAGGTGTTTTGCTTTTTGCTCTATAACCTTTATTTTTTGTAGTAGCTTTACTTTTGGATCTATAGCCTTCACTCTTAGTAGTAGCTTTACTTTTAGATCTATAGCCTTCACTCTTAGTAGTAGCTTTACTTTTAGATCTATAGCCTTCACTCTTAGTAGTTGTATTGGGCTTTTCCCTATAACAGTATTGAGTATTTTCTTCTTTTGCAGCTGATGGTAATGGTGTTACAAATGTAAGAGCTAAAGCGATAATGAATACGCTAATAATTGTCTTTTTCATGGTACTACCTCCTAGAAACACGTCCAAAATCAATTACGGATTACTTTGCGACTTTGCTTTTTCTTGTAACTATAAGATAACACCCTTATAAGGATTTTTATTGGACAGCTCAAAGCCTTGTTTTTACTGTCTTCGATGGTTTGCACCTAGGCTAATCTTTTAATAAATAGAAAAGGGGATGCCATAATAGCATCCTCTCCACACTTTCGATCAAAAACAGCCTTTCCCATTGCAATTTCAATTACTGTAAGTAATTGAAATTGCTCTATCCACAAAAAGCATAAATCTTGTTTAATTATCTCTTATTATTATAATTATTGATTTAAAATCTACGTCTTCTAGAGCGCCTAGTAACAACCGGCATACGAACAGCGAGCGGCTTTTGCTTATAAGTTACTTTAGGAATAGCCATTGTATTTTCAAGATGATAGTCCTCACCTAACAATTCTTTCCAAGGTGATTCTTTAAGCCAGTAATCCTCTGAAATAAAGAATTCATTTACATTCATATTTTCGTCCAATTTAATTGGATGAACCGATAATTTGATGTTTTGAAACTCAATATCTTTTTCTACAATTCTATGTACTATATCATCTTCTCCATAATCAATACACACACTATAATCACCAAGTGTATCAATTCTTTTTATATATGGAGTCACAAGATTTAAAACTTTACGATCATTCCATCTAAACCGATAGTCTTTAAATGGATCCCTTTCATTGGCAATAGGTATTTTCTTTAGTTTTCCGTATTCTTTGTCCTTTTTACTCTCATCAAAAATCCATACAATACGTCTTCCAGCCTGTATATGAAACATTGTACGTCCGCTAAAGTCTTCTTCACTTATAGGGCTATGCTGAAATTCAATTATAGTATTACATGAAGGTAGATAAATATCTGCAATATATTTTACTTTCCCATTTTCATCATTAAAACGCACTTCTCTTGTTTCTTTTGGAAAAAGCGATTGCATATGTATGTGCCAAGGACATTTACTATCTTTATCTGTTCCATATGTACATTCAGAATCTGGTCTATGGGAAAAATGGGGCTTTTTGATTTTTCCCATCTTATGACTCAATGGTTCTCCACATACCTGGCAAAAGCATTTTGTATATCTAATTGGTGAATCAGCATAAATGCGCTGTCCATTTTCATTAAGAGCTACCTGCATAAAAAATCCTCCACTAATACAATTGTTTATATATGCTAATTTATATCATTAACTATATTTCATCAGGCTTTAAATAATGACCACACTCACAGCGAATATACAAACCATATTGACTTACTCCTGGATAAATATTAGTCCTATGCTCTGGACAAGTAATACCATAATGATTAATGTAGGCTTCCACCTCATCTTTTTGCAATAAAGCTGTCTCTTTGCAAGCATCAGACGTACATCGTAAAAAGCATTTGCCGCTTCTACCTCTTACCACCATCATCGGTTTTCTACATTTAGGACAGCGTTTTGTTTCACGTATATACTTATCTAATCCATAAGCTTCTGTGCCATCGCTATCATCAATGTTTTTTCCAGTATCGCCTTTAGCACCTAAAGGCCTTTTTCGACCATCTACTTCAACTATATCAAGGTCTGCAAACATACTAATTAAGCCAATAGTATGTTCTCCTCGTATTCTGTAGATAGTACTACAAACTGTTATAAACCCTGAGTTTCCATCAGTAAACCTTCCACGTGATATAGGCAAGCCATACCAGATTTCTTTATCATCAATCATAATGAGCGGAAATACTGCATTTTCTGATAATACAGAGATTTCTTTCCACTTAGAAGGCAAACTCTTAAAATCAGCAGTTTTGCATACAATTTGAATACTATTTGCCTTTGTTTTCGATTTAATAAGAGTGATAAAATCTGATTCTGTAGATTCATCAAGTACTCCATCAGGTATTGATATAAGAACTCTATGCTTAGCTCTTTCTAAATCCTTTGAAAAAATAGCAATAGCTTCATCATAATCTTGATAGTTTACTATGTTTTTTGTACTAGGTAACTTTTCTATATAATCCTGAAGAGTTTGGTTCTTTGTGGATACCACATTTCCTTGAGTACTTACATAAGATATAAGCTTAGTAACAATATGATTTATGTTATTAATCTTCTTATTCCAGAATCGAGAGTTGCCTACAACAATAAGTTTTCCTTTAGCTCTTGTAACTGCTACGTTAACAAGACGAAGCACAGAATCCATATCCTTACCCATTAAAAAACCAATTTTAGGAGATGGATAACTCTCTACAGCATCAAAAATAATTACATCTCTTTCCGAACCTTGGAACTGGTGAACTGTAGAACATGCAATTTCGTACTTATCATCTATTTCTTTAAGCTTATCTCGTTTATCAATTTCTGATATAGCTTTAATATTCTTCTTTTCAAGCTCTATTTGGTCCTGAAGCATTGCTCTTATCAAGCGACTTTGTGCAGAATAAGGTGTAATAATACCTATTGAATCTTGACCAGATTCTTTACCGTATACAGCTGTTAAATAAGTGATAATAGCACTTACTATATTGAACCTAGAGTTATCACTATTTTTCATTGCAGCGCAATATGAGCCTGTCAAATCCAGCATATTTATAGCTTCACCTTTAAACGGAGCTTTATCGGCTATTGCCTGTTTTGCTTTAACACTTTCGTGGTCCGCCAGTAAATTACTATATACATATTTATTGGAAAAAGCCGAAATAGACGAATGCATTCTTCTTTGCTCGTAAAGCATCACCATCCATGGATGCGCAAAATTCTTTCCACCTTTATTTATCTTTAAATGCGCAAATATATCTTTGTTTAAGGAACTTTCTGCACTAGATTGAACTATAGGCGAAAGCTGTCTAAAGTCACCTACAAGTATTACTTTTTCTGTTGCAAACATCGCAGCGCAAATAACTTGAGGAACATAAGCCATACTTACCTCATCAAACATTACATAGTCAAATCTTATGTCATCAAATAGCTTATCAATTGATACTTTAGATATAGTGGTAGCTACTACCTGTGCTCTTTCTGTATATTGCTTTTCTGATTCACGAATCTGATTTCTTATATATTTTAGCTTTCTTTCTATCTCAACTCTTTTATATGCGTTATCTCCTTCTCTACTATCAAGTAAATCCTTTTCTTTTCTAAGCTTAAGCTCTTCTGCTTTCAAATCAGGATGATGTATCATCGCGTAATTGTAGGCAACAGTATAATCATCTTTAGAAAGAATCTCATCGCGAACGTAACCGTATCTTAAGACTTTTCCATCAGCTAATTTGTCTTCCATATGCATGTCTCGCATAATGGATGCAGTTTGCTTAACAATTCCATCTACCGAAACATTACTATGTGATACTACTAATACACGTTTGTTATTAAGTAGTGCATGAATAGCAATCTGCGCCATAGTGTAAGTTTTACCTGTGCCAGGCGGTCCCCAAAGAACAGTAATGTCATTATTGGTAACATTTTCTATGGCTTTGTCCTGCCCTCTTGGAACTGTTGAAAGAGGTTTCTCTGTTGCAACTTTAGGACCTTCAATAAGCAACTTCATTGCTAATTGATGTTTTTGAGGGGATAATGTATAAATCCTTGTATTAAGTGCACTTAGCAACTTCCATGGATCTACGCTTATAAAAGCCTGACCTACATTTTTCCCAATATTCTTATCGATATTAATCATTATCTGGAAGCCTTCGCATAAAAGAACACTTCCAGTATATTTATTAGTTCCTACTATTAATGTTACAGGTGAATCATCTGGTAAATGAAGCTCATATTCAACATCAAAACTGTATGTATATATTTCATTTTTGGTGGCGATAAATTTGCCATTTGTTGCACGATATTTTCTTCCCCCAGCTCGCTTCAGAAACGTTACTTCCTTCCATAAGTCAGAGGTGTATTCATCTATCTCTTTTACCCCAAACTTCTTGTAAGTATTGTCACCTACTGCAGAGCCAGTATAAGAATTAACATCTGAATACTTACCAGCATTACCTTCTATAGATACTCTTATAGATTTATTTCCATTATTATCAAAATAACCCATTATTTATACTCTTTCCCTACAACGCAATAGTACATAGCATTCTATTCTGATTTATATGGTATCCAACCATATTTTTCCCAAAGAATATTCAATCTTTCATCAATATAATCCTTAGCTTCTGGAGATAAAGACAGCATAGCCCTTTGGCCATGAGATTTTGCTACTCTTTCAGGTGGGTATTTATCTGGATTTTCCCTTGTATGCATGTATGTCTTATATCCTAGAGCATCTACTACCTCTCGAAGGGGGATTCCACAGTTCACAGGTGCATTTATAATCTTGGCTTCTGATATAACACAATAGATGGGATAATCTTTTAGCCATTGATTTTGATTAATCCACTCCTTTTTTCTTGCATCATTACTAGACTTGAAAGCTCTAAAGAAGCCTTTTCCTACTATTATAGGACATCCTTTGCCATTCTTATCATAAGTATGTACGCAAAAGAAAGTTTCATCACCTTCTTCAACGGTTTTAGCACTTTTTAAACTTGCTTCGGAAAAATTAGAAATATATATCAACTTTCCTTCATCATAAAAGGCTTCCATATCCATAGGTTTATTACCATCAGCTCTGTTTTTAGAAGATGCTGAGAATTTTAATATTATATTTCTTAACCCCTTGTAAGATATTACAGATGTATCTCCACCTAACGCTGAATAAACTGGATCTGATAGCCTCTCTGATACGCTATTCTGTATCTCTTTAAAAGCAACATTTAAATCGTTTCTAATTTTCTCTGTCTCTTTATTAAGAGTTGCACCTCTAACAATTCCTGTGATAAGCGTATCTCCATCCAATTTAGATTTAGAAGCTTTTTTCTCTTGATATCGAATTTTATAATCATCAATCATTTCTTGAGTGATAATACCTTCCTCGGCATCTGAAACTTTTGTTACTATATCTTCATAATAATCAAGTAGATTATCAACTGCCGGTTCTTTCTTAAAATGAATCGATAATTCAATATTATGAGATAAGCCACTTTCTGTAAAATTTGCGCTTCCGACAATCGCATCCTCATAATCAAATAAATATAATTTTGTATGAAGGCCTACCAATGCATATAGCTTAACTCCTGCATTTAACATGTTTTGTAAACCGTTAAGGCTATTAGAACCATCAAGGAAATCTTGCAAATAAAATCTTGTAATGAATGAGCAGTTTATTCCATTGTTGGCTGCTTCGCACAATAACTCAGCCGTTTTTATCGATAAATAGGGACTTATTATCTTAATTTCTTCTTTCGCATTCTTAAAAAGTGAACTTATAGTATCTAGATGTTCATCAGTCACTATTTCTATCATTGTAATTCCTCCAAGTACATAATGTCTTTACCATGTGCTTTTGCATATTCTATCTCTGAGCGTGTACTATCCCCAATATAACCACCAACACTAATAACTATATTAGCTTCAAGTGCATGTCTTTTTTTGATTTTCCATAAATATGTTCTTAAATCATGTGCTTCCACACAAAGTAAAAACCCCTTATTTTCCAATCTTACCTCACATACATTTTCTTTATATCAACCATCTTTTTTTATAATAGTCTGCCGGAACGCTTATACGATCAGAATAACCCACCTTAATATTATTTGATATCTGATTTCCTTTTTTATTATTAACAAGAATCTCTAAAGCATTAAATAATATTAGATTCGTTTTTTCTTTCACAGTTCTTTTAGGTGTAGCAAGAAAAAATAACTCATCTATTGGAACGATATATTCATAGCAAAAATACTGAGACTCCTTATTAAACCCTGATGCCAATCCTTTAATCGCAAGAAGTGTCTCCAAATCTTTTATTATCTCAGGTGATGTTTTCAACCTTATATAATAAGAATCAGTTGAATTCTTAATATTGTTAGCAAAAATAAACCCATTGAAACAATAATCCTTAACTGGATTTCTTCCTAGTCTATCTTTCAGTCTAGGAATTGTTCCACTGCAAACTTTATCTTTATAATCGTCTATTATTACTTCTTTTTCATGATAAAAAAGAATAATGCTGTTCTCTCTATCATTATGTGAAAAAGTTAATCCATTACGCTGCAAATAGTCGCTAAATGGATTCTTTGTTGTAAGCAATTCAAGTAATGTTTTTCCTTCAACATTATTATCATTATTTAATCTTCTCGCCAAATGAAAAAAGGAAACTTTTTCAATGATAAAATCATAATGGTTCAAAAAATCATTTATAGCATCTTGTGGCGCTATATTTGATGAACATAATTGTTCCACAACATCATCTACAGGTAGATCATATGTTGAAAATATTCTCTCCAAAGAGTCTTCTATTGCTTCGATACTATCAGCTTCAAAAACCATTATTTTCCCTCTAACAATTCTTTTAGCTTTTGTATCTCTTCTTCTGTAAGCGTTACACCTTTTCCCATTTTCTCATGTTCTGGCGCCCAATCTCTAATATCATACTTAGGAGCCGCACCATTCCAAGAAATTCTATTAAGTTCTTTTCTCCAGCCTTTGGCGTTCTCAGAGAGAACGCCAATTTCCTCAACTATTTCATATTTAAAATCTGCCATATTAATACCCCTTAATTATTTACTACTTTCTTTTCAATTGAAGGCATTATATTTAGCAAGCTCTGATAACTATCCACATCGTGGTAAACCACATTGTCAGTAGATATCTCGTTAAATAGTTTTCTTGCACATGATATCTTAGCCTTCTCTATAGGTCGAAGCTGTAAACTCTCCATTGTACCCTTTGTCTCTGCAACAAAGTAAATGTGTTTTACAGTTCCTTCATTAAATGCTATCGCCCAGTCAGGACTATAGCTACCAACAGGTGTAGGAATAGCAAATCCCTTAGGCAATTTTGCATAAACACATACTTCAGCTGCTCCTTCGAGTTCCTCAGCAAATTTACGTTCAACTGATTTTTCTGCTGTTCCGTCAGTAAATACATAAGGCTGAATATGTTTTTCAGCTCTGAATGCTTTATCTAAAGTGGCATGTTTTTCAGCGGTAAAAATATCGCTGTCATAAGTACCATCAAGCTGGTCATATGAAATATGATCAACAATCATTGTGGCCTTCTGTTCTTTAATTAATCGAGTAGTTTTAGCAATGAATTCTTCAGGGTTATGTTTATACATTGCAAACTTATCTGCTCTTATTCCTTGAAGAATTAATGCTACGGTCTTTCTTGTGAGAACGGTAGCCTCAGCAATCTTTCCAATCAAATCATATTTAACCTGACTAGTTTCAAAATGTCTTAATGCCTGAGTCTCTGACTTTACTCCCTTGAAAGAGTCTCCAGATTTAATTGCGTCAGCTGACATAGTGTCTTTTTGTTCAGAAATCGACGTAGTATACTGTAACACTGAAACATGCAAATCTCTATCTATGGACTCAATAGCCTTTTGTATCAATTCTTCACTATCAAATGAAACTGTATAGGCATATTTATGATTGATATAACCCCATAAAGTCTGGAACTCCTTCTTATAGAAGTTTTCGTTCAGATCATTACTTGGAATCTTCGTTTCATTTCCATCTTCAATCATGTCATCTAGAATCTTTTCGTTAAATACACTCTGAATTAGTTTATGAATACCATCAGAATATTTTTCAATATGTTCAGGTAATGGTTCCAAACAATCATTTTCCAAATCGTTAATATATTGTTCCGTAATATGATCCTCTCCATCAGAAGAAATATAATCATTCTTTATCAAGTACTGATATATCATTGTTGCCTGCTGTTGGCTTATCTTTTCAGGTGAGCCCAACACCATAACTGTTTTGCCTAGAAAATATTCAATAGAAGCTTTCTTTGGACGCTCGTATAAATCTGACTTAATCTGTTTCTGTAAATCTGTTACAAAATCCTTATAGCTTTCACTTGCAATTACGGTAAGCTTGTTAATCTTATGTACCATTTGAAGACCAATACTCTGTTCATCCATACGGAAACCGTCCTGGTTTACACAAAGTCTCAAGCCACGTCCCACTTCCTGTCTCTTTGTTGTTGTGCTATCACTGTGCTTTAATGTACAAATCTGAAATACATTTGGATTATCCCAGCCTTCACGTAACGCAGAATGAGAGAATATAAACCTGGTAGGCTCGTCAAAGCTCAGCAAACGTTCCTTATTTTTCAAAATAAGATCATAAGCAGAAATATCATCTGAAATATCTGAACCACGCTTGACTTCACTATCTACAGAGTGTCCTTTTTTATCAATACTAAAATATCCCTTGTGCGTATCTTTAGCTTCTATAGACCTAAGATATTTCTGATATGGTGTATCAGATACAGTAATATAATCGTTAACTACATCGTTATATTCCTGTTCAAACATCTTTCCATATTCACCTATAAGCTCATTTCCGTCATCATCGTATAAACGATAATTCTCAACCTTATCAATAAAAAAGAGTGAAAGTGTTTTTATTCCTTGATTAAAGAGTTGTTCTTCCTTCTCAAGATGTGATTTTATGGTTTCTCGTATCTGAATACGACGCATATCCTTTTCGGAAATATCACCTACAACTTCCCCTTTCTTTATTGTCTCTCCATTAGTAAAGGTTACTGTTCCAGATACAGGGTCTATTTCAGATATACGATAACCTTTATATTGTTCCATGTTATTAGAAATCTCATACAGGTTGTCATCAACATCAAACATACGAGATTCGTGGTTGATACCTTTAAGCTTATAATCCTTTTCATACTCCATCTTGGCTCTTGGAGGGTTCTTAGGTGAAATAATAATATCTTCCAAATACAAATAGTGATCTGTTCCTCGGAAGTTCTTCACCTGAAAACCTTTTACTTCAATCTTCTTTACAAGCCTCTGATTATAAGCATCAACTGCATCAAGTGCATAAACCAAATTATGGTGCTTAGCATGGGTTGCAGAGTAATTAAGGCAAAATAGTGGATTGAAGTTCTTTAAAGCCTTCTGTGTAGCTTCTCCGCCCATTTTTTGTGGCTCATCCAAAATAATAATTGGATTATTAGCTTTTATAACGTCTATCGGTCTTCTACTTCCAAACTCATCTCTCTTATCATAGATTATACGAGCCTCTTTACTTCTGCCTCCCTCTTTCATTGATGTATTAAATGCCTGCATATTAATAATCATGACATTAATACCAGAATTACTCGAGAAAGAATCAAGTTGATTAAGATTCTTACTATCATAGACAAAAAATCTAATCTTTTTATGGTACTGTTCCATAAAATGTTCTTGTGTAATCTCAAATGATTTCTTTACACCTTCTCTAATTGCAATAGAGGGAACAACAACAATGAACTTAGACCATCCATACTTTTTATTAAGTTCATACATTGTTTTAATGTAAACGTATGTCTTTCCTGTACCAGTCTCCATCTCTATATCCAGCGAACATGCTCCAAGATTGTCAACCAGTTTATCCGATAGCATCACATTATTATTTTGCTGAACACTTTTAATATTGTTTAAAATTTGGTCTTTTGATATTTTCAACTTTTCATTTTTGAAGCCAGCATCGTCAATTTCGTCTGTGACATTTTTTAATTCTATACCTTCAAAAATCATGTTAAATTGACTATCATCCTCTATTTTTATGTTTTTACCAACATCTCTTCTATATGAAATTGTATCTGCATAGGGTTGGCCTTGAAAAACATCAACAACACTATTTACTGCATCTGTTTGATATTGTTG